>OFRV01000159.1_pt1 | contig 9693 bp, 9 predicted proteins | sample 1543231 | NCBI WGS metagenome assembly OFRV01 (sample SAMN05442499, study PRJEB24371) | freshwater metagenome | isolation source: Freshwater Lake | place: Canada: Niagara | collected 2013-08-21 | reverse complement strand
GATAAGGGTTCAGACAGTACCTATGGGTATTTGTAGAATATCACTGATTTCTTCGTAGCTTTTGTCTTCGAGAAATTTGAGGACGAGTACTTCGCGATATTTGAGGGGGAGTGATTCGATGAGCGTGACTACTTTTTGATGATGCTCATAGATAGCAAATTCCTCGGCAATATCTGTGGAAGCATGAAAGAAATTTGAGAAGTCTTTATCATCGATGTCTATTGTTTTTGGGCGAGATTGTTTTTTGCGTATGGAGTCGATGACGGTATTCCTACAGATGCGATATACCCATGTGGAAAAAGTTAGATCGCTATCGAAATCATTGAGGTGACGATAGACTTTGATGAATATCTCTTGCAAAATATCCTCCGTATCCTCATCAGTGAAAAAAGAAATTCGTTTTACATAGCGGAAGAGGCGATTCCAGTAGCGTTCGACAATAACAGAAAAGGCATCAGGATCGTCGAGGGAGCGACGAACGATGTCGTTGTCTGAATCAGTCGCGGGCATTGTATTTTCGAGTAGGGTATTCTCCATGCGTGCCGTGTTATGTTCTTTCTTGTATTGTACCTTAAGTCGAACTAAATTTGTATAAAAAACGCGTAAACACATTGATTTAATTGGTACAATGATCTGAAAAATCGTCCATCCTCTTCTTTCCCTAGTTCTCTTTCTATGAATACGAAAGTACGATCTTGAAGTTTGCTTTTTTATTCTTAATAAGGGATTTTTTGACAGAGTTAATTCTATGTGATATTTATTTGTAGAGTAGTACCTTTATGTTATTCCTCAAAAAGAGGATTTTCTTGCGTGTGATGAGGGAGATTTTATGACTTTTGTGACAGGATTTGATGTGAATAAGCTCGAAAGTGATGGTAGTTTTCGTGAGAAGGGCTGTCACGTTTTGGGAACCTATTGTTATTATCGACAGTTCGATAGGAGTCAAGGTATTCTACTTATTCAAAAGATTCTTTTTGAAAAGAGTTGCCAATGTCAGTATGATCTTATCCGAGATGTCTTTTATGAGGTATGTCCCCATGAGGATTTTCGTACGATTTTTACTTCTAAAAATGCATATTTAATATGTGTTTCGAATGAGGAATCTGCGCGTAGAATCGTAGATATTCTCGAGAATGTATGTCTCAAGGAAAAGCAATTCCGACAACGATCGGTACTGAAGAATGTAATGTTGTTCTTTCCTGCGATTTTTCTTGGATTGTTCTATGGAGCGAGATACTTGAAAGGTATTTTTTGCTCGAGGTGATAAATATTGAAGCCGTTTGCAAACAAGTGTTTGTAAGCGGTTTTTTATAGGGATGTACAAATACAGAATTCTTGAAGAATATTTTTTAGTATAGGAGTATGGAATATCTTTTTTTCTGATTTATTTTTTTGATGTTGGTATTGGTATGTGAAAAGCTATTTTAATTGAAACCTTTTGTAGCGTATTTTCATATAATGTATGCCAAAAAACACTAGGTACTTAGTTTGTTTCGTAACTAAACGGATGTAAAATACCCGTATGGTACAGCGAAAAATAAGCACTTTCAGTTGTGTAGCCAATTTTGAGAGAGGAAGAAAGTGCATTTTTTGCGATTCGTTCAATGTTTCGAAAACAAAAAGAGGCTACATAAAATGCAGAAAATATCTTCGTTAAAAAAGTCTGAAACAACTTAAGCGCTACGAGAGTCTATGAAAAACTTCGAGAAATACTTTATCATATTTCCGATGTATCTTAAGGAAGTGGAGTATCGATACAATCGTAGGAACGAGAATCTTTTTTAAGTTGTTCATTCGCATCTATTTTAGTTACGTTTCACATTGAGTACCTTACTTATTATTTGCAAGTATAGAGAATGAACTTCGCCTTGTTAAGGAAAATATTCACAAAAAGGAAATAGTGTGGTATTCTTTTGGTTGATGAGCCCGATGTGGGTTGGCGGTATTGTTAATTTTATTAAAAAAATCGCTTGTTTGGAAGCTTCCAAAATGAGCTGATGAATACGATTATGGTAGCACTGTACATTCTTATTGGAGTTTTGGTAGCATTGGTTTTTTGGGGTGTATCGGCGTACAATAGCCTCGTTATGTTCAAAAATCGAGCAGAAGAGGCATGGAGCGATATTGATGTTCAGCTCAAGCGTCGCTATGATTTGATTCCAAACCTTATTAATACAGTGAAAGGGTATGCATCGCACGAATCTGGGGTATTTGAGAAAGTGACACTGGCACGTTCACAGGCAATGCAAGCGGGTACAGTTGAAGAACATGCGCAGGCAGAAAATATGTTGACTGGCGCGCTCAAAAGTCTTTTTGCAGTGTCGGAGGCATATCCTGACTTGAAAGCAAATCAAAACTTTTTGGAGCTTCAGCGCGAACTCTCTGATACAGAAAATAAAATTCAGGCATCGCGTCGTTTCTACAATAGTGTAGTGATGGAACTCAATACGAAAATTGAAACCGTTCCAAGTAATATCATTGCAAACATGTTTAATTTCGTGAAGCGAGAATTTTTTGAACTCGAAGAAGAAGCTGCGAAGAATCCTGTGAAAGTTGAATTTTAACCGTGTTGTATAATTTGTATCATTTGTATCTATAGTATTGCTATCGTTATGAATGGATTATTGAAAATTTTCTTATTCTTGCGGTATTTCTCATTGCTATTGATGCCGTATTGTTTGTGCTCGATATTGTTTTATCTGAAGAATTTCGTGATATTTCGAAAAAGGTACTTATTATTTTGGTGATTTTTACCAGTGTAAGTCTTTTCGCTAGCTTACTCATGGGTTCGAGAAAGGTATAGCTAGGGTTTTATTAATGTGTTTTGTGTTGCATGTACAATTTTTTGAAAAATTATACATCGTGCAACCATTTATCCCTGTTTCAGTATTTTCTTTTGGATTACTTGCGAAGGTGTGATTTCTAAGAAGCTTCAATTTCTTTTCGTATGTCTATTTATACCTCTTACGATAGAAATACGCGATTGACATGGGTCTATATGACCGGTTTTTTGGTGTTTGTGATCGGAATTGGATATGTATTTGCGGGCGCGATGCAGTCAAGTGGTATTCTTTATGGTGCGATAATCTTTTCGATTGTCATGAGTTTCGGATCGTACTGGTGGAGTGACAAAATTGTCTTGGCGATGAGTGGCGCCAAAGAGGTGACACATGAGACAAATCGTGAGATCTACAATATTGTCGAAAATCTTTGTATTACAGCTGGTCTTCCTGTGCCGAAAATCTATATTATTGAGGATAGCGCCATGAATGCATTTGCGACTGGGCGTGATCCGAAACACGGTGTGATTTGTTTTACAACAGGTATTCTTGTGCGGCTAAATCGTTCGGAGATTGAAGGTGTCGCAGCACATGAACTTTCACATATTGGCAATCGCGATATTTTACTTTCGACGGTTATCGTTGTGATGGTTGGTTTTATCTCGTTGCTTGCTGATTGGTTTCGGCATTGGGCATTTTTTGGTAATCGCACTGAAAATAGAGGGCAATTACAAATAGTGTTGATGATTATTGCTGTTGTGTTGTCAATTCTTGCGCCAATTGCTGCGATGATGATGCAATTGGCAATTTCTCGAAAACGTGAATATTTGGCTGATGCTTCGGGCGCGCTTTTGACGCGATACCCTGAGGGTCTAGCGAGTGCGCTTGAGAAAATTTCTCATGATACGGAACCGCTTGAAGCCGCTAATGGTGCGACAGCACACCTCTTTATTGCTAATCCCTTTAAAAAGAAAGGTTTTACGAGTCTTTTTGCGACACATCCTCCTATGGAAGATCGCATTCGTATTCTGCGTGGAATGAGTATTGAGTAGCTTTTTCCAAAAAAAAAGAGACTTTCGAACAATTTTTGAAGCGTTGAAAGTATTTTTTTGAATAAACAATGTCTGAGTGGAACGGTTTATTCAATGTGAAATAACAAGATATTTTTTGGTATGCATGTCAATGCGATAGAATGACTTTTCGTGAAATTGTTCGCTAAATTTTTGATTATCTGCTATGCTGAGAGTAAAAGTATAGACCTCACATATGCATTGGTGGCTTATATTTGAGGGGCTTCTCACGCCTGAAGCGTAATTTTTTAAAAGACGCGTATGAAAGACGTTCTTGATAAGGTTAAAGATGATGTGAATGATGTCGTCGATCGAGCAGAAGAAAGCATGAAAAGTGCCGCTGATCAAGCAATGGAGCTTACGCTAGAAGCGGAAGCGAAAATTCGAAAGGCAAAGGATGTCCTTGCAAAAAAGGTGTGTCAATCACATGAATATGTGAAGCAAAATCCAGAAAAATCTGTCGGTATTGCGCTTGGCGCGGGCGTTGTTATGGGTGCTATTGTTGCCTTTTTTCTACGAAAGAAACGATAGTGTTTTATGTAAGTGAAGAACCATTGTGCTTTCTCGTTGTTGGATACTTGATGTAATGTTCCTTGTTGTAGCTGTATATCTTTTATGACTATGTTTTTTCTGATAACTTTGTGATATCGCTGGGGAATATACTTGTAATTTTTTCGTAATTTATTAAGAGAGTATTGCAAAAATGTAGAGTTTCCTGTAAAGTTCATTTTGTTCTTGTTGTCCATTTCACCAAAAACATTGAGGAGAGATCTCATGTACCTTAAAAATCAGTCGACTTCGATCGATGTATTTTCTTTGGTTTTATGGGAGATGACTCTTCGAGGTTACGAACGTTGGTATTTTTTTTGGAGAAGGGTTATTCGTCAGTACGAAGTAAAATTGATGCGGAGTTATGAGTCTTCTTAAAGTTTCTTTAAAATAGTTTTTTTGTGGCAGTCGCAGCCCTTTTTCCCGCATGATGATCGAATTCATCTGCGGGATTTTTTTGATAGAGCTGATGTTCTTGTATTGTTTTTAGCGTGTGTGTTGAGTGATACACTTTTGTAGCACAATAGTGATTTTATGAGATAACCTGTTTTGTGATGATAGATGGTTTCTTTTCCATGTTGCGTGGAGTATACTGCGTATATGATTTTTTTTCTTTTTTTGTTGAAAAAATATTGGCCTGGTATCGTGATAGCGATACTGGTTTTTGGTGTAGTATTCTTTCTTTTTTTAAACAACACGTCGAAAATCGTGGCAATTGATTTGTTGGAAGTAGGGGAAGTAGCCTCTGATGATAGGGAAAAAATTTCCTTTGAAGAGTCTAAAGAGTTAGTGAAGAAGATTGAAATGGGAGAGACAGTTCCTGGTGAGAATATGGATGTTCGCGAGGATGATGTGCCCGATACTGTGAAGGTGTCAGAAGATCATGTTGTGACTGATGTGGATACAAATTTCAGTGACGCACAAGAGGCTGATGCTGTCAAAAATAAACCTACGAATATTATTGCTAACAAACAAGAAAAAGAAGAAAAAATAGAAGCTTCTTTTTCCATTGTGGATCAACTTGTGTCCTTTGGATTTGAGCGCGCAAGCAAACGAGTAGTGGATACAATTGTTATTCATTCGACATACAATGCGATTGGTGGCGACCCGTATTCGGTGAAAAAAATTATCGATATTTACAAAAGTTACGGTGTTGCACCGCAATACTTAATTGCGAGAGATGGAGGAATTTTACGTCTTGTTGAGGAGAAGAATATCGCGTATCATGCTGGGGAATCAAGGATGCCGGATGGTCGTAGTGATGTAAATGCGTTCTCTATCGGTATTGAAGTCATCGGAAAAGATGATGGAAATCCAAGTGACGAACAATATGATGCTTTGAAAAATTTAATAACAGACATTAAAAAGCGTCATGATATTCAGTATATTCTTGGTCATAGCGATATTGCACCCGGACGTAAAACCGATCCGTGGGGATTTTCGTGGAACAAGATTGGCAAAAAGAAGAAATGATGTGCAGTGGGTGAGTTTGTGTGAATTGAATATATTTTGAATGAATAGAATATTATGCCTACTACCCAAATGGAGAAACAGATGAACTGTGAAGAATTGAAGAAAACACTTTTGTTGCGCGTCGATGAGGCAGGAACAGATATATGTTTGTTTATTGATGAGAAAGAAATCGATCGTGTTCGCGTTGAGCCAAATAGAGAACTTTTGGAGAGAACTTTATTAGCAATAGAGGGTCTTCTTTTGAGACACGCTTTGCTTCCGAAAACTATTGAACTGCTTCGTGTCGAATCAAGTCTTCCTGAGGGGTATTCGGCGCGGCGTATTGCTGAGGCTGTTGCCGAAATCTGGATGTTTGCAAGAAGTAGATAATATTTGTTGAAGAGGAAAGATGTGGTATTATATATGGGTATTATTTTTTTTGAATATAAAATTTCTGATCTGGAGGTATAAAAAAGTAAATGAGAGAAAAAGCTTATGGATAATGCAACACTTTTGAAATCATGTGATGGCCGTGGATGTGGGAAGACGATAGTGAAAATTGCAGGTATTTTTGCGATCGCTTTGGTAGCAATTATTGCCATTGCAAAGGACTCTATTTGGTCAGAAAATTATAATACGATACAAGTTGTTGGACAGGGTCGCGTACCAGTTGCACCTGATGCTGCATTGGTCAATTTCGGTGTGCTTACTATTCGTGAGGAGACATCTGATATGGCGATTCAGAAAACTGCTGACGCAATCGCACGCGTGGATTCGGCACTTGAAGGGGCTGGTATACCCAAGGAAAATCGGCAAATAACCGGATATGCACTCAATCCTCGATATAAAGATGCATCATCAAGGGGCGAAAACCTAGTTATTCCCGTCGAATCAAATGAGGTACAGATAGATGGTTATACTGCTTCACAGCAAATTACCGTACTCATTCCTTCTGTCCAAGAAAAGGCAGGAGTAATCAATGAAATCGTTTCCATTGCGACAAAGGCTGGTGCAAATCAGGTTGGAGAAGTGAAAATGGTGGCAACCAATATGGAATCATTGAAGCAAAAGGCTCGATTGTTTGCACTTGAGGATGCTCGAAAAAAAGTGAATGATATGGCTCAGGCGGCGGGCGTGAAAAAAGTAGGTAATGTAACAAGTTGGTATGAATCAGTACTATCCGCTCCGGGTACGCTTTATGGACAACCTTCTTTTGGTGAAAATGTTGCGAATAGTTCGGCGCCAGCTCCATCGGGTGTCATTGTTCTTCAGCCGGGACAGCTTGAGGTTGTTATGGAAATAACGGTGAGCTATAGTGTTGAGGACTAGTTCTTCTTAGTGTTGCCATACATATGTCTTTTTTGATGATTGAAAGATACTTGGTTTGTTTGCATTTGACAGATTTTTGTGGAATTGCTACACTCACAAAACATTCAATTTAGAGAGATTTTGCTAGTGGCGAAGGAATCTTTCAAGAATAGGACACGAGTCCTTTGCCCGCGCATACAGAGTTTTCAGGGAGCTATCACGTTTCAAATGATGTCAACGATTCTGTCGCACGGGTATAACAATTTATTATAAGCGAACTGTATTTCTCATATACTCCGTCTCTATTCGGGGAATTTTTCGTTCTTCGAGAGAGGCGAGGATTGTGAGCATTTTTCTATGTCAAAGAAACAAGATAAGGTGCTGAAAGTTCGTGATTCGTTTCGATCGGGCTCTTCGCTTTCACAGCGGAAATTTTTTAAGCGACGCATCATGGTGTCGCTTCCAAATCTGATCGATGTATTGACGAGTTCATATGAATGGTTTTGGCAGAAGGGATTTCGTGAGCTTTTGGAAGAAGTAAATCCGATTCGTGACTTTACCAACAAGGATCTCGAACTTTCTTTGGGGGAGTATTATCTTGATGAACCGAAATACGATGAAGTTGTTGCTAAGTCGAAAAATATTTCGTATGAAGCGCCATTGCGTGCCAAGGCTACATTGACATTCAAAAAGACAGGAGAGGTGAAGGAACAAGAGATCTATCTAGGAGAATTTCCGATTATGACGGAGCGCGGCACCTTCATTATCAATGGTGTTGAGCGTGTCGTGGTGAGTCAGCTTATTCGTTCCCCGGGTGTATTTTTTACGATGAATTATCAGAAGGGGAAAAAGCTTTTTGGTGCAAAAGTCATTCCAAATCGTGGTGCATGGCTCGAGCTTGAGACGGATGCTGATGGTGTTATCTATGCAAAAATCGATCGAAAACGAAAGGTGCCAGTCACGACGCTGTTGAAGGCATTTGGCTGTGGTGATGATGAGAAAATTCAAAAACTTTTTTCGGATATTGATACTGGTACTGTTCGTTATATTGAGGAGACTCTTTCTAAAGATTCGACAAAGACGCGCGGAGAAGGTTACAAAGAAGTGTATAAGCGACTTCGTCCAGGAGATTTGGCGACAGAAGAAAACGCTAAGCAGATGATTGATGCGATGTTTTTCAATTATGAGCGATATGACTTTGGTAGTGTCGGTCGATATCGACTCAATCAGCGTCTTGAGACAGATCGTGAAGATATGGAGTCAAACCGCGTTTTAAACGTGGACGACCTGATATTGATTATTAGAGAAATTATTCGTCTCAATAGTAATCCCGAGGCTCGTCCTGATGATATTGATCACCTTGGAAATCGTCGAGTCCGTGCTGTTGGTGAGCTTATTCAGAATAAACTTCGTGTCGGCTTGTATAGAATGGTGCGAAATATCAAAGATCGCATGAGTACGTGTGATGTTGAAACCGTTGTTCCTGGTCAACTCATCAATCCACGTCCAGTAGCAGCTTCGGTCAAAGAATTTTTCTCGAGTTCACAGCTTTCGCAGTTTATGGATCAGGTAAATCCACTTGCAGAACTTGAACATAAGCGAAGACTTTCGGCTATGGGTCCAGGTGGACTTACTCGTGAACGCGCGAGCTTTGAAGTGCGCGATGTGCACTCTTCGCACTATGGACGTATCTGTCCTGTGGAGACACCAGAAGGTCCAAACATTGGTCTTGTTGGTCACATGGCGATCTATGCACGTGTCAATGAATACGGATTTCTTGAAACACCATATCTGCGAATTCAAAAAGATGTTGCCGTTGACAAAAAAGACGATCTTATCAACCGTGTTTTGAATGAAGATGCAGCAGGTGCTCATATCGGAGACATAATTGATGATGTGCTTGCTCAGAAAATTGCACAGGAACGAAAAACGGGGACAATTCGTGTGAAGCCGTTTGTGACGAGTGATATAGATTATCTCAATGCTATTGTCGAAGATCGCAAGGTTATCGCGCATGCTGGTATCGATATGGATGATCACAACAACATTCTCGATACCTTTGTGGAAACACGTGTCAATGGTCATCCAGAAATGAGTGAAGCTGATCGTCTTGATTATATTGATGTTTCTGTGAAGCAATGTATTTCTGTTGCAACGGCACTTATTCCTTTCCTCGAACACGACGATGCCAACCGTGCACTCATGGGATCAAACATGCAGAGACAGGCTGTTTCTTGTGTGATTCCAGATGCGCCTCTCGTAGGAACGGGTATTGAGGATAAGGCAGCAGCGGATTCTGGACAAGTTCGGCTCGCTCAGCAGGATGGTGAAATTATTGAAGTAGATGCAAGTCATATCGTTGTGCGTGAATTGGCACCTGTTGGCTCAAAAAAGCCTCATTTTGACCGAACGTATGCATTGAAAAGTTTTGCAAAATCAAACAATTTTACTAGCATGAACCAAGTGCCTCGTGTTGCCAAGGGGCAAAAAGTGAGGCAGGGTGATCTCCTTGCTGATGGAGCTTCGACTGATAT
>OFRV01000157.1_pt1 | contig 9820 bp, 9 predicted proteins | sample 1543231 | NCBI WGS metagenome assembly OFRV01 (sample SAMN05442499, study PRJEB24371) | freshwater metagenome | isolation source: Freshwater Lake | place: Canada: Niagara | collected 2013-08-21 | reverse complement strand
CCCTCAGCCAAGGGCATCCTGATGTTCCTGTTGCCGCTACCGGTTCTGTTCGCCGCGATCACCGCACTGGCCCGCGGCCATCTGGGCGGCCTGCTCGGCAATGCTGCCGGTTACGCCCTGTTCCTGACCGGGGCGCTGCTGCTGCGCGAGGGGCTGCTGGCAGAAGCAGATTACGCACGCCGCCGCATCGCCAAGGCGCCGTGGCCACTCAAGACCCTCGGCAATACCTGCATCGCCCTGGCCACCGGCATCACCGCCTGGCTGGGTGCCGGCCAGAGTTCCCTGGTCGCGGCGGCCTTCGGCTTAACCGCCCTGCTCGGCGGCTATCTCAACTACGGCTTTGATCCACGCACGGCCAAACGCTTCACCGACAGCGACGGTATCGACACCACGGACCGGGTTCTGGAAGCGCTGCGGCAGGCGGAACGCTCGATCGTTGCCATCGAACAGGCCAGCCTCGATATCCGCAATACCGAATTCAACCAGCGCCTGCGCCGTATCGCCAAGCTGGCCCGGGATATTCTCAAGCTGCTTGAGGAAGATCCGCGCGATCTGCGCCGCGCCCGCAAGTTTTTGAATGTCTATCTCGATGGCGCGCGGCAAGTCAGCGAAGGTTATGCTAAGACCCATGGCCGGGTTACCGCACCGGAGCTGGAAGACAATTTCCGTCGGGTGCTGGCCACCATCGAGGACGTCTTCCAGGAACAGCAGCAGAAACTGCTGGAAAGCGATGTCAGCGACCTCGACGTGCAAATCGAAGTACTGGCCACGCAATTGAAACGGGAAGGCGTGATCTAGCCTTTTCCTTCCGACCAGGAGCCGTAATCACATGAGCACTACGCCCGCGCCTTCCACCACGCCCGCACCGGTCGTCGACGCTGGGGTGTTCGCGCCCCTGCTGGCGCCGCAGGTCCAACAGGATCTGGCCGTCCGCGCCCCGACACCCGTCCAGGACCAACAGCAGGTTGCTACGCTGGTCGCGCAAATCGATCTGCGCGACAGCAACTCGATCGTCTTTTTCGGCAGCAAGGCCCAGGAGCAATTGACCACCATCTCCGACCAGATGCTGGAAGGGGTGCGCAACAAGGATGCCGGGCCGGCTGGTCAGGCGCTGAACGAGATGGTCAGCGTGCTGCGCGGTTTCAATCTCGATGAACTCGATCCCAACCGGAAGCCCGGTTTCTTCGCCAAGCTGCTCGGCAAGGCCAAGCCATTGGCCCGGATCGTCCAGCAATACGAACTGGTGCGCAACCAGATCGACGATATCAGCAATGCCCTGGAGCGACACAAGACCCAACTGCTAACCGACATCGCGGCGCTGGACCGGCTGTATACCGCTAATCTCGATTATTTCCATACCCTGGAGCTGTATATCCAGGCCGGCGAGGACAAGCTGCGCCAGATCGATGCCGAGATTCTGCCGGCATTGGAGCGCGAGGTCGCCGCCAGCGAGGATATGGTCAAGGCGCAAAACCTGCGCGATCTGCGCGCCAGCCGTGATGATCTGGAGCGACGGGTGCATGATCTCAAGCTCACCCGGCAGGTCACCATGCAGAGCCTGCCGAGCATCCGTCTGGTGCAGGAAAACGACAAGAGCCTGATCGGCAAGATCAATTCCACCCTGGTCAACACCGTGCCACTGTGGCGGCAGCAACTGGCCCAGGCGATCACCATTTACCGCTCCGGGCAGGCTGCCGAAACCCTCAAGGCCGCCAGCGATCTGACCAACGAACTGCTGACCGCCAATGCCGAGAACCTGCGCCAGGCCAATGTCCAGGCGCGCACCCAGATCGAGCGCGGCGTGTTCGACATCGAAACGGTCAAGAAGGCCAATCAGACGTTGATCGCCACGATTGAGGACAGCCTGCGCATCGCCGACGAGGGTCGCCGCGCCCGCCGCGACGCTGCCGTGCAACTGGAAAGCTGCGAAACCGAGTTGCGGCAGGCACTGGCCTCGGCACATGCTCGCACGAATTCGACCAACCCGGCCAATCGAGGGCGCTGAGATGGGATTCTGGAACAAGCTGATGGGCGAATTCGTCGATGTCATTCAATGGACCGACGATTCCAATGACACGCTGGTGTATCGCTTCGAGCGCTATGGCAACGAAATCAAGTTCGGCGCCAAGCTGACCGTGCGCGAGGGTCAGGTAGCGGTGTTCGTCAACGAGGGCCAGCTCGCCGACACCTTTCAGCCCGGTATGTACGAGCTGAAGACCAACAACCTGCCGATTCTCTCCACCCTGCAAAGCTGGCAGCATGGCTTTGAAAGTCCGTTCAAGGCTGAAGTGTATTTCTTCAGCACCCGCCGTTTTACCGATCTGAAGTGGGGCACACAGAATCCGGTGATGCTGCGCGATCCTGAATTCGGACCGATTCGCCTGCGCGCCTTTGGCAGTTATGCGATCCGGGTCCAGGATGCGCCGCTGTTCCTGCGCGAAATTGTCGGCACCGATGGCCGCTTCACGACTGACGAAATCACCCAGCAGTTGCGCAACATGGTGGTGTCGCGCTTCACCAACATTCTCGGCCAAGCCAAAATTCCAGCCCTGGATCTGGCCGGCAACTACGATCAGCTCGGCCAGTTTCTGTTGCAGCGCATCGCCCCGGAATTCGCCGCGGTTGGGCTGGAACTGACCAATCTGCTGGTGGAAAACATCTCCTTGCCCAAGGAAGTCGAGGCAGCGCTGGACAAACGCAGCAGCATGGGCATCGTCGGCAATCTGGACCAGTACACCCAGTTCCAGGCGGCGGAAGCGCTGCGCGATGCAGCGGCTAACCCCGGTAGTGGCTCCGAGGCGCTGAACATGGGGCTGGGTCTGGCGATGGCACAGCGTCTGAGTGAGACCCTGACGCGCCCGGCCTCACCCGCGCCGGCAACACAGGCCGCGCCCGTAGCTCCGCCGCCGCTGCCCGTGGCGAAAAGCTATTTCGTGGCGGTGAATAATCAGCAGGCCGGACCGTTTCCGCTTGATGAACTGCAACGCCAAGCACAGAGCGGGCAGTTGACCCGGGCGACGCTGGTGTGGACACAGGGCATGGCGCAGTGGAGCGCAGCCGGTGAAGTGGCGGAACTGGCGGGCCTGTTTGCCCATGTGCCACCGCCCTTGCCGGGGGCGTGAGGGGACTTTTTAATCAGGATACCGATACTCTCCATGGATGGAGAGATGCGCATAAACCAGCCGTCAGCGCCTGCGCGCAGCTTTGGGTTGCTGGATTCCCGGTATGCCACGTGGCATACGCCGCGCAACTCGTTGCCCGGCAGCATTCTTCACGCACCTGGATATGCCACGTGGCATATGAGTTTCCAACCGGCTTAAACCGCTGGTATATCGCGTACCAAATCAGCGAGCATAGGGTGAATCCAAAAGCAACAAATGTCACCCTACACGCACACCATGCCCGCCTCATCACCACCGTCATTGCCGCTGATACGTTTACGCCTGACATTTCGCGCCTATCGGATTCGCCTGCACCTGTGCGGACCGCTGGCCGCTGGCGATGCGCGGGTCAAAGTGGGCCGGCCACTGGATTTCGAGACAATCTGGCGGGCCTGCATCAGCTTTTACGTTGGGCGCATTCTGAATGTTCAAGCCCGCAAACCGATAGAGGAAGGCTCCAGCCGGACCTTGTGCCGCTGTCGGTCTACTGCGGAAGGCGCGAGTGTAGCGTTACCGTTCGGCTGGTTGTTGCTGATTCTGAAATGATGAGAGGATGAACCATGACGATAAAAAACACCCTGATTTGCACGGTTGGAACCAGCTTGTTGCGACCCAACCTGTTTAGCCTGCCCGATGCTTCGCGTTATGAAGACTGGTTGCGGCGGCAACCGTCCACCGATCATCAGTATCTGACTCTGGAAGCAGTGTTGGCACTGGCGGCTGCATTTATACAACAGGATGAGTTAGAAATCGCCGAAGGACTAGCCCGGTTCCCTGGTGCGACTCGACTATGTGGTGCCGAAATCAATTCGATCGCTAACCTGATCGCCCATGATTATTGTCAGGCACGCAGCACGCTGTGTTTCTGCCACTCAGATACCGACGAAGGTCTCCAAGTCGCGCGGATCATCCAGCACTACTATGAGTTGCAAGGTTTTCCGGTTGTGCTGTACCCCATCGCTGATCTGCAGGATCAAGATCCCAAGCGATTCCGCACCAAGGGTCTGCGAAATCTGGCCAAAACCGTTTGCCGGATCGTCCGTGAGCGTGGCGCGCCATACTGTGCAATCAACGCCACCGGTGGTTACAAAGCACAGATCGCTATCGGCGTGCTGATGGGGCAGGCACTGGGTATCCCGATTTACTACAAGCATGAACTGTTCAGCGAAATCATTGCCTTCCCACCAATGCCGATCAGCCTGGATCACAGCTTGTGGATGCGATACAGCGGATTGCTAGCGGCCCTGGATCGGCAGGGTATGTCGTGCGAGGTGGATTTTGACCTGGAGGACTGGGACGAACGACTGGAAACGCTGGTGGAACGGGTCCCAATCGATGGGGAAACCTATCTGGAAATTTCACCGACTGGGCAGATTTTCCACGAGACCTTCCAGGGGCGTTTCGAATCCGATCGCGACCAATTCCTGCCGCCACCCGTGCACGCCGCGCGCAAGGCCAAACCCACGCTCAACGACCACAGTTGGGGCAGTGCCCGTGGTCCGATTTTGGCTTTTATGCAGTCGCTCATCGACGAATGCCCCTATGTCCAGGGCTGTCGGACCCATTACTGGAATTCCGATTTGTCCCGTACTTCCCTGTTTCGACTCAAGGGTGAAGAGATCGAAGGCGTGCTCAGCAACGGCAGTTGGACCGTGAAAATCATCGTCGAAACCTCGGCGGCAACCGCCGGCCAGCGGGATGCCTGTATCGCGGATTTGAACCACCGACTCGGCGGCTGGAAAATTTGACGGTCATCTTCATTTTCCGCCATTCCGATGCTCGTGACTCGGTACCGATTCATATGGCGGCGCGGATATGCCAACACGGTGGACGGTATTTGCACCCGAGATTGGCATTACCGCTCGAACAGCGCGGGCAATAATTGTGCGCTGCTGCTCTACACTGCTTCGGCGCGCGGTTGGAAGACTATTGGGTGACGCCGGTCACCGCACGCTGAATCCACCCTCACCCCTAATCCCTCTCCCAAAGGGCGAGAGGGGGTTGACAAGCTTGTCAATCCAGTCAAGGGCGTATCGAGCGGGCATGATGGTGACCCTGGTCGATTTAACCGAGGTAGCCTGCGATGCTCGATTCTGACGATTTTGATGATGATTACGCCGACTGGAGCAACGATTTCGACGATTTTGATTCGGCTGATTGGGAGGATTATTTGGGCGGGCCGGACGATATCGAAATTGAGGAGGCCAACGAACGGTATTGGAGTCAGTACGATGATTGAATTTTCCTGATCTTCCTGGACCCTTGCCATGACCCGACAAACTGAAATCGTGCGCTGGCTGGCCACATCTTCGATTGCTCTGCCGCTGCGGCATGGGCGGGGCTTTTTCGTATTGCGCGGTTCCCGGGTCCGTCTGGCTGACGGCACCGTCCTGGACGCGCTGGATTGGCTACAAGCCGAGGGCTTTATGACAGAGGTAGTTCTGGACGGCTATAGCGTGGCCTATACCCCAGCCGGCGGCAAATACACTGAGAGGCTGACGTTCTTCGAGATGCGGACGGTGGACGTACCGTTCGCTAAGCCGCCTCGTTTGAGCCCAGCAGCAGCACTGCTGGCTAATTTACGGGGCGGTGAGCGGCTTGTATCCAGTTGATTCATGCGCTCCCGCTGTTTCAGCGAACAGCGCATGCCCCAGAGAACAGCACCCAAAACAGCATTGCAACCGAGTGCATAGGCCTCCACCGCAGCACCAGCAAAAATCCAGAAAACCCAGCCCACGCACCGGACCGCCACGCCGGCATGAGAAGGGCCTCCGAAACCAGGCCAATCATCTCAATCATCTCATGCCACGTGGCATATTCGACGCTATGCCGCGACCGCCGCGCACGCCAACTCCCGTGCCGCCCGCGCCATGCGCCCGAACATGGCCTTATACAAGCCACAATAAGGATCCTTCTCGAACAGCGAGCCATGCACGGTATAGGTTCGCACCGGGCACCCCCCGTGGCAGAGCGATAGATAATCGCAGCTCAGGCAGTCGCGCTGGATCAACTGAATCGGCCGCTCGTTGAACTTCTGCCGGGCACGGCTGGTGCGCAGCAACTCGCCAAAGCTCTCCACCTCGAAGATGTTTCCATAGTGATAATCCGGATAGCTGGTCACCCAGCAATCGCACTGCGCCACATAACCACGCGCATCAATCGACACCAGATTGCTGGCGCAGTTGTCGCCCCAGATACAGGGCAGAGTCGCTGGCTCATGGCTGAAATGCTGCAACAGCGCATCCAGCGGCCCAACACGCACGCCCTGCTCATAACCACGCTCTAACCAAACATCTGCCAGATCCAGATAAAAGCGGCTCAACGCCTCCACCTCGGCCACCGGCAGCTCCTTCTTCGCCGCAGTCGCCTCACCACCCGGAAAAGGCGTATTGACCTGGAAATCGCGAATCCCCAGCTCATCGACAAAATGTGTATAGAAACGCTCGGCACCGATGTCTAGCGTCGCCTGATTGGGCACAGCAATCACCTGCACATCAATACCCGCCGCGCGCGCCTCCTGCACTCGGCGTGCCCAGATCGCGTTATAGCTCTCCGGCCCCTGTCCGAGCAGCTTGCGGTGCAGATTGGGATAATCCAGCGAGGTCCCAATACTGTTGCCAAACATCTCCGCGATTACCTGATTCCAGCGCGAGCTGTAGGCCAGCATATTGCTCTGCAGGCTATGAAAAACCTGCTTGCCGCGCGCCTCCGCCTCACGCTGGATCATTTCGTAGGCCTGCTGATACCAGCTTGGCGGCAGCAGCATCGCTTCACCGCCCTGCCAATAGATAGTCAGCGAGGCCAATGATTTCTCTACCATGTAATCGAGCACCTTGCGCATCATCTCGCCCAGCCGGTCCAAGGTCAGCCGATCGCTAGTTTTATCCTCGAAGCAATAGCTGCAATCCGCGTTGCATTGCAGGGTGGACAGCAGGATCAGCGAAAAATGGCTCTTCATGAAGGAAATCCTCGGCGGGTAAAGGGTGGGACCAACGGTTCGCAACGCGAGGTAGCGTGCTCTTTTCCCACGCACCTTTAGCGATTAACCTAGCACAGCAATATCCACAGCGCTTCTTCACATTTCCGGAGGTAGATGTATGCGACCGTTCATGAATATCGCCTTAATCACCGCGCTTGGCTTGGCAACAATGGCCTGCACCGTGGTCACCGATCCGAGCTCCGGTTCCAGCGGTGGCAGCAACAGTACCAGTTTCATGGATCGCCAGCAGCAGATCACCGAATTTGCTCGCGCTAACCTCGACCACCTGCGCAGCGATATGGCAGCCGGTCAAGGCGAATATCTCGACTCACTCGTCAGCCTGATGGGCGTTGCACCGGATCACCAGTCGGCCTTCCGCACACTGACCCGCGAGCGTTTCACCGCCCTTTTCCCCAGCGAGAACACCACTGCTACCGAAATGCTAGCCACGCTGAACCGGGAGATGCAGACCGATCCCAGCCTGGCCCAGCGCGTAGCGGTTCGCTGAAATCAAAGGGCCGTCCGTTGCCGCCTGCCTGTCGCGGGCGGTATTTCTATTACTCGGCATCCTGCTCACGCCTCTCCAGTCGCGCGCTGCTGGCGATGATGCCTATCAGGCCGACCTGATACAGCGCGCCGAAGCTCTGAATCTGGCGGGGCAGCGTGCATGGTGGACGCTGCTGCACTACCGGCCAGGCACCGATGGCACCCCTGTGATCAGCGATGCCGACGACCCCCGCTTCTTCCTGGCGCCGACCGGCAAGAATGATCCAGCCGCCGAACTGGCCGCTACCTTGCGCGCCTTTTTCAACAGCGACCCGGTCGGCGGTGATCCGCAGCCAGCACAGTGCGCCTTTCGCGCCCGCTATCGCTGGCTCCAGGCCATACTGGGTTTCGATCCACAGCGCCTGCCCGAGCAACCCTGCGAACGCTTCACGCAATGGTGGCAGACGCTGGATGTTGCATCGGTCACCGTCGTCTTCGCCTCGGCCTATCTCGACAATCCTGCCTCACTGTTTGGCCACACCCTGCTACGCCTGGATCAGCGCGACCAGACCGAGCGCACCCGCCTGCTAGCCCATGCGATCAACTATGCCGCCGACGATTCCAGCAGCCATCCACTGCTGTACGCCTTCGACGGCATCGCCGGCGGCTTTCAGGGCCGCTTCGAGGTGCAGCCCTATTACAAGCTGGTGCGCACCTACAGCGATCTGGAAAGCCGCGACCTGTGGGAATACCGGCTCAACCTGACCCCAGCCCAATTGCAGCGCCTGCTGGAACATGCCTGGGAACTGCGCGACATCCGCTTTGATTACTACTTTTTCCGCGAGAACTGCGCCTGGCAACTGCTCACCCTGCTTGAGGCGGCCGATCCCACGCTGATGCTCAGCGATGGCTTTACCCTGTGGACGCTGCCAGCCGACACCCTGCGCCTGCTGCTTGAACAATCAGGACTGGTCGGTCCGGTCCATGCCCGACCGGCGCGCGGCAGCGGTCTGCGCCGCCGCTATCTGGCGCTCGATGCCGAAGAACGGCGCCTGCTGCGGCGCCTGCGCCACGCACCGGAGCTGACTCTGGATCCGGTGTTCCGCGACCGTCCCGCAGCACGGCAGGCCCTGCTGCTGGAACTGGCTCTGGATGAACGCCAGTTTCGCCGCGCCCGGTCAGCGGATGAGGCTGATGCGCCTGCTGACCCCGGCGACCAATCGCTGCTGAAGGCGCGCAACCGGCTGGCCGTAGCGGCTGATCCGGTTCCCATCACTCCGTATGCCACTCAGCCGGAAACCGGCCATGCCTCGCGGCGACTGGGCATCGGCCTTGGCCAGGGTGATGGCGCTGCGTTCATTGAATTGAATGCGCGCGCGGCCTATCACGATCTGCTCGAACCGGTCGCCGGCTATACCCCGGATGCGCAGATTGAAATGCTCGATCTGGCAGTGCGCTACTACGCCGGTGGGCCGCTGGCACTGGAACGACTGACGCTGCTCGATATCACCTCGCTGCGGCCCTTCGACCGCCTGACGCCGCGCCCGGCCTGGCAGATACATGCCGGTTGGCTGTCGGCAGCGCGCGCCGATTGCTATGACTGCACGCTGTTTCATCTCGGCGGCGCGCTGGGGCTGGCCGCCGAGAGCAGTTGGCCCTGGCGGATGCTGTGGTTCGGGTTACCAGGACTGGCATTCGAGAGCGGCGCCACGCCTGATGATGGCGAACAGGCCGGCCCGAGTCTGACAGTGGGTGTCCTGGCGCAGCCCAACGCGAATTGGACGCTCAAGGCCAGCGCATTCTGGCTGAATGATCAATGGGGCAATTCGGGCACGACGCTGCGCGCACAACTGCAACAAAATCTGGCTCTGGCACGCAATCTGGCCTTGCAGACCACTTGGCGCTACCAGCCGGGATGGCATGAATTCATGCTCGGCCTGCGGGTGTATTTCTAAACTCGAACGGATGCGGCCTTAAGCTTTCCTTAAGCCTGCACCCCGACAATAGCCCCATGCAGCGTGGTGGACACGGTTTCCGCCCCGCACCATCCCGGCCATTTTCGAGAGTTTCCACACCATGCACATCTCCAGCAAACCCCGCATTCTGGCGGCAGCGCTTGTCCTGGCAGGCAGCACTGCCATCGTCACCACCCTGGCTCTACCACCGGCGCTGGCCGCCCAGAACGCCGCACCGC
>OFRV01000155.1_pt1 | contig 9839 bp, 7 predicted proteins | sample 1543231 | NCBI WGS metagenome assembly OFRV01 (sample SAMN05442499, study PRJEB24371) | freshwater metagenome | isolation source: Freshwater Lake | place: Canada: Niagara | collected 2013-08-21 | reverse complement strand
CTTGACGCTCATACCACGCATCCTGCCGATAGCGCAGGGCACGATTGTAGATATATCGCACACAGCCGAACGTCTGGTTCAGGTTAACAAGCTGCTCAGGCGTCGGATAGAAGCGATAGCGGTAGGCGCGGTAGGACATTTGCACTTTTTATATCAAGCAAGACTTGTCAAGCAACAAGTTAACCCAAAAGAAGCTGTCCTTGCGGACGGCCCGCTCTACCTCCCCGGCCTGAACGCCGGGGTTTCTCGCGGAAAATCAGGATGAACAGATTCCTGTTGAAGGTATTGGGGTTGAGCGGCCTGCTGCTGAGCGGCTGCGCGACCGTGGTGGATGCACAGGCGCCGGCTGAGAGCGAATTTCCGATTCGCCCGCCGCTGCAGGTGAGTGAACGCTCGCAACTGATGTATCAGATTCTGGCGGCGGAAGTCGCCGGCAAGCGTGAGCAGCTCGATGTGGCGCTGGAATATTACCAGCAGGTCGCCATGTCCAGCAGCGATGCGAAGATCGTTGAACGCGCTGCGCTGCTGGCATTGCTGGTTAAGGATCACCCTGCTGCCCTGCGTTTGACGCGGCACTGGCAAACGCTGGCGCCGAATGATGATCAGGCGCGACAGGCGCTGGCGCTGGCCCTGCTGCGCAACGGTCAGGCCAACGAAGCGCTGGATCTGCTGGACGCGATCCGCCGCCCCGCCATCCGCAAGGACAAGCAGCAGGGCTACGCCACGGTTGCCTCGCTGCTCAGCCAGATCGACGACAAGGCGCTGGCGCTGCAGGTGATGCGCCAGTTCCGCGACCGCAACCCGCGTTCGGCCTTTGCCCAGTATTACTATGCGCTGCTGGCGTTGGCCGCCGGCGATCGCGAACAGGCCCTGGCTGGTCTGGATCTGGCCCTGGCCCAGGATGCCAAGCTGGCGCCGGCGCACCTGTTGCGCACGCGCATTCTGCTTGAACAGGGGCAGCGTGATGCGGCCCTGGCCAGCCTGACCCGCGCGGTAGCGGCGATGCCGCGTGATCGCAATCTGCGCATGAGCTACGCGCGCTTGCTGATTGAATCCGGGCAGTTGGAGAAAGCCCGCCGCGAGTTCGCCACCCTGCTCAATCAAAACCCCAAGGACATCGATTCGCTCTACGCGCTTGGCCTGCTCGCCGCCGAAACCCGTCAGTTCGATCTGGCGGAAAGCTATTTCCTGGAATTGATCAAACGCAGCACCCGGCTGGCCGACGCCTATTTTGAACTGGGCCGGCTGGAGGAACAGCGTGGCGATTATGCGCGGGCGCGCGAATGGTATGGCCGGGTGGCCGATGATGAGCGCTATCTGACCGCGCAGATGCGCGTGGGCGTGATGCTGGCCAAGGGTGGCGATCTGGCCGCCGCTGAGCAGCATTTCAACGCGCTGCGCCGCACTAATCCACAAAGCAGCGTCGCGCTGTATGTTGCTCAGGCCGATGCTCTGCGCGAAGCCGGGCATTATCCGGAATCCTTTGCCGTGCTGGATGCGGCGCTGCGCGAACTGAGCAACGATCCGGATTTGCTGTATGCGCGGGCGCTGGCCGCTGAAAAGATTGATCGTATGGATATTCTGGAAAGCGATCTGCGCGCCATTCTGGCCAAGGATGCGAAAAATGCCCAGGCGCTGAATGCGCTGGGTTATACCCTGGCAGATCGCACCGACCGTTATCAGGAAGCGCTGGGCTATATTGAACAGGCGCTGGTACTGTTGCCGGATGATGCGGCGGTGCTGGATAGCATGGGCTGGGTGCAATTCCGCATGGGCAATGCTGCCAAAGCGCTGGAGTTTCTGCGCCGCGCCTATCAGCTTAATCCAGATCCTGAAATTGCCGCGCATTTGAGCGAAGTGTTGTGGACCGCAGGCCAGCGTGATGAGGCCAAAAAAATCTGGCGCGAGTCGCTGGATAAAAATCCCGACAATTCGTATTTGCGAAAGGTGCAGGAACGGCTGGGGTGGTGAGTAATACCGCCGACCTCTGGCTATTGAGTTATCGCCTGTGCGGCTGCACGTTGTTGGGCGCAACGCCGCAGGAACCGCTAGGTGCGTTGCCGTTGTCGGTACGATTTGCCGTTCTCAAGACTGCCGCCGAACAGGCTCCCACACAAGTTACCTGTACTTTGCAGTCTCCTACGCAACTCAATTACGAAGCCGGTCAGTACCAAACCTACGACTACTGGCAAACTAAACCGGACGCTCTTTTGAGGCAGTTGCTGCAACTCGATATTGAACGGACCCCGGAATTCCTCTCGCCTGATGCCTATTTCCAGCACTATAGGCTGGAACACGACGGGAATGATGAGCATGATGAACACTGGGCGGAACGGGAATTTATCGAGCGCGTCTTTGTACCGCTGTGCGGTCTGGACGGGCTGCGCTACCTGAAACCCCAGGTACCGTTTCAGGATTCGCAGCGGGTGGAACGGCGCATCGACTTCGTGCTGGAGGGAGAAAGGCGCTATGCACTGGAGATCGAAGGCAAAACCTACCATGACGGGGCCGACCGGTTTGATCGTGAAAAAGCCCGTCAACGGGAACTGACTCAGGCCGGTTTTCACTACTTCCCGATCAGTTGGCACGACGTACAACAAGATAAAGCGGAACTCGCGCTCCGTCGGATCATCGAGCAGGACGCCTTGTTACGGCCCCTGCTGGAACCTACCGAGGCATTGGATCTCCTGCATCTGGCCTGGCTATTGGCCGCGCTGCCTCAACGCTACCCGGATGCACAACGCACCGCCTTGGCTCTGCTGTCCCGTGCCAGCGAACGGGGCCATACGCGGCTCACGGTGGCCGAAATCGGCGGCGGAATGCCGATCTTGAGCTTGGCGCTAATTGACACCCTCGGTCTGGTCGAGCGCGTCGCTGACTTTTATGGGCTATCGATCACGCTGCCTGAACTGGATTTGTATCTGATCGCCCCCCGCAACCGTGAGGTACAAGAGCGACTGTTACATCAAGTCCTGCAATCCGACCGCGAACCCCATGAGTGGCTTGATGCCCCACGCACTGCAGTTCACCTGAACATCGCGGACGTGCTTCCCGTCGATTTTCCAGAAGATGCACTGAGGTTGACCGCCTCCACATGCGGCAATACGCCTACATCCCGCACCTTCGACGATTTGTCCGGTTGGGGACAACGTGTCGCTGCCTGCTGGCAACGCCTACCCATGCAGTTGTTGCCCATGCCGACCAACCTGGCGCGCCCCATCCTCGATTACTTCGCCCGGCGCTACTTCCAGGTGCCCGAATTAAAAGATCAGCAGATCGACCTCTTAAAGCGCTCACTGCGCGGACAAGATACCATCGGCATCCTGCCGACCGGTTTTGGCAAATCGCTGGTATTTCAGCTCTATGCTCTGCTCAGTCCCGGCGTAACACTGGTGATCAGCCCACTCAAGGCACTCATTCAGGATCAAGTCGGGGCGCTGCACCGACTGGGTTGGACTTGCGTGGATTCCATCCTCAGTACTGATGGCGCCGGACAGCGTCAACGGCGGTTGGATGATTTATTCCACAATCAGCGTTACCGGCTGTTCTACATCGCCCCCGAACGGTTGCAAATCAAAACGTTCAACGACGAACTACGCGCATCCCTGGCCGATACGCCGCTCGGCGCACTGGTGATCGACGAAGCCCATTGCGTGTCGGAATGGGGCCATGACTTCCGCCCCGCCTACCTGCAAATTCCCCGATTGAGGCGTCTCCTGGAAGCGCGCGCCCGGCGACGGGTGCCCCTGCTGGCCCTGACGGCTACGGCATCTCCGTTGGTCAGGGCGGATATGCTGGATACCTTGCAGCTCGCGCCCGATGATGTGCTCCAGACCGCCAGCAGCGATCGCCGTAACATCAGTCTTTCGGTCCACCCCGTTCCTGCCGAAGCCGGCGCCAAGAGTAGGGCCTTGGCGCGCTTGCTAACCGACGACCTGCCACGCGCCCTCGGCCAGCCGTATGGGCTCTATTGCCGGCAAGCGAACGACGACCGTTACCGGAAAGCGGGCATCGTGTTCGCCATCTACGCTGATCCACATGGCAGAACCACCTTTGCCGAAGGGACGGCCCAGATTGCCGCCGAATTGCGCAAGACACTGGGCCTCTCGAAAGACCAAGTGCGTAGCCATGCCAGCCGAGTGCCCAAAGTGTGCCCACAGTGCGGCTCGCACGACTATTGGAAAGCCACCCCCCAGGAAGCCGCGCAGGCCAGTCTTAGGGGTGATGCGTATAAATGCCGGGACTGTTCTAACGTTTTCGTCCAACCCCAGCGTGTTGCGGATTGGGACACTACTCTGCGACAGCACCATGAAGATTTCCAACAGGATCGATTTCCGTTGCTGGTCGCCACGAAAGGCTTCGGCATGGGCATTGACAAGCGCAATGTATCTTTTGTAGTCCATCATGCCTTCGCCAGTGGCCTGGAAGGCTATTATCAGGAAGCTGGGCGCGCTGGGCGTGCTAACCAGCGCGCTCACGTCGCTTTGCTCTATATCCCACCGACTGAAGCTTGTATCCGCGACACGATTGATCAGGGTGAGATGCCGCGCTGCATGACCGAAGCCGACAGTTTTAAATTCCGTAAGTGCCCCCGCCCCTACAATCTGAAAGTGCTTTGCGATTTCAGCCACCAGGCGCGTTTTATCCAAGACAGCTATCCCGGCGTGGAGGCGGACTGTGAAACGGCTTATGCTGTCTACTGGCGGCTCAAGGCTGGCAAGCCATTGGCTAGTTACGATGATTACACCGCCAGCAAGCACAGCAACGATGGCGCCAACGATGCCTCTGACACCGACCGCAAGCAGATCGTCTATCAGTTGGCACTGTACCGTCTCCAGCAGCTTGGGATCGTGCGGAGCTACACCATTCAATACTCTGGCTTGAAAAATTGGCAGTTCGAAGTGGAATTCGAGGTTCACTGGCAACCTCAAGCCCTGCTCGTTCACGTCGAACGGTTTCTGGAGCGTGGTCGACGTCGTGATGTCGATGACATCACCGCGCCGATGCAGACCTTAGCCGAACTGGCGACGCAGTGTGGCATTCCGCCTTGGCCGGCGGAACATACCCGCCCGGAAATCGCTCTGCTTAAGAAAGCGATTGGCACCCTGCTGCGGCGGGTTTATTCGCGGGTTCGCACCATGCGCCTGCAAATGCTGCGTAATGAACTGGACTATGTGCGGGCCGCCGAGAACATCTGTCGGCGAGTCACGCTGCTCAATCTTTTCAATAAAGATGTGGTACCGGATGATTACCGATGTGGATTCTGTGATGTCTGCGTGCCGGATCTGGACTTCAAACAGAAACTGGCCACCGATCCGGTCGATAACATCGATCTGGATGAACTGGTCTGGCGGTTGAACGACCTGCTCCGAGCGGCAGAACCCAAACCATCTGCGCTGTATGCTTTTATTCACCAGGTTTTAGATCGTGATGTTAATAAGGGAATGCTGGCCCGGGCTACCCGGCATTTGGAAGGTGACCCCACCTCGCTGCCGGCGCTGTATCTGGCCGGTGCTCTGTCATGGCAAATCCCCGCCCGGCAACGCCAGGCTTTTAGCTACTTCCGCACCGGTTTCGAGGAAGGTCGTCGGCAGGGCCTCACACTGGATACCTTGCTGGTGCTGTTCTATCGTGCTGGCGCGGAGATCGACGCCGAAGAAGCCGTGCGCTGGCTGAATGATCTTGCCCTCCGCACGACCGATCCTGGCGTACTCCTGCGTCGGGTGCAGACTTGGGAACCTCTGCTGGGCAGCGATTCTCCCGCTTATCGCGCCCTATACGGCATCGCCAAGGTGCGTGCCCTGCACCGCCTGAGTGGCCCACTTCAGCAGTTGAAGATCTTGGCCACCGAGTGGCAAATTCCGCTGACGGGGATGTCCTGTCAGCATCCCGCGCCCTCCCTTCCCTGAAGAAGCGATCCTCCCGATGAATTTGGAATCGTTCGAGAAAGAAATCGCCCGATTGGAAACCCAGCTCCAGGATGCCATTACCGCGCTGCAGGTGCTAACGGACATTCAAACGACCTTCCAGGACATGCAGCCGCGTTATGAACGCCTCAAGCATCTCACAGATGAAGCTGCCCGGTTACCCGAACATTATGCAGAACAATTCGCGTCCGCCCGCCAGCAGGCCGAAGCTCGATTAGTGCAACTTGAAGAACAGCTAAACCAACAGCAGGACCGTTGGGAAATCGCTCTCAAGCAGCATCAGCAAATTCATAACGAATGGCAACAGCGAACGGATCGGTCGCTAACCCACTTGCAACAGTATCTTGAAATTCAGCAGGCTGCGCTGGACGATTTGGTAACGCAAAAAAAAATTCAGGCCACGCTTGAGGAATCAATCACGCAGATAAGAAAAAAGCTACAAGATTCTGAAGATCAAGCTCAACAATTCCGGGATAAATTTACCCGACAATTTCGCTGGGCGTTGCTCACCGCTTTTATTGGCTGGGCGATTGCTTTTGGAACCTTGTCAGTGGTGCGGCTATGATGCCCTATGAATCCAATTGGCTAAAGATCATCCTTGTCCTCACTCTGCTCACCGCCTGCGCGACGCCACCGACCACGACCCCGGACCATGACAGTGCCTGGAGCGTCCGCCAGACCCGCCTGGTGCAGCTGACCGAATGGCGCAGTGAAGGCCGCATCGGTGTCATCAACGGCAACGACGGCTGGCACGCCAGCTTTCAATGGGCGCAACAGGGCCCCGATTACCGCATCGACCTGAGTGGTCCTCTTGGCCAGGGGCGCGTGCTGATCGAAAGCAGCGGCGCGGAGGTGCGCATTCAAACCCAGGATGGCCAGAACTGGACCGCGCCCGACGCCGATACCCTGATTGAACAGGCTCTCGGTGTGCGCCTGCCGGTCAATGGTCTGCGCTACTGGATTCGCGGCCTGCCGCAACCCGATTCCAGGCCCACCCTGCACACCGATGTCAACGGCCACCTGAGCCGTCTGGAACAGGACGGCTGGATCATCGAATACCCGGCCTATGCCCCCACCAGCCAGCTCAACCTCGACCTGCCCGAACGCATCATCGCCCGCCGTCAGGACCTGAGCATCAAGCTGGTGATCGAACAATGGACGCTATAGCTCCGGATGCCGCAGCCTGGCCGGCACCCGCCAAGCTCAACCGCATGCTGCATATCGTCGGGCGCCGCGCCGACGGCTATCACCTGCTGCAGACCGTGTTCCAGTTCCTCGATCGCGGCGACTGGCTATGGTTTGAACCGCGTGCCGACGGCGCCATTGTGCGCGATGGCGAGGTCACGGGCGTACCCGCCGAAGCCGATCTGATCGTGCGCGCCGCGCGCCTGCTGCAACAGGCCAGCGGAACCCATCAGGGCGCAAGCATTCGCATCGCCAAGCACATTCCCATGGGCGGCGGCCTTGGCGGTGGCAGTTCCGACGCCGCTACCGTGCTGCTGGCGCTCAATCACTACTGGCAGACCGGCCTGAGCCTGACGCAATTGGCCAAATTGGGCCTGCGCCTGGGCGCCGATGTGCCGGTCTTTGTCCATGGCCATGCCGCCTGGGCGGAAGGCGTCGGCGAACAACTGACCCCGGTGGACCTGGATGAACCCTGGTTCCTGGTGCTGGTTCCCGCCTGCCATGTGGCCACCGGCGCGGTGTTCAATGACCCGGAATTGACAAGAAACGCGCCGCTCATCACAATAGCCGACTTCTTAAGGGGCGCTGGTGGCAACGTCTGTGAAGCGGTAGTCTACCGCCGTCATGCCGAAGTCGCCGCCGCTGCGGCCTGGCTGGAACAGCATGCTCCAGCACGACTGACCGGTACTGGCGCATGCGTATTCGCAGCCTTCGCCGATCGGCACGCCGCCGCACTCGTGCGGGACTGCCTGCCCAGCGGCTGGCAGGGGTTTATCGCTCGCGGCTGCAACCGTTCACCGCTGCACACGCAGCTTGCGCAAGTGCGCACCTGATTTTTCTTGGGCCGTCGCCAAGAGGTAAGGCACCGGATTTTGATTCCGGCATTCCCAGGTTCGAATCCTGGCGGCCCAGCCACTTTCCCAGAGCCAACCGACAGCGGGGACGTGCTCGTGTACGAAGGTCGCATGATGGTGTTCGCGGGCAATGCCCATCCGCAACTGGCCCGCGATATCGCGCACCACCTCCAGCTCCCACTCGGCCAGGTCGTCGTTGGCCGGTTCAGTGATGGCGAAGTGATGGTCGAGCTGATGGAAAACGTGCGCGGTCGTGACGTCTTCATTGTCCAGCCGACCTGTGCGCCGACCAACGACAACATCATGGAACTGCTGGTCATGGCCGACGCTCTGCGCCGCTCTTCAGCAGTGCGGGTTACGGCAGTGGTCCCCTACTTTGGCTATTCGCGCCAGGATCGCCGGCCGCGCTCAGCGCGGGTGCCGATTTCCGCCAAGGTGGTCGCCAACATGATCACCAGCGTTGGCGTTGACCGGGTGCTGACCGTTGACCTGCACGCCGACCAGATTCAGGGCTTCTTCGATATCCCGGTCGATAACATCTACGCCACGCCGATCGTGCTCAGCGACATCCGCGCCCAGAACCTCGGTGACCTGATGGTGGTATCGCCCGACGTCGGTGGCGTGGTCCGCGCCCGTGCCCTGGCCAAGCGGCTCGATGATGCCGAACTGGCCATCATCGACAAGCGCCGCCCGGCACCCAATCAGGCCAAGGTGATGCACGTAATCGGCGATGTTCAGGACCAGCACTGCATCGTCGTCGATGACATGGTCGATACCGCCGGTACCCTGTGCCTGGCCGCCCAGGCCCTGAAGGATCGCGGCGCTGCCTCGGTGCGCGCCTACTGCACCCATGCAGTGCTGTCCGGCCCGGCAGTCGATAATCTGCGCGGTTCAGCACTCGATGAGCTGGTGGTGACCAACACCATTCCGCTGTCGCCGGCTGCGGTCGCCTGCCCGAACATCCGCCAGGTGAGCGTCGCCGGTCTGCTGGCCGAGACCATGCGCCGCATTCATCTGGAAGAGTCGGTGAGCTCGCTGTTTTTGTAGAATGCCCGCCGCGCCCCGGTTATGCCGGGCGCCCTGGGCTATACCCTTGAGCGGTGCGCCTGGTCGCGGGCGCATCGTGTTTTTATTTTTGCATCCTGGAGTTGAAGCTGATGAGTATGACGTTTGAACTGAATGCCGAACCGCGTGGCGATCTGGGCAAAGGTGCGAGCCGCCGCCTGCGCCGTGCGGCCAAGGTGCCGGCCATTCTGTATGGCGGCCAGCAGGAACCGCAGCCGCTGCTGGTTGATCACCTGGAACTGTTCAATCTGATGAACAAGGCCGGCGAGGCGTTCTACTCGCATGTGCTGACCCTGAAGATTGCCGGGCGCACCGAGAGTGCTGTGCTGCGTGATATGCAGCGCCATCCGTTCAAGCCGGTCATCATGCATCTCGACTTTCTGCGCGTCAGCGCCGATCGCAAGCTGCGCGTGCATGTGCCGCTGCACTTCACCAACGAGAGCAACTCGCGCGGTGTCAAGCAGCAGGGCGGTGCGGCCAGCCATGCGCTGATCGATGTCGAGATCGAGTGTCTGCCGGGCGATCTGCCGGAGTTCATCGAGGTCGACCTGACCGATCTGGGCATGGGCGAGGCGATTCACCTGTCGCAGCTGGTCCTGCCGGCGGGCGTGGCCCTGGCCGCCCATATCGAACCTGGCTCCGAGCACGACGCGATCGTGGTCAGCATTCACCATGCCGGCAGTGGCGAGGAAGCGCCCGCCGAGGCACCGAAGGCAAGCTAAAGCGCGTCTGCCGCCGGATCGATCGTCGTGCCGGAATCCGCATTACCGCCGTTGCGGCTGCTGGTGGGGCTGGGCAATCCCGGCCC
>OFRV01000153.1_pt1 | contig 9991 bp, 8 predicted proteins | sample 1543231 | NCBI WGS metagenome assembly OFRV01 (sample SAMN05442499, study PRJEB24371) | freshwater metagenome | isolation source: Freshwater Lake | place: Canada: Niagara | collected 2013-08-21 | reverse complement strand
GCAGATAGAGGTTGTAATTGGGCAGGTTCAGCGGCAGCACTTTCAATTCCACCAGCAGCACCGCCAGCGCGGCCAGCAGCAGGTAGACCGCCACCAGACGGCTGGCCGTGCTGGCGCTGGCCGTCACGCCCCGGCGCAGGCGCAGCAGCGCCAGGAACAGCAGCGGCACGATGCCGATCGAGAACACCTTGTAGGCAATCAGCAGGCTGGGAATGATCGCCTGCAGGCGCAGCGCGAACAGGGTTGCCAGCAGCGCCGCCAGCAGCATGCAGCCGCGAATCAGCCACAGTTGCCCGGTCTCGCCCGGCGCCCACCCGCAGCGCTGCAGACCGTGGCCGAGTACGTCACGACCGAGCAGGGTGCCGGCGGTCAGCAGCAGGATATCGGCTCCTGACAGCGGAATCGACAGCAGCGCCACCAGGGCGAAATCGGCCAGCGAACCGCTGAAGAACTGAGCCACCAGGGTCTGCAGAGTCAGGTCGGGGCGCTCGACGCTGATCAGACCACGGGCCAGGATGCCGATTAGCACAATCAGCAGCGAAATGGCCACGATCAGGGCGCTGGCCAGCAGCAGACCACGCCGCGCGCTGGCGATATCGCGGGCGACAAAGATGCGCGAGTAGATATCCGGGCCGAACAGGTAGGACAGGCCCACCGGCACGAACACGCTCAGGAACAGGCTGAAGGTGAAAGTCCCGTCGAAGCCAAAATGCAGGTGCGGCGGCGCGGCGATCACGGGTGCCGCGCTCAGGCACAGACCAAACAGCAGGATCAGCCCGGCAAGCATCACCAGCACCTGCAGCAGGCCGGTCTTGACCGTGCCGGCCTGGCCGACAAGCAGGGTGTAGGCGGTGAACATCAGGGTGAACAGGGCATAGCCGGGCGCCTCGCCGCCGACGAAGCGCGCCAGAATGTTGCCGCCGGCGATGATCTGCCCGGCCAGCACCATCAGCCAGGCCAGGAACAGCACGGCGCTGACCAGCAGACGGATATCGTCGCCAAACACCCGGGCGATGATGTCGCTGAGGGTGTAACCCTGTGTGGTCCACACCGTGTCGAGAAAGGTGTAGGCGAGCACGACCAGGAACAGTGCGCCCGACAGTGTCCACCACAGCGCGTTCAGGCTGTACTGGTAGGCGTAACCGGCCAGGCCGAACACTGAAGAGGCGCCAAAGGCCAGCGCTACCAGCGACATGGCGATGCTGAAGCCGCCCGCCTGCCGGTCATAGACCAGAAAACCGGCCAGGGTTGGGCGGTGTTGGCGCCAGTGGTGCACGCCGATACCCAGCAACAGGGCAATGTAAAGTAGCAGCCAGATCATGCGGAACTCCCGCGCGGTGCGGATCGGAAAAAACGCGCGGGGATTATCGGCGCCGGTGGCGGATTCGCAAAGCGTTATGCGCTGGTGGAACGCCGGTTCACTTAGCGCAGTGCGTCCAGGTACTTGTCGGCGTCCAGCGCTGCCATGCAGCCGCTGCCGGCCGAGGTGATCGCCTGACGATAGACATGATCGGCGACATCGCCGGCGGCGAACACGCCGGGGATGCTGGTTGCGGTGGCGCCGCCTTCGCTGCCACCCCTGACCTTGAGATAACCGTTGTGCATGTCCAGTTGACCGGTGAACAGTTCGGTGTTGGGCTTGTGGCCGATGGCGATGAAGACGCCCTGCACGGCGCTGTCGGTGGTGGCGCCACTGTGGACGTTGCGGGTGCGTATGCCGGTCACGCCGCTGTCATCGCCGAGCACCTCGTCGAGCACGCTGTCCAGCAGCAGGCGCACCTTGCCGCTGGCCACCTTCTCCATCAGCTTGTCGACCAGAATCTTTTCGGCGCGGAACTGCTGGCGACGGTGGACCACGGTCACTTCGCTGGCAATATTGGCCAGATACAGCGCTTCCTCGACTGCGGTATTGCCCCCACCGATCACCGCTACCTTCTGCTGGCGGTAGAAAAAGCCGTCGCAGGTGGCGCAGCCGGACACGCCCTTGCCCATGAAGGCCTGTTCCGAGGGCAGGCCGAGGTACTGGGCGCTGGCGCCGGTGGCGATGATCAGCGCATCGCAGCTGTATTCGCCGGCATCGCCGCTGAGGCGGAATGGTCGGTTCTGCAATTGCGCGGTGTGGATGTGATCGAAGATGATCTCGGTGCCAAAGCGCTCGGCGTGTTTGCGCATCCGTTCCATCAGGTCCGGCCCCATCAGTCCCTCGACATCGCCCGGCCAGTTATCCACCTCGGTGGTGGTAGTCAACTGCCCGCCCATCTGCAGGCCGGTGATCAGTACCGGTTGCAGATTGGCGCGCGCGGCATACACGGCGGCGGTGTAGCCGGCGGGGCCGGAGCCGAGAATCAACAGACGACTGTGTTTCGGGGTGCTCATCGGCAAATCTCCTGCGGGTTCGGGTTCTGCATGAATCGGGTGCTGCCGTCAATAAGGTTAACTTCAGGTGAAAGGTTAAAAAGCATGAGCCTTTAGCCCGCATTGAACCGTTAGCCTTGTTCAGTCAGTCGCGACGCATTCCGTGGTAGGTTTCATGCCCTGTTGGCTTTTCTTGCAGTCCGCCGGGCTTGCGGGGTATGGCGGATAGAGTAGAGGATTCGATTCCGGCGTGGAAATTGAATCATCCAGCGACGGCGATAGCGTTTGGCTATGCGGCGGCCTTGTCATTTTGATGTCATCAAATTGCCTTATGAAATCGGGTCTGTGATCAATTATCCGGGGCTAAGTTTGGGATCGCCCGCGCAAAATCAAGAGGCCTGCATGAGTACAAAGCGCATTTTAATTGTGGAAGATGAGCAGCCCATCCGGGAGATGGTGGTCTTTGCCCTGGCCAATCTGGGCTACGAGGTGCGCGAAGCGGCCGATGCCCGCCAGGCACAGGAACTGATCGCCGAGCGCCTGCCGGATCTGATTCTGCTCGACTGGATGCTGCCCGGGATCAGTGGCATCGATCTGGCGCGGCGGCTGAAGAAGGAGGAGCTGACCCGCGAGCTGCCGATCATCATGCTCACGGCGCGTGCTGAGGAGGAGGACAAGATTCAGGGGCTGGAGAGCGGTGCCGATGATTATGTGACCAAGCCATTCTCGCCGCGTGAGCTGGTGGCGCGGATTCGCGCGGTGCTGCGGCGCGGCGGCCCGGCGGCAGAAAACGAGATGCTGCGTGCTAATGAACTGAGCCTCGATCTGGCTAGCCACCGGGTCAGCGTCGGCGATGCGCTGCTCGATATGGGTCCGACCGAGTATCGGCTACTGGAATTCTTCATGTCCCATCCGGAGCGGGTCTACAGCCGTGGCCAGTTGCTCGACCGGGTCTGGGGTAGCAACGTCTATGTCGAGGAGCGTACCGTGGACGTGCATATCCGCCGCCTGCGCAAGGTGCTGGAGCCGTATGGTCATGATGCGCTGGTCCAGACCGTGCGCGGTGCCGGCTATCGCTTCTCGACGCGGGTCTAGGCGGGTGTCGGTGGCCTGGTGGCGTCTGCTGCGACGCCTGCTGTTGCTTTTTCTGGGTGCGCTGCTGCTGGGTGCGCTGGTCGGTCACGGGCAACTGGCACTAGGGCTGGCCGCGACTGCAGCGCTGGTTTGGCACCTTTGGCAGCTTTATCAGTTGGAACGCTGGCTCAATAGCGGCGGCCAGGCGGTGCGGCCCGCGCGCGCTGGCGCAGTATGGAGCGGTGTATTCGATCATGTGATGCAGCTGCGGCGGCAGAGTCGCAAGCGCAAGCGCAAGCTCGGGCGGCTGCTCGAACAGTTTCAGCAGGCAACCGCCGCGCTGCCGGATGCGGCGATGCTGCTGGACGATGACAACCGACTGCTGTGGTGCAACGCCGCCTCGCAGCGCCTGCTCGGTCTGGACATGGGCCGTGACAGCGGTCGGCCGATCAACCATCTGCTGCGTTACCCTGGCTTTGTTGCCTTTCTCGGTCCGCGCCGTGAGCAGGACAGTATCGAGTTTCCGGCGCCGGTCGATGACGGGCTGCTGCTCAGTGCCCGCATCGTGCCTTATGGCAAGAAACAGCGCCTGCTGCTGGCGACCGATGTGTCGCGGGTGCGCCGTCTGGAGCAGATGCGCCGCGAATTCGTCGCCAACGTTTCCCACGAGCTGCGCACACCGTTGACCGTGATCAGTGGCTATCTGGAAACGCTTCTGGACAGCGATGATCCGGCGCTGGAGGTCTGGCGGCAGCCGTTGCGCGGCATGCAGCAGCAGGCCGGGCGGATGCTGCACATCATTGAGGATCTGCTGATGCTGGCGCGTCTGGAATCGCAGCGCGAACGGTCGCCGCGCCGGCCGGTAGCGGTGCCGGCGCTGCTGGCTGATATCGCCGATGACGCGGTTGCCCTGAGCGGCGAGCAGAATCACTGCATCGAGCTGCAGGCGGATCAGGGGCTATGGCTGCTTGGCTGCGAGAAGGAATTGCGCAGCGCTTTTTCCAATCTGGTGTTTAACGCGGTGCGCTATACCCCGGCCGAGGGTCGCATCGAGATACGCTGGTTTGCCGACGACAGTGGCCTGCATCTGGTGGTGGCCGACACCGGCGAAGGCATCGCGCCGCAACACATCCCGCGCCTGACCGAGCGCTTTTATCGCATCAACCGGGATCGCTCGCGAATCAGTGGTGGCACCGGCCTGGGCCTGTCGATCGTCAAGCATGTGCTTAACAATCACGGTGGCCAGTTGCACATCACCAGTGAGGTCGGAGTGGGCAGCGTCTTTAGCTGTGACTTTGCTCCGGAGTTGCGCGCGGCGCCACCGGCCGCAGCGCTGCCGTGCCGGATCAGCTCAACCGGGCAAGGGTGTTAGACTGTCCGGCATGCCGTTTTTCAATTCAGGAGTGTTCATGAAACTGTTACTGGTTCGCCATGCGATCGCCGAGGATGCGGAGATCTTCAACGCCGCAGGCGGCGGCAGCGATGCCTTGCGCCCGCTGACCGAAGCCGGCCGCAAGAAGATGCGCAAGGGCGCCAACCGCCTGCGCACGCAGTTGTCAGGTATTGATCTGCTGGCCAGCAGTCCGCTGCTGCGGGCCCGGGAAACTGCCGACATCATCGCCCGCGCCTTTGGCGAGGTGCCGGTGGTCGAGCGGACCGAGCTGGACTACCACGCGCCGGTTGAGGTGACCCTGGGCTGGCTGGAGCAGTTGCCCGGCTCGGGCACCGTGCTGGTGGTCGGACATCAGCCGCACCTGGGATTGCTGGCCGGCCTGCTGCTGACCGGCGCTGCCCGGCCTCTGATCGCCTTTCGCAAGGGCGGCGCGGCACTGCTCGAATTTCCGGACCGGATCAGTGCTGGCGAAGGCATACTGCATTGGGTGCTGACCGCCAGCCAGTTGCGCAGTCTCAAGCAGGATTAGCAAAGGAACCTGGCATGTCCGAGGATGGGCCTGTTGATGTTGTTGCGGCTATTGATCTGGGTTCGAACAGTTTTCACATGATCGTGGCCCGGCTGGTGAACGGCCAGATCCAGGTGCTCGATCGCCTGCGCGAAATGGTGCAGCTGGCGGCTGGTCTGGACGGCCGTAATCGCCTTGATGAGGTGGCGCAGCAGCGTGCGCTGGATTGCCTGGCGCGTTTTGGGCAGCGCCTGCGGCATATTCCGGCCGGGCAGGTGCGCATTGTCGGTACCAATACCCTGCGTCTGGCGCGCAACAGCGCCGAGTTTCTGGCCCAGGCGGAAAGGCTGCTCGGGCATCGGGTCGAGGTGATCAGCGGTCAGGAAGAGGCGCGGCTGGTCTATCTGGGGGTGATGCACAGCGTCGCTGATGTGCCGGGCCAGCGGCTGGTAGTGGATATCGGCGGTGGCAGTACCGAATTGATTGTTGGCCGCCAGTTCGAGGCGGTGCAACTGACCAGCCTGAAAATGGGTTGCGTCAGCATGAGTCGGGCCTGCTTCGACGATGGACGCATAACCGAGAGCCGTCTGCGTCGTGCCGAACTGGCGGTGCGTCTGAAGCTGGAGCCGGTGATGGTGGAGTTCCAGGATCTGGGCTGGGACGTGGTGACCGGCGCTTCGGGCACCATCAAGGCGGTGCAGGATGTGGTGGTCCGCGAGGGCTGGAGTCGCGGGGGCATTACTCTGGAGGCGCTGCGGCGTGTGCGCGGCGCGCTGCTGGAGGCGGGCAGCACTGCCGTGCTGGCCGAGCGCTGGCAACTGGAACCGGCCCGCGCCCGCGTATTTCCCGGTGGTTTCGTGGTGCTGCATGGGCTTTGTGAGGTGCTGAACATCACGCGCATGGATGTGTCCGATGGCGCGCTGCGCGAGGGGCTGATTTACGACCTGCTCGGGCGCATTCGCCATGAGGATGTGCGCGACCGCACCATTGTCGCCATCACGGGCCGCTATGATCTGGATGAGGCGCAGGCCGAGCGGGTCAGTGCCACAGCGCTGGCGCTGCTGACGCAGGCGCGCCAGGGTTGGCAATTGGACACGGGTGGGTATGGCCGACTGCTGGAATGGGCCGCCCGGCTGCATGAGATCGGCCTGTTGCTGTCCCATCATAACTACCATAAGCACGGCGCCTATATTCTGGAAAACGCCGATCTGCCCGGGTTCTCGAACGGTGATCAGGTGCTGCTGGCGGCGCTGGTGCGGCGGCATCGTCGTTCCTATCCTGCTGACGCCTTCGTGCATCTGCCCCGCGAGCAGGTGCTGCCGATCAAGCGGCTGTGCGTGCTGCTGCGGCTGGCGGTGGTGTTGCACCGCGGGCGCAGCCGGCAGCCCTTGCCGCCGCTGACCTTGAGTGTGGATGAGCAGCGGGTCAGCCTGTATTTTCCGGCGGGCTGGCTGGCTGAGCACCCGCTGACCCATGCCGATCTGCTGACCGAATCGCGCTATCTGAAAAAGGCCGCGTTCCGCCTCGAGTTCAACTAGGTTCTCCGGTGCGGTGCAGGTCCGGATCGAGGAAGGGCTGCAGCAGCAGGCGATCCAGCCGGCCCGCGCGTGCGGTGCGGAAATACTCCAGGCCGATGCGCATCCCGTCATGCCCATCGCGCGGCTGGGCGCGATAGCTGCCAAACAGCCGGTCCCAGCAGGACAGGCTGAACCCGAAATTGCTGTCGGTTTCCTTGCGATGCACCGAGTGATGCACGCGGTGCATATCCGGTGTGACCACGATCCAGCGCAAGCCGCGATCCAGGCGTTCCGACAGGCGCACATTGCCATGGTTGAACATGGCGCTGGCGTTCAGGATCAGTTCGAACAGCAGCACCGCAAGCGGTGGCGCGCCCAGCAGCAGCACCGCCGCCAGCTTGATCAGCAGCGACAGCATGATTTCCAGCGGATGAAAGCGCAGTGCGGTGGTTACGTCGAAGTCGGTATCGCTATGGTGCATCCGGTGCAGTCGCCACAGCAGCGGCAGCCTGTGGAACGCCACATGCTGGGCATAGACGGTCAGGTCGAGCAGCAACAGCGCGATCAATATCGCCAGCGGCGTCGGCACCGCCAGCAGCTGCAGCAGGCCCCAGCCGTGCGCCTGAGCCAGTTCGGCCATGCCTACCGCCAGTACCGGGAACAGCAGCCGCACGATCAGGTTGTCCACCACGATGATGCCGAGATTGGCCGGCCAGCGCTGGGCGCGCGGCAGGCTGAGCACGCGGCGCGGCTGACGCCATTCCCACAGCATCATCGCCAGCAGGACGCTGCAAAAGCAGCCCAGGCGAATCATGGATTCGTGTTGCAGCCAGTCGCTCATCGTGCGTGTCTCCGGTGATGGCGCAGCGGCGCCGGGCGAGTACGCTATAATGCCGCGCCTGATGCAGACAATGCTTGGAGAAAGACCCCGTGCCTCGATCGCCCCAGATTATAACCGGTCAGTTTCCCGGCGCCCGTCCGCGCCGACTGCGCCGCGACGAGTTTTCGCGCCGGCTGGTGCGCGAGACTGTGTTGACGTCCGCCGACCTGATTCAACCGCTGTTCGTGATCGAAGGCGAACGCCGTCGCGAACCCGTGGCGTCGATGCCGGGCGTGGAACGGCTGACGATTGACGAGTTGCTGCGCGAGGCCGAGGCGCTGGCGCTGCTGGGCGTGCCAGCGCTGGCGCTATTCCCGGTCACGCCGCCCGAAGCCAAGTCGCTGGATGCTGCCGAAGCCTACAACCCGGAAGGGCTGGCGCAGCGCGCGGTGCGGGCGTTGAAAGCGCGTTTTCCGGAACTGGGCGTGATCACTGATGTGGCGTTGGACCCGTTCACCCGTCATGGCCAGGATGGGCTGGTAGACGATTCCGGCTATGTGCTCAATGACGAAACCGTGGCGGTGCTGGTGAAGCAGGCGCTATCGCATGCCGAAGCCGGGGCCGATATCGTCGCGCCCTCGGATATGATGGACGGGCGCATCGCCGCGATCCGCGAGGCGCTGGAAGCGAACGATTTCATCCACACCCGTATCCTGGCCTATTCCGCCAAGTATGCCTCCAGCTTCTACGGACCGTTCCGCGACGCGGTAGGTTCGGCGGGCGCGCTGGGCAAGGGCAACAAGTACAGTTACCAGATGGACCCGGCGAATAGCGATGAGGCGCTGCGCGAAGTGGCCCTGGACCTGGACGAGGGCGCCGATATCGTGATGATCAAGCCTGGAATGCCTTACCTGGACATCGTGCGTCGGGTCAAGGACCAGTTCGCCGTGCCGACCTTCGTCTATCAGGTCAGCGGTGAATACGCGATGCTGCTGGCAGCGGCGCGCAATGGCTGGCTGGACGAGAAAGCGGTGGTTATGGAGGCGCTGCTGGCCTTCAAGCGCGCGGGTGCCGACGCGGTGTTGAGCTATTTTGCCAAGCAGGCAGCCGGCTGGCTGCGGTCGGCATGAAAAGCTGGATGAAGAACTGGAAAGGCTGGGGGCTGGCCGTCCTTGGCATAGCGATGAGCGTGTTTTTCATCGCGATCATGCGTCCGCCCGGCGGTCAGTCATCGGCGCCCGGCCAGGATATGCCGTGGCAGATCACGCGCAGCGCTGATGGCGCGACCATCAGCGTGTTCGGCCTGACCCTGGGGCAGAGCACGCTGCGCGATGCGGTGCATCGATTCGGCCGGCGCTATGAATTGGGCATTTTTCAGGACCGGGCCGGCGCTCTGAGCCTGGAGGCCTATTTTCGTGATGCGGTGGTGGGTGGCCTGAATGTGCGGCTGGTGCTGATGGGGCAGTTGCCCGAGGCACAGTTAAACGCGCTGCGCACACACGCCGGCGAAGGCCAGCGCACCGCCGAAGGTGGGCGGCGTTATCCGGTGACCGAGGCGGATACCGAACAGGGTTTAGAGGCGCGGGTGACGGCGATCACTTACATGCCGGTAGTCAAGTTTGATGCAGAACTGGTGCGTCGGCGTTTTGGTGAGCCCGCCGAACGTCTGGCGACGCGTGATGGCGCGCACTGGCTGTATCCGCCGCTAGGGCTGGATGTGTTGCTGGGCGATAACGGGGAAGCGCTGCTGCAATATGTCCCGCCACCGGATTTTGCACAGCGCCTGCGTGCACCGCTGCGCCAGATTGCAGAGGAAATGCCTGAAGGCTAAATGCAGGTGAACGGTAAAAGGCCCATACTTTTTCACCTTTCACCTTTCACCTTTCACCTTTCACCTTTCACCTTTCACCTTTCACCTTAACGTACTTTTTGCCCTGTGATCTTCCATGAGCACGACTCCTCAACCGGACCAGTACGCGGTGATGGGCAATCCCATCGCCCATAGCCAGTCGCCCCGGATTCACGCCCTGTTCGCCGCGCAGACCGGGCAGAATCTGGAGTACCGGGCCATCCGGGTGGAGCCGGGTGGTTTTGCCGCTGCGGCGCGGGCCTTTCGTGCTGCCGGTGGCAAGGGTCTGAACGTGACGGTGCCGTTCAAGCCTGATGCCTGGGTGTTTGCCGATGTGCTCAGCGCGCGTGCCGAGCGTGCTGGGGCGGTGAATACGCTGTTATTCGGCGCTGATGGGGTGCGCGGTGACAATACCGATGGTCCGGGGCTGGTGCGCGATCTCAAGCATAACCACGGCTGCGAACTGGCGGGGCGG
>OFRV01000152.1_pt1 | contig 10018 bp, 7 predicted proteins | sample 1543231 | NCBI WGS metagenome assembly OFRV01 (sample SAMN05442499, study PRJEB24371) | freshwater metagenome | isolation source: Freshwater Lake | place: Canada: Niagara | collected 2013-08-21 | reverse complement strand
GTGTATTTGCTGATGTATCTTCACTTAAGAAAAGAAACAATGAGAATATTGTGACAAAAAACAGACCCATTCGTTGGTGGTTCGAAACGAAGGATCTATTGTTTGTTTCCGTACGGGGACCAAAACCTTGGTTGTTGAAAGGTGGTTCCCCGTACGGGTTTGATATTGATAATGTAGTGTATGCGTTTGATTTCAGAGGTTAGGAGTCACCTAGAAACCGCGAACCTGAATCTTTTTGATTCTCGTTGTATCGGCTTTTGGAAGGCGAATAGTGAGAATACCGTTTTTAAGAGAGGCTTCGGCTTTGTCGGCGATGATATCTACAGGAAGCAAAATAGATCGGGAAAATGGACCCCAGTAACATTCTTGGTAATAATAATTTGCATCAGGGACGATTTCTTCATTCTTTCTTTCTCCTTTGATGGTAACCATATCATTATTGATAGCTACATCAAGATCTTCAGGTTTGACGCCAGCAATAGTGGATTTGATGACAATAGAGTCTTCTGTTTGATAGACATCGATAGTCAATTGTCCATCGGCATCGTCAGAGACATCTGTTTCTCCAGACATACTCGCCCACGCGGATTCATCGGGGACAGTTGTGCGCATCATTTGCGAGCGCGCTGGTTGAATTGTGCTCATAGTTTCGATGATTTCTTCGGATGATTCTTCAAAAATAGGAACTTGTGACTGTGGATCTTCAGATGGCCTTGATCCGGTGAGGCGTTCGAAAAATGATTGTTTTTGTTTTGTCATAGTGTGTATTTACCCTTTTTTCCTTTGGAACACATTTTCCTTTTCAATGAATGGAAGAATTTGTGTTTGATAGGGAATATGGATGAATATTAATTTTTCTTGTTAATTATTTTTTTTGTTAATATTAAATTATTAATCTAAGTAAATTTAGTATACTGAAATTTTCAAAAAACAACAACCCTCAAAAATAGCTTTAAAATGTTTCTCTATTTCTTCTATTATAACAAAAAGTTTGCTTTTTAAGAAAGGTTGTTATTGAGAAAATAGAGTGGCGAGGTGTGACGAAAGAAATATATTATATGCGACGTGTAGTGTGAATGCAGTGAGAAAGAAAAGTGAGAAGAAGGTGTGATGAGTGCGGAAAAAAAAGCTTATCCCGAGAATTCCGCCTGTTGTACCATGCACAACTATACTACTTATTGCTGCAGCCAAGAGTACTGATTGTGTCTCATGGAATACTATTTTCATGCACGCTTCAAACAATGCAAATCCGATACCGATAAGTACGCCGTTTGTGAGAGCATTTTTGAATGAGGGTATGTTTTGATTGAATGCATTGCGTAGTGCAATGTATTTCACTGTTTCCTCGATAAGTGCGGTACCGATGAGAAGTGGAAAAAGAATGGGAAAAATTTTTTCATCAAAGGGAAGTGATGTTGTAGCGGAAGTGAAGAATAAAGTAGCGATAATAATTTCCAAAAATAACGCTGCCATTCCAGCAATCCATCCGTAAACGAGAGTGTGAATCATGATAGTGTTTTTAATGTGCAGTATGACAACTGCGTTGGCCGATAATTTCGATGACGTTTGATTGAATGAAGGGAATATTTTGATGGTATAGCAAAAGTACTGTTTTAAAGAGATATGAATAGTATCTCTTTATAAGATTGGAGTTGATATTTAGCCGAGTTCTGAAAGTGCAGAGTGAAGGTGTTTGCGTTTCTGTAGAGATAGCTTGAGTATTTCTTCGGTGTCATGTATAAACTTTTCAGGTGCTTTAGTGCGAAAGGCTTCATTTTCGAGACGTTGTGAGGTGTTGTGGATATACGTTGTGAGGTTTTCAATTTCTTTTTCGAGTCGCGTACGTTCTTTTTCTGTATCGATGATTCCTTCAAGGTGTATGAAAATACCCGTATTGCCGATAATGGCTCGCGTGGCGTTCTTGATAGTATCTTCATTGCCGATGTAGGAGATAGATTTGATGCGTGCAAGTCGCTTCAAGATCGATTCATTGTTTGTGAGAAATTCTTTGTGTGATGTGGTGAGTGAGAGGCTGAGTTCTTGCTTTGGATCGATTCGGTAGAATGATCGCATGGTGCGAATTTTGACGATAATGTCGATGATGTGATGAAAATCATGAGTAGGCACTGTTTCTGTCGCGATCGTGTTTGCCTCTGGCCACCGTTCGATCATGAGAAGCGTATCATGTCCGAGTGATTTCCAGAGTGTTTCAGTTACAAATGGCATGAAGGGATGCCAGAGTTTGAGTATGTTTTCAAAAACATATTGGAGTAGGGTATCATTTCTTTCTGTTTTGTGAATTTCAATATACCAGTCGGCAAATTCACTCCACGTGAAATCGCGAAGCAATTCTCCAGCGAGCGAGAAGTGATAATTCTCGAGAAGATGTGTCACTTCAGTTGAAATAGAGCGGAATCGTGAGAGTATCCATTGATCAGCATCTGATTGTACGTGAGGTGGTGTTGAATTTTTTGTGTTTTCTCCTGTGTTCTCAGTGAATGCTGATTGTGTTGCGACATAGCGCCCGATATTCCAGAGTTTGTTGGTGAAGTTGCGAAATGTAGCTATTTTCTCTTCGTACAAACGAAAATCAAGGCCAGGTGTGGATCCAATAGTGAGACTGAGGCGGACGGCGTCTGCCCCAAATTGATGAATCATTTCGATGGGATCTGTGCCATTTCCTTTGGACTTTGACATTTTCAAGCCATTCTTGTCGCGAATGAGGCCAGTAAAATAGAGATGCTTGAATGGTGCTTGTTTTGTGGTGTAATTGCCGAGCACAATCATGCGCGCCGCCCAAAAAAAGAGAAGGTCGCGCCCCATGATCATGGTGTCGGTCGGATAAAATTTAATTGCATCATCTTTTTCTGGATAGCCGAGCGTAGTATATGGCCATTGTCCTGAAGAGAACCACGTGTCGAGTGTGTCGGGATCTTGCTTCCAGTTATCGCCTTCAGGTGCCTCGACACCACAAAATATCTCATCACCTCGATACCAGACGGGAATTTGTTGTCCCCACCAGAGTTGTCGCGAGATGCACCAATCGTGGAGGCCTTTTATCCATCGAATCATCTGTGAACGCATGTTTTTTGGATGAAATTCGATTTTGTTGCGTCGTATAAGCTCGATAGCTTCTTTTTTGAGTGAGTGCTTCGGTGAGTCAACATTGACAAACCACTGCCGTGAGACGATTGGTTCAATGGCGGTTTTGCATCGTTCGCAAGAGGAAAGATTGACTGTGTGCGCTTTTTCTTTGGCGAGGTTTCCTGATTGTCGAAGTGTTTCAAGTATGACTTTTCGTGCTTCTGAAAGAGGGAGTCCTTGAAATTGACCACCTTCCTTTGTGATGCGTGCGTCTGCACCGATGACTTGGATGACTTCGAGTGAGTGTGTCTTGCCAATTTCCCAGTCGAGTGGATCATGTGCTGGTGTGATTTTGACGGCGCCTGTCCCGAAGTCTTGGTCGATACGTTCGTCGGCGATGATGGGAATTTCTCGTCCAATGATGGGAAGTATAGCGGATTTTCCGACGAATGATTCATAGCGTTCATCATCTGGATGGACGGCAATAGCGGTGTCGCCGAGCATGGTTTCAGGGCGCGTGGTCGCAACGGTGATAGTTTCGTTGGAATTTTTGATAGCATAGCTCACGAAGAAAATTATTCCATCTGTTTCTTTATGAATGACTTCAATGTCCGAAAGTGCTGTAGCACATCGTGGACACCAATTGGTGATACGATCGCCACGATAGATGAGACCTTCTTCGTACATGCGAACAAAAGTCCGTATGGCTCGTTTGGAAATTTCTGGGTCGAGTGTGAATTTTTCACGTGACCAATCAGCAGAAAGTCCAAGTTTTTTTTCTTGGGAGCGCATGTACTGGGAGCGATCGACACAGAAATCGTAGCACTCTGAAAAAAATTGTTCACGTCCGAGATCGTGTCGGGAAATACTTCTTTCGGCGAGAATTTTTTTCTCGAAAACAACCTGTGATTGGATGCCTGCATGATCTTTGCCAGGAAGAAGGAGTGTCTTTTTCCCACGCATTCTTTGGAAGCGGCCAAAAAGATCCATAATGGTATATCCGCTCGCGTGTCCGAGATGGAGTTCGCCATTGGCATTTGGTGGTGGGAGAATATTGCAATAGGTTGTCGATCCTGTGAGATTGTCTGGATTGAAAAATCCGCTCTCCTCCCATGATCGATACACTTCACTTTCGAAATCTTTCGGTTCGTATGTTTTCGGAAATTCTTCGTGTGGCATAAAGACTGGAAAAAGAAGATGGATTAACGATGTGCTCAATACAAAGACATGGCCATTATATTGTCAACAATACCATTGGAAAGGCTTTTTTTCAAGCAAACACATATCTGAAATTATGTTTTTTTGTTGAAGGTGTATTTATTGAGAGTGAGGTTGGGGTTGGCCTCGAGGGTTTTCCACTGTGAGAGTGCGAGATGTTTTGCTTTGGGTGAGGAATGTTCCCATCGGAGGCAGGCGGCTGCACCGATCATGGCAGCATTGTCGAGAGAGTAAGCAAGGGAAGGCATGAGGAAGTGTGTTTCAGGAAAGTCTTGTGTCACTAGAGTATTCATACGCTTTCGGAGCTCGGTATTTGTTGAGACACCACCAGCAATGATGAATGTTTTCGGTGTGTACTCGTGGAGAGCGCGTCGCGTTTTTTCGATGAGGACGTCGATGGTGGCATTTTGAAATTCTGCGCAGACGGCATTTGTGAATGCTTCATTCGTTGTTTCGGTTGCGTGCTTTTTGAGAAAATAAAGAACGGATGTTTTCAAACCCGAAAAGGAAAAGTGATAATCATGGGAATGTATCATTGGACGGGGAAATGTGGGTATTGTGGTGTGCTCTCTATGTGATGGAGATTGTTGTGATGCCGAGTTTTTTATGTTGGAGTATGTTTCGTGAGATGTTTCGGATTGTGAAAGAGTATGTTCGAAGTGTTGTTGTGCTCGTCTGGCGATTTCGGGACCACCAGGGTAGGGAAGCCCGAGCATTTTTGCTACTTTGTCAAATGCTTCACCGACGGCATCATCGTGGGTTTCACCGAGAATCTCGTAGCTGAAGTGACTTCGCATGAAGACGAGCTGCGTATGTCCACCAGAAACAACGAGAGCGAGCAATGGAAATACATCTTTACCGTGATCATGATTGATGAAGTTTGCGTAGATGTGTCCTTCTATGTGATGAATCGGGATGAGGGGTTTATTCCAGAAATAGGAAAGTGTCTTTGCTCCAATGACGCCGATTTGGAGTGCGGGCATGAGGCCTGGGCCAGCGGTGACAGCGATAGCATCGAGGGTGTCTCGGGATGCTGATGCCTCACGTAATGCTGATTCGACGACGGGAACAATGTTGCGAACGTGTTCGCGCGCAGCAAGGGCTGGTACGACGCCACCGAATGGCGCATGAATTGCTATTTGAGATGAGACAACACTGGACAATACCGTTATTGTGGCGCCGTCTTTTTTGACAATAGATGCAGCTGTTTCGTCACAAGATGTTTCGATGGCAAGTATCATGATGGTAGTTGTGTGAAGTTGTACGAAGAAGTCATTTTATTGCTTCTCTCCTGAACAGGATACGAGAAGATATGGGAAAATACAAGCATGTGTACATGGCTAGCATGTAGTCCCACTTCTTATGAAAAGAGAATGAGTGCACGTGATGGAATCATAGTAAATCGTGATGGAAAAATATGTATTTTGTGAAGATGCATGTTACAAAAAAATATACACCTGGCACAAAAAAAATTATACTTTTCCACAGATCCATTTCATACCCCACTCTTTTCATGATACAATATCCGCATGTTCTTGTAGTGTTACTAGTGCTACGATATATCCTTTAGTATACTTCCACAAAATAAAAAAAGTGTTATAATGAATTCAATAATGTTGAAAGAATTTCATAAGAAGTAAGTAAAGAAAAAATACGTTCAGCAAAAAACTAAGCAAGTAATAAAATAAAAAAGTACACTGTGCCACAGAGGTCACCTGTACTCAGAAGAATACTATGTACGTAAACAAAAAACTCGATAGCAAAACCAATCGTTTCGGATTGCTCATACTCTTAGCAATTCTTCTTTTTTCTGTCACTCTTTTCGTATTGTATGGCAATGAAAATACTGATGTGAGTACAGAAACAATGATGAGTGGAACCAATAAGTCTACTGCAACTACAGATGAATCAGTACCCTCACTTGAATCTGGTATGAATACTCTTGCAGGCAATGTCGTCGAGATACGCGAAACTCCAGGAGCGAAAGGAAAGAGTATTAAACTTTCGGTCTCGATTCCTGAATTCAAAGATGGAAAAGTTCCTGGTCCCGATCAGAAAGAGCCTCCTATAGTTACTTCGAAAATAACGGAATATGCTTTCTTCATTTCTGACAAAGAGACTGAGGGAGGGAAGGATATCAAAGGTGGTGAATTCGTCACGGTTACTTTTCAAGGAGAAGCATCTGAAAAAGATGATGTGATTGCAGAGAAGGTGGAAGTGGGGGAGTAGCATGATATGTTGAGATGTATTGGTGACGTTTTGAAACTTGCTTGTAAAATATAATTGCATATACATATAGAAGTTTTTTATGAACAGAATATTGAGTTTTGTTGTCACATTGCTTCTCATGAGTCCATCTCTTGTATTTGCAGAGAATACTCCCACGGTAGAAAATATTGATGTCCCGATGATACAAGTCGCCACGGTGAATGTTTATGAGGCGCGTATCACAAAGCAGGAGAAGGACTTTTTTGAAGTGGCGTATGATGCTCACAATCGTGAGGGAATTCAGACTGATATTTTTTCATCTTTGGCACTTATCGATTCGAAGGGATATATTATTCCATTGTACAGATCGAAACAATCTTTCGCACTTGGCAATGATCAGCAATTGAGTCGAGTAGAAAAAATAGCTATCCCCTCCTACTTGAAGGGGGACTACAATGTAATCATGTCTTTTGCAACGTCTTCCGGACTCACCTTGGCAAATACTTCTCTCGGAAAAATCACGTTTTCCGGTACAGGAGAATATATTGGAATCGAAGGTTGCTCACTCTCTGTCTCTGGTGATGATAAAGGATACAATGCCATGCAGGGAATCGACGTAGGAAATGATGAAAACATTACAGTAACCTGTTTCCTCAGGAATCTCTCCTCTCAAGCAATCACAGCTACACCTTGCGATTGTTGTTAAAGATGGTTCAGGAAAGATACTGGATGAACGGTCTGTGTCTATGCCCATTGATCCAGGTGTGCAAAATCAATCTGCTACTCAGAATGGTTTCTGGATGAATAAAGGAGTGATGATTGTTGTGGCACTGTGTCTTCTTTTATTCCTCCTTATTGTTCTTCGAGGTAAGAAAAGATCTTCAGTTGGAATGGTGCTTTTCTTCGTTGTTGCAGGAGTCGGTGTGATGGGGGTGTCGGAGGAGGCGAGTGCGGATACGTTTGTGTTTTCTCCGGATCAAAACCCATATACCGTAACTGTTAATCACAATAAGTTGACATATACTCCCGGTGAAACTGTAAATTTAACGAGTTCTATTTCTTCACAAGTTTGCTATAACGGTTGGAATTCAATTACTGGAACACTTAAAATAACCTCCCCCGTAAATAAACAGATAGATTATTGGGATAAGAATGATTTTCAATATGGCAGTAGTCCAAATTGCTCTTTGGATGGTTACTTCCAAGGTCATGCGCATTATAGTTGTAATACGGGATTTATTGCGAATAATTTTTCTGTTCAATCGACGCCAGGATCATACAATGCATCATATAGTTTATCAATGACTTATTTTAAGTATGGCACTAAGACGGCAACGGGTAACTTTAACATTCCTTACACTGTTGTAGCGCCACCAACCTGTGGTACCGCAAATGGTGCGACACTTGCTTGTGGAAACTTTGCAAGTTGTTTAGGTGGAAGAACTGTTTGTTCTAGTGGTGGTGCAACGGGTTATCCTGGAACCGAACCTGGTGGTGCAAATCCACTGGCACTTCACAATCCCACGAGTAGCTCAACCTGGGTAGGGTGGGACTGGACATGCAGTGGCTCAGCACGATGCTTCGCGTGTCTTCCTGGATATGTTGCTAGTGGAAGTACCTGTGTCCCCTCATGTACACCAAGTTGTGCCAATGCATCCAATGTCTGTAATGGTCAATGGTTTAGCGATGGATGTGGCGGAAATTGTTATGGAACTAAGAATTGTACCTCTGCCCCCACCCTAAATTTTTCAGCTGATTCCACCAACCTCACCTACAACACAGGAACAACACTTCGATGGAACACTACCAATGCCACCTCCTGCACCGCATCAAATGGATGGGATGAAACTAAAGCAACGAATGGAGCACAAGGTACTGGCAATCTCACAACATCAAAAACATATACCCTCACCTGTTCCGGAGCTGGAGGAAGCATATCGAGAAGTGTTATTGTAAACGTAGCCCTTCCACCACCAACTAACCTCCAGTCAACCTGCAATGTCGCCGGCGATCAAGTCACATTCACATGGAGCGCTGTTTCCGGAGCCACCATGTATCCACTGCGTGTCAATGACTTAACTACAGGATGGGATGGAAGTTGTACTTCCCCTGATGAATGCCGTGATATCTATGCAACTTCTTACACAAGAGCCGTTGTCCCTGGAAGAGCTTACCACTGGTGGGTACATGCGTATCGTAGTTCAGACGGAACAATGAGTGGATCAAGTGGGGGAGATTTCACATGTAGTGCGCCAATTCCAAAATATACCCTTCAAGTCAATCCAGGAGGAGGCTCAGGAAGTGGTATTGTAAGTTCTCCTGATGGAATAAATTGCGGAAGTGGTTTCAGTGATTGTAGTAAAAGCTATACTCAAAATTCTGTGATTACACTGACAGCAAAACCAACTACTAGACCTGATGGGAAGACTACCTTCACTAAGTGGTCTGATAATTGTCCAGGTACTGGAACAACATGCACTGTTACCATGGATGCTGCAAAGAACGTAACGGCTACCTTTACTTTTGTACCTGACTGCGATGAGGATAATCTGGGATGTGAATCGAAAACATGTAGAGGAAAAACTTGTAATACCAGCACATTGAAATGTGGTACCGAGAAAGAAGGAACAAAGAATTGTGCCTTCATAGAGGTGGCTCCCTAGTACTTTGTAAGTGAAGTAAGAGGAATACCAAAGAAAGGAAAGAGAAACATTCTGCAAAACCGCTTCGATATTCGGAGCGGTTTTTGTTTGACTATTTTTTGACGTGGATTATGAATTGTGATATTATTTTTTAATTAATTTGTTTTGATATATGCAAATTCGTCTGAATACATTATTTTCCTTTACCGTTTTGGTTTCGTTATTTGTATCGATTTCTCTTCTGATTGTTCGGATTTTCTTGACGGGTGTAGAAGGATATCAATTTCTTCTGTGGAATCTCTTTTTGGCGTGGGTTCCTTATGGAATATCAGTTATCCATGAGCGATCTGCGAGGAAGTGGATGAGCGGAATACTTTTTATTTCATGGTTTTTCTTTTTTCCCAATGCACCATATATCGTCACTGATTTTGTTCATCTTCCATGGAAGTATTTTGGAATGGGGACATTCTGGTATGATGGCGTATTGATTGGGATGTTTTCTTTCACAGGGCTTCTTTTTGGACTTGGTTCACTCTTTCGTATTCATCGATCTTTGACGAAGCAAGTTGGACAAATGGTGGCGAGAGTCATTGTAGCGATAGTGATTATCCTTTCGGGTGTCGGCATGTATTTGGGGAGATTTCTTCGTTGGAATAGTTGGGATGTTGCGTTGCGCCCGATGGATATTTTGAGAAATGCTATTGGTCATTATAGCGACCCATTGTGGTTTGAGCATGCAGTGATCTTTTCGATGGTGTTCTCTTTGTTTATCGCTATTTCATATATGATCTTCTTTGGAATGTATCGATTGCTTTCATCGAAAAATTTGACTGATACGTTGATCGTCGATTTCAATCAAAAGAAGT
>OFRV01000145.1_pt1 | contig 10170 bp, 9 predicted proteins | sample 1543231 | NCBI WGS metagenome assembly OFRV01 (sample SAMN05442499, study PRJEB24371) | freshwater metagenome | isolation source: Freshwater Lake | place: Canada: Niagara | collected 2013-08-21 | reverse complement strand
CTGCGCGACCACTTCAGAAAAAGCAATTTCTGCACTTCGCGAAATCCGCTCTCGAAGTGACGCCATCCGATTCTCAATAGTCATCACATCCTCCATCACACGCTCCTCTAGACACATAGGCAACGGAATTCCGCTCAAAACACGGAAAAATGCTTCACGAATATCAGTAATTTTCAATGTCTTTGGTGGTGCAAATACTTCTGAAGTAACAACTGAAAGCTCGCGATGAAAACTCCGATATCCAAGAAAAAATAATTTGCCCAACCGAATGGATGCATCGTGAAACCGCCGATACTCACGGAGTCGTTGCTCGAGATCTTCGATATCTTCCGCCTCTTCTTCAGTAAAAGAAAGAACTGGCAAGAGTGCTCGTGACTTGAGCAATATGAGTCGTGATGCCACCGACAAAAATTGTGCCAGATGTGAAAGAGGGACAGCCTCTCGAACAATATACTCAAGATATTGATCAGCAACAGTTGCCAATGAAAGCTTCGTCACATCGAGTTTTTCTTTCTCAATAAGTGAAAGAAGTAATTCCAATGGTCCTTCAAACTGTTCTAGTCTGACATGATACGACATAATTATTCCCCTACAATCGTAATCTTTCCCTTCCGATTGTATCATTTTTTCTCATTTTGTATCAATAGATGATCATCAAGAAGACATTTCATAAGAAATTGAACATTTACAATGACAGAGATCGCTTGAGTGTATTTTTCGAAAGAATCGTGAGCGATTCGACATCTATCTCGATGTCCTCTATAGAAACAACTTTTTCAATATTTCCAGGACGCAGCTTCACTGTGCCAATTGCTTCAATAGCACACTCATTATGGCACATTTTTGCAGTTTCATACGCTACTGCACGATCTGGAATAACCATCAATTGCACCACGCCACTTCGATCGTGAGCACCGAGAAAAAGTATCCCGCCATGATCATGGCAATCATCTACCCATCCGAGAAATCGTACACGATCTCCAATGGCATGAGACATATCAATAACGAGCATTCGGTTCATATACTTCAAACTACTCCAATTCACGCAATTTCTCAAGAAGCTTTCGTTCATCCCGAGAAATACGCTTTGGGACAAGTACAGAAACGGTAAAAAGATGATCTCCTCTGCCACCCCATGAACTCTCTATCGAACGAAGCCCTTTGTTGCGGATACGAAAGACCTCTCCAGATTGTGTCCCTGGTGGAATTTTTATCGTCATCTCTCCATCAATCGTTTTAACCGAAACAGAATCACCTAGCACTGCTCGTGCAAAAGAAATCTCAATAGATGAGACAATATCATTTCCTCGCCGTTTGAACAAAGCGTGCGGACGAATATGTACCGTAATAATCAAATCTCCCGCTGATGCACCGCGCTCACCTGCCTCACCACCACCAGAGAGTGCCAATGCTTGACCATCTGCGATACCTGCTGGAATATCAATGGTAAATTCTTTTAACTCTTTCATTCGTCCTGATCCACGACATTCTGAACATTTCTCATGCCACGTTTTTCCACTTCCATGACACGTATCACACTCTTCCACTTGCTGAAAAGCACCAAACACACTCCGGACTGCTCGCTTCACTCGACCAGAACCACCACAGGTAGAACAATTTATTTCTCTCGAACCCTTTTTCCCGCCAGAACCCTTACACATACTACACTCGACAGTACGTCGAACAGAAATAGTCTTTTTGACACCAGCTGCCATTTCTTCAAAAGAAATTTCAACATCAACAGGAATATCACTTCCACGATGTCTCATTCCCTGGTGCGATGAACGCCCACCTCCGAAAATTTCCGAAAAAATATCTTCGAAACCACCAGAATTTTCAAAACGAAAATTACCATTGGAAAATCCTTCGAAACCACGCCCGAAGTCAAAACCACCAAATCCCTTTCCACCTCCTCCTCCCGAAGCGAAAGAGTCGCCGAATTGATCGTATTGGGCGCGCTTATTCTTATCAGAAAGCACCTGATAAGCCTCGTTGATTTCTTTGAATTTCGCCTCATCACCACCTTGCTTGTCTGGGTGCCATTTGTGGGCGAGTTTGCGATAGGCCTTTTTCAGATCCTCATCTGAGGCATTCTTCGAAACGCCAAGTGCTGCATAATAATCCTTTGCCATAAAATTCGTTTATGTGGAGTAAGCGGAAGACAATACGAGAGTTCAATCCTACTTACCTACAGGTATTCAAAAAACTCTCCTGACAATCTCGATGTACGAGACATCTACGCGACAATCACTCTTCCCTGGCGAAGAATTTCCCATTTCCCGTCTGAGATACGAACCAATGTAGATGGCTCGCCCGACAACACACCTCCATCGACGACAAAATCAATATCTGAATGAAAGAAATCAATCGCCTCTTCAATAGTCTGTGCAGAATCCTCACCTGCGATATTGGCAGATGGCGCTATAATCGGACCTGATTCTCGCAAAAATTCCTGAAGATGAGCATTCTTCGGCACACGAAATGCGACTGATGACGTGTCACGATGCACATGTCTCCACTCTTCACCCTCAAGCGGGAAGACAACACTCACTGCACCTGGCCACACCGAATCCAGAAGGCTCTTCGATAACGAATCGATCACTATACCAAACCGTTCCAATTCAGATATGGATGAGATCAGCACAATGCAAGGCTTCCCTGATTCACGCTTCCGTGCAGTATACACACGCTCCACTGCATCCGGCAATAGAACAGACGCGACGATACCATAGAGTGTATCTGTCGGAACAATGCCGATTTCACCATCTGTAATTCTTTTCGCCGCAACCGAAAGAGAAATGCTTTCCATACAAAGAAATATTTCTAAAAATACATATTTCTATCAAGATACAAAAACTGCTTCGCACCAGCGAAGCAGTTTTCGATATATGCGAAAGAATCGAAAATTCAAAACAGCACTGGTTCAATGTACACACATATCTTTCGCCTCATGAGGCATGATTTCAGACTATTCTGTCACTACAGCAAGAATATCTTCATTTTTTACGAGAGAATATTCTTCTCCGGCAAACTTCACATCTGTCCCACCATATCGCGTATAGATGACACGCTGTCCGACTTTCACCTGAATCTTGTCACTTTCTCCAATGGCAATGACTTTCCCCTGCTTCGATGATCGATCTTCAGATGCATTGTCAGGAAGAAAAATTCCAGAATCCGTCTTCTTCTCAGGTTTCTCAAAAGCTACCAATACATTTTCGCCAAGTGGCAACAAATTTGTCTTTTTCATACAATTCTCTTTACAGATTATAAATGCATACGACACTTTCATTGTAGAAAACAAATTGGCAGTCGTCAAGAGAGACTGCTAATTCACGATGTATCTTTCAACAAAACCAGTCCAACTACACCACGAACACACTACTCTATCTTCCCATGGTGTAGAGACTCATCACTTCTGTGGCAGAGAGTGCACGATTGTAGAGGCGGACTTCGTCGATAGAACCATCAAAAAACTCAACTGGGGTAGATATCCTCGAACCAATGCGCATAATTCCCGATGCTACCGTATTAGGAACATAAGTGGTTGTCCCAACGCTCACGCCATTTATATAGTGAGTTTTCACACCACCGACACCAAGAACGATAGCTACTTGTGTCCATTGATTTAAAGGAACTGTTCCAAGCTTTTGATGCACATACCACTCATGTGCCTGCAATTTACAACCACTCAACACAATTCCCCATGAATTGCCAGCATTTCCAGATCCATAATGGACAATATGATCTAGACCAATACAAGATTGCGTTTTTATCCAAGCAATAATACTTCGAGGACTATCCCCAATCGGAAGGCCTGAGTCCGATACCTGGATATAGTCATCGCTTCCATCAAAACGAAGGGCTTGTCCTACCTTACCTGGAGTCACTTGTGTTTTGTCCATATTGGTGATGGTGCCGTGATTGTTTTGACCACTGCGATCGTAGGCGGTATTGGTCGCCCAATTCATATCGGGACCATTGAAGCTCCAGAGTCCTACGAGACCATTGGTTACTTTGTCATTTTGGGAAGTGTTGACGATGGTTTTTTTGCTCGTGGTGTAGATGTCAGTGATTTCGTTTTGGGAGAGGGCTTTGTTGTAGATGCGGAGTTCGTCGATATCAGCCTGGATACCATTGTAAGCACCAGTATGCCCTCCTATTATAAAATTTCCAGTGCATGCATCTGTAATATAAGGATATGGGGAAGTTTGTTTTAGTTTTCCGTTAATATAAAATTTAACTTCCTTGTTCTGAGTAAAGACAACTGTAACAAATGTATACTGATTGGCTAAAATCGAACTAGGAAGAATCACTGTTTTTGTAGTACCTCCGGATTCAGGGCGAAACCGTAATGCGAAGGGCGCTGTTGTGTTTATACCGACAGCGAAAGTTTGACTGTATAAAATCAAAGGGGCATTCGCACTTGTTTGCGTTGAAAGAGGATTTATCCAAAATGACGCACTTGTTGATTCTTCACTGTTTCTTGAAAGATTTAGGCATGGAGTTGTTACAAAGTTACCAAGTTTACCATCGGCATTACTAAAATGAAGTGCCTTTCCATTCCTCCCATCTACCCATGTTGGACCATTAGTGAGTGTGCCGACATTGTTGTTGGTACTCGTATCATCTGCTTGTGTGCCTCGTCCTTCGTCAAAATTCCAATAGCCTACGAGTCCGTCGGTTGGTGTTGATACGACCGTTGTTTTCTTGATGGCGTTTCTTGCGGTGGGCTCATCATTCATTTTCGTCATGTTTTGGAGTTGCTGGTCAGTGAGTGCTTTTTTCCAGAGTTTGACGTTTTTGATGGTACCATAGAGATAACTATTCGTCGTGCCATATCCAATGCTTATTGTTGGATCAAAATATGTACCGTCATAAGTATCGGCTGTATATATACCACCATCTGCTGAAGCATGTCTAAAATTCAATAAAGTATTCCAACTACTTGCCCCGCGATGAAGGTTTCCATCTATCACAGTACTGACTATGTTGGAGTATCCCCCCGTAGCAAAATCATAGGAACCCAAGCTATTGTCACCAGTAAGAGAAAGCATTGTTGCCCCAGTTGGAGCAGCAATAATCCTTCCATTATAATTATTTTGCCGAACATGAAATTCTCCATAAGCTGATCCTTCAGAGTCTTGTGCATTTCCTGCCGTCAGATATGTCAATGTATCTCGCGCTCGTGTCACACTTGCGCTTGTCGTCGGAATGTAGGAAGAGGCAAAGGGAGTGTAAGGAGAACTAGTGGGAGAATGTTCGAGCTGAGCACCCCAAACAGTGACACTTCCAACATTAATCACATCATCACTAGAGGCAAGACCTGCTGCTGCTGGAAATATTGAATAATTGAATGACGTATTGCCTGATGCATTGTTCGCAAGCGAAAGAGTCCACCTCCACCAAGTACCCGCATCCTGAACAGTTCCACGATTTGGAACACCCGTATCAGTATTCAATCGAAATGTCTGTGATGTAGTAGTTCCTCCAGAAAAAATCATATTCACACCCATTTTCGCTGTCGCGCCTGAAGTTTTCTTTACATAAAGAGAAAGGACGTATGCTGATGAATCATTGGGGACAGTCACCGTTGCTCCTGTGACAGATTCGTAGGCACCAGTATCGTCGTCAGTCAAAGTATCTGCAGTCATTGTGCCATCTGGAGAGACCGCAGTATTTGCTACCGTTACACTTGTGCCGACCTGTGGCCACAGATCAAGCTGATCACTGTATGTTTGGAGATTCGTCCGACTTCCTTCTGCGAGATAGCCTTTGAGGGTGGTGGTAGGAAGGGCTGTCCCCATTGCTTCGGTGACGATATTGCTCGATACGGTATTGCCATTTTGGGTAGCAAAGTATTTTACGCCATCAACATTGGCACCATGATAGGGTGCGGAGGGTTTGACACCCGTCGAGACGTATTCCGAAGGGTTTTGATTAGTTTGTCCTGTGACATTTTCCCACTGAGCTCCGTAAACATAAAATGTTCCAGCACCTGCTGTAGTATAGAAAAATGGTTCCGTAGAAAATTGCAATAGCCACAAAACTGAATATCTCTTCCACTCTGTTGTGAGTGTTGCATAATAGCCGCCGCCACTCAAAACAGTATCACCCCCTGTAGCCGTTGAAATAGCTACCGTTGTCGGGATATCGGCGCGCATCCAGACGCTCTCTCGAACAATGGAACCAATGAGTGATCCTCCATGGAGATACACTCCTTTAGCGAGAGCATCCGTGATTACTCGATGTGCATTTGTTCCACCAAAAGGATCACTTTGTCCACCTGTCACTGACACACCCGCGTGTCTACGCCAGACTGAAAAATCTTCAGATTGAGGCACCACATTCTCCACCCTCCTCGCTCCTTCAAATCTCGCTTCGTTTTGTTTGACGGGGATGATGCGTCCTTCGAAGTCAGTGACGGTTGCACGACGATCAGCACCATCAGCTCGGGTGAAAGTAGGGATACCTTGTCCTCTGGCGAGATCGAGTGTCGTAGTGAGGGGTGCTTCAAATGATGGATCATCACTTCCAACTGTTGATTCACCTGCTGTACCAGCATTGGATCGGTACTGAAAATATATCCCCGTACCGACGAGGAGGATGAGTGCAATGAGAGAGAGCTGCACTACGGTAGAAAATCGTGGAAGTTTGAAGAGAGTGAGGAAACGATGCATGATGAATATTTGATGTGTATGTTTGTCTCTTTGATATCAATTTGACATCAATAGTATACCACAGATGGGGTGTTTTTTGTTTTTTCACTTACATTGTGCTCAAATGACAAACGCACTTATTGTGATTTCCTTCATCTCGCGACATATCCCAGCGCTCGCCACACAAGTACAAAGAAAATCAAAAGACCCAGACTCCACACTGCTATCAACACCCACGGGAACACGCGTTGTGTGGGAAGCACACGTGATTCATCGAGATCATCGGATCGATACTCCGTCGACAACGTATATCGCCATGAAGTGGATCAGCGATACGCACACGACCGCGGGGGATGAAGTGTATATTGACCGTTTTTTGACTCGAATCGACGCACACTGAGGGACACTAAAGAGATTGCGTTCGGCTTCGAATTACATATTTTCTCCGCCGTATTTCTTGAGGAAGAAAAGTGAAGTGGCTGATATCTGCGTTTAATGGAGCAAAGAAACACCTCGATCTTCATCTCAAGGAATGTGAATGGAGATGGAGGCGGGATGAATTGAAAATTTTGAAGAAGGTTTTTTGAGTTAAGTATGCTTGTGCCTTTATTATATATCAAAAAAATTTCTTTCCATTATTTGTCAAGACTACACACATATCCATTTTCAAATTTTTCACATACTAAAAACCCACCATTTGAACTTCTTCCTGCAAACGAATATTTAACTGTGTTCGTACTCGTTGCTTGATAAGACTCGCAAGAATAAGAATATCTTCAGCTGTTGCTTTTCCAGTATTCAAAATATAGTTTGCATGAAGATCGCTCACCTTTGCATCACCAATCGCCTTCCCTCGGAGTCCCACATAATCAATAATCCAACCAGCAGGAAGCTTATCATCTTTAACGACCACACCTGTTTCACGTTCGAACTCTCTACGTAAATCCTGATCAATTACAGTGGGATTCATAAAAAACGATCCCGCGCAAGAAAGTTTCTGTGGATGCTTAGATTCACGTATTGCCAAAGTGTCCCAAACAATAGTATTGAGTGTATGAGAATCTCCACCAGACTGAAAAACCAATGTTGCTGAAAGGATTACTATTTCAGGATGACGTTTAAAAAAACTCGAATGGTAAGCAAATTGACAATCTGTTTTTGAAAATTCGCTCATTGATAATGATACAGTATTAAGTGTACGTACCGTGCGAATCACTGATCCTATTTCTGCTCCAAATGCACCCGAATTACCACGGATAGCACCACCTATCGTCCCTGGTATACCAGCAAGCCTCTCTATACCGACAAGTCCACGATCACAGGTATATTGTATAATTGAACACAAGCTAGCCCCCGCTCCGACATGAAGTACTCCATCATTCCCTTCCGTAATAAAGTCATACTCAATCTTTGCAACAATGCCGTTCCAACCTTCGTCCGAAAACAATACATTGCTTCCGCCACCCAAGATAAATAACGACAGATGATCCGCATTTGATTTTACAATCACCTCGAATAACTCCTCTTCTGATCTAACCACTACAAAATATCTCGCCTTTCCACCGACACGAAACGTCGTAAAGGTAGATATATCTACATATTCTTGAAAATTCACCATAATAGGGAAATAATAAAAATCACATAATAGTACTCTACATACTTATATATCTTATAGAGCACCTCTCACAACACATTCTTCAAAAAAATATTTGCGTAAAAACATCCACTCTTCACCGAATATCCGAAAGCAATTCCCTTCCAATTCGCCATACATCGCCAGCACCCATTGTAACAACAAGATCATTTTTTGTCAGAGGCATTTTTCGAAGAAAATCTACAACATCTTCAATAGTTGGAATATACAATGCTTTTTCTCGATAATATCGATTTATCAGTGTTGTCAGATCCACAGAAGATACCCCGCCCTGTTCCTCACGAGCACTTCCATAAATATCCAATACAATCACTTGATCAGCCATATCGAAGCTTTGTGCAAATTCCTGCAAAAATGTTCGTGTCCGAGAGAATGTATGTGGATGAAAAACTACAATAATATTTCGTTCAGGAAAAAGCTCTCGAAATGCTACCAATGTGGACTTTATTTCTTCGGGATGATGAGCGTAGTCATCATAGAGCAATGCGCCATTATATTCACCGACCGACTCAAATCGTCGCGCAGTACCAAAGAAACTTTCCATGCCGGCGCGCACTCGATCCATGTCAAACTTCATAAGAAAAAGCAGTGCAGCGACGCCCGTAGCATTTGCAGCATTGTGTCGCCCAGCAAGACGAAGACGAAAAGTACCAAAATCCACTCCCTGATTCACAATTCGAAACGACTGGCGGAATGGACCATCACATAATGGAGTATAATCCATTACACGAAAATCATTATCAGCAAGAAAACCATAGGAATAATTCCCTGCATGAGACTCCCTTGCAATTGAAACAACCGAGGCACTATCACCACACGAAACAAGAAATCCATGCGATGGAATACGTCGAATCATTTCACGGAAAGACTCCTCATAAGACGCTTCGTTGGGGAAGAAATCTGGATGATCCCAATCAACACTTGTCAAAAGAGCACTCCATGGCTCATATTTCTGTAGTTTATTCTGGTATTCATCTGCCTCAAGAACAAAGTGATTTCCCTCTCCAAAAAGAGCATTACCGCCCCACGCTGAAATCTTACTTCCAATAAGTGCCAATGGATCCGCATCAAGAAATTTCAACGTTTCAGCGAGAAGTGCGCTCGTCGTTGTTTTTCCATGCGTTCCACACACCAAAATAGAAAGGTGTTCTCGAGTAATTTCACCCACTGCTTCAGGATAACTCAAAATACGAGCGGTTTTCCCTCGTTCCTGTGCAGCAGCAAGCTCTCGATTGGTATCTGCCTTATATGCTGTCGAATAAATAATTACATCAACATCGGAGGGAATATTGTCCGGAGAGAATCCTTCTATCGGACGTATTCCGCGACGAAGAAGCACATTGTCAGTAAAGAAATGCTCACTCGTATCAGATCCACTCACTCGAATATGTCGATCCGTCAATATTTCTGCAAGAGCCGCCATGCCAGCACCCTTTATACCGATCATGTGAATTTTTTTGGCCTCAAAAAGTTTTTGATTCATATTTTTACAAAAAACATACAATGTCACTTTTTCATAACTTCAGCGCACTTCCTCTGACACACTTAAACAATTATCTCTCACGAATAAGATCAACGACACCCTCAGCAATACGAGAAGAGGCATCCGCATGATAAAACGCACGTACAGCTGTCCCCATTTTTGATCGAAAAGACACGTCGTTCATAATATCAGTAATTTTCTCAAAAAGCATATTTTCGCCCAAATTCACCTCTTCGAGAACCACTGCGCCACCAACACGCGCAATCTCATACGCATTCATGTGCTGTTCATCATTAGCAGCAGAAGGAAGTGGAATAAGAATAGAGGGCTTCCCCTGTCTCTTATACACATCTGACGCTGCCGACGATATGCAG
>OFRV01000144.1_pt1 | contig 10262 bp, 12 predicted proteins | sample 1543231 | NCBI WGS metagenome assembly OFRV01 (sample SAMN05442499, study PRJEB24371) | freshwater metagenome | isolation source: Freshwater Lake | place: Canada: Niagara | collected 2013-08-21 | reverse complement strand
GCATCGTAGCGGGCCAGATCGCCGGTGTGGAACCAGCCGGCAGCGTCGATCACGTCCGCCCAGGCCGCGGCGTTGTTGAAATAACCCGACGCGATACTAGGACCTTTCAGCACCAGTTCGCCGACTGCGCCGGGTCCGAGTGGCCGGTTGTCGGCATCGACGACACGGGCATCGATATAGAAGTTGGGTCGGCCAATGCTGCCCGCCTTGCGAATCGCGTCTTCGGGAGCCAGCGCGAACAGACCAGGACCAAACTCGGTCATGCCGAAACCCTGCTTGAAGCGGATCCCCTTCTCGGCGGTGTACTGCTCGATCAGCGGCACCGGCAGGGGCGCGCCACCGCTGGTGCAAAAACGCAGTGAACCCAGATCGACCTCGCTCCAGGCCGCCGTCTGGGTCAGCATCTGGTACATCGCTGGCACTGCCGCGAACACCGTAGCCCGTTCACGCTCGATCAGGCGCAACACCCGATCCGCATCAAAACGTTTGAGCAGCACCGTGACGCCACCCAGAATCACCTGCGGCAGGGTGTACACGAACAGGCCGCCAACGTGGAACAGTGGAAACACGTTGACGTAAATATCGCCGCGCTGCAGGTCGTGAATCATCGTGTTCAGCGCATTCCAGGCGATCTGGCGATGGCTGATCTGCGCGCCCTTGGGCAGGCCGGTCGTGCCACCGGTGAAGACAATGGCGGCGATATCCTCCTCGACCAGGGTTTCGCAATAGCGGGGCGTGGTCGGCGCGGCATCCAGCAAATCGGCATAGTGCCGACTGCCGACAATGCCCGGACCGTTGAGGTGAATCCAATGTCGTAGCGGCGTTTCCACCCGCGCCAGCTCGGCGACGCTGTCGCGAAAGGCGTCGTCGTAGAGCAGCACGGTCGGGGTGACCCCGGCCAGAATCTGCTGCAGCTCACGCCAGTGCAGCCGCCAGTTCAGGGCGGTATGAATCGCGCCGAGTTTGCCGCAGGCGAACAGCAGATCAAGATGCTCCACCCCGTCCTGGGCCAGGATCGCCACCCGGTCGCCATGACCAATGCCGGCCAGCTCAGCCAGAGCATTGGCCAGCCGGTTGGCGCGCTCATCCATCTGCGCATAGCTCAGGCGCAGTTCCGGAGTTTGACCGGTATCCACGATGGCGAGCGCGTCCGGACTGTAGAGCGCCCGCCGGCCCAGGTAATCGCCGATATGCATGGTGTTTGCTTCCTCACTGGAGTGGCTGATGCCGCCGCTCCCGGCCATGGCCCGCGCCGGGAACCGCCGCTGTCTCGACAGTATAGAAACCCGCCAGCGCGAAACGCGGCCGCGCCGCTCAGGGAATGCCGAGCAGCTTGTGGGTTTGCAGGCTCAGCCGCCATTGCGGATGAGCCAGACAATAGGCCACGGCGGCCTGGGTGTGGACTTCCCGTTCGGAACCGTCCAGCGGTTGCAGGAAGAAATAGCGGAAATCGAGATCGATGAAGCGCTCAGGCTGGGCTTCGGGTTCGATCTGCGGATAAACCAGCTTCAGTTCATCGCCCCGGATCAGGCGCAGGGGCGCACCCGCCTTGGGACTGACGCAAATCCAGTCGAGACCGGGCGGGGCCGGTAAAGTACCGTTGGTTTCCACCGCCACTGCGAAGCCGGCCATGTGCAGCGCTTCAATCAGCGGTGCATCCAGTTGCAACAGCGGCTCACCGCCGGTGCAGACCACATAGGGTTGCGCGCCGGGCCGGGTTGTGGCGGGCCAGTGACAGGCAATCGCCTGGGCAAGCTGCGCCGCGGTGGCGAACCTGCCACCACCGGGCCCATCGGTACCGATGAAATCGGTATCGCAGAACCGGCAGACTGCTGTAGCCCGGTCGATTTCGCGGCCGCTCCACAGATTGCAGCCGGCAAAACGGCAGAACACCGCCGGTCGCCCGGCCTGCGCGCCTTCGCCCTGCAGGGTGTAAAACAGTTCCTTGACTGCGTAGCTCATGCTGTGTCCGCGCTCAGTCCGGTGGCAACGGATCGGCCGCGCCCCAGTACAGCACCGCTCCACAACCTGGTGTCTGTTCCAGGTCGATGCGCTCCAGTGCCGGCAGCCGCCCGGCCAGAACGGTACGCATCCAGCGCAGCAGGCTGGCCGGATCGGCATCGTCCAGCCCGGCCAGGGCATCGAGCCGCCGATGGTCCAACGCGCGGTAAACCGGCTCGAAGCGTGCTTTCACCTCACCATAATCGACCGTCCAGCCCATGACCGCATCCAGCGGCGCACGCAGATGCAGGCGAATCCGGTAGCTGTGGCCATGCAGACGATGCCGGCTATCATCCGCCGGGGCGCGGCGCAGGCTCAGGGCGCTGTCGAACAGCCGTTCCTTCCAGATGCGGTACTGTGTGCCTTGATAATGACAGCCAGCGCTGGCGGTCTCGTAGACGGTCACCCAGGACAGCGCCGGCAGCGTCCTGTGCAGGCGCTGCCAGATCCAGGCCGCCAGCCGTTCGCTGGTCGGATTCTCCAAGCCGGGCAGGGTGTTCAGGCAGGCATGGTGCACTTCAGCCTGCAGCGGCGCCCAGGCCGACTCCAGGCGTTCACCATCCAGTTCCGGCTCTGTACCCGCACCGGCATGCAGGATCACCTCGAAACCATGCCCGTGCATCCGCCCACAGGGATGCCCCGCCGGCACATTCGGCAACTGGTGTGCAGCCTCGAAGCGAAAGCGCCGCCAGCAACCGACGCGGCAAGTTGCATCCAGGGTCACCCCCTGTCCGGGAGCACTGCGCAGGCTGATGCGTTCCAGACCAGGCAGTTCGAGCCGCTCCCACAGCCAGCGTGCCAGTTCGGCATCGGTCGGTACCGGCAGATGCTCGTTGAGCAGGGCATAATCCAGCGGCGCTACCACCGCGCGCAGCCGTTCACTCAAGGCATCGCTCTCGGCACCCGGAAACGGCGCCCAATCCGGCGGCAGCAGAGCACGCACCCGAACCTGAAAGCCATGCCCGTGCAGACGACCGGCGCGATGCCCTTCGGGCAGGCCGGGAATGTGCCGGGCGGCCTCGAAGGATGCGGCGGCGCTGGTATAGACACGCTCGTTCATGGCAGATCGGTGCGGAACCGCTCCAGCAGGGGATCCGCAATCCCGGCTTCGGCAAAGCCCCGGGCACGCAGCACGCAGGCCGGGCAACTGCCACAGGGCGGGCGCTGGCCGTGATAGCAGGTGTGACTGTCGGCCAGCGCCTCCAGGGCACCCAGTTCACGCGCCATGCGCACCGTGTCGGCCTTGGATTGGTGCATCAGCGGGGTGTGCAGGGTAAAGTCGCAGTCCATGCCCAGGCTGATCGCCTGTTCCAGCGCGCTGATGGTGCCCTGCCGGCAATCGGGATAACCGCTGTAATCGGTCTGGGCGACACCGGTGACCAGATGGCGAATGCCACGCGGATAGGCATAAGCGGCGGCGAAGGTCAGGAAAATCAGATTGCGGCCGGGGACAAAGGTATTGGGCAGCGCGGTGGAGTTCTCCGCCACACCTTGCACCGCGATCCCGGGATCGGTCAGGGCATTGCCGCCGAGCGCCGCAAAGGTGTTGATCGGTAACACCGCGTGTGGCACCGCCGCGCGCGCGGCGATGGTCCGGGCGCAGTCCAGCTCGATGCGGTGACGCTGGCCATAATCGAAACTCAGCGCCTCGACCTGACCGGCGCCGAACCGGTGCAACGCCCAATACAGACAGGTGGTGGAATCCTGCCCGCCGGACAGGACGACCAGGGCACGGCTCATGGCAACGCAGCCTGCCCGCTGGCCAGCCGTACGCTGGGCTTGATGGCGATGCCACCGCGCGGGGCAAAATCGCCGCGCACTTCCAGCCATTCTGGCTGCAGCAGATCGAACAAATCGCGGGCAATGCGATTGATACTGTTCTCGCTGAACGAGCCCTGGTTGCGGAAGCTGAACAGGTACAGCTTGAGCGACTTCGACTCCACCAGCCAGCCGCGCGGGCAATAGCGGATCAGGATGCGGGCCAGATCAGGCTGGCCGGTCACCGGGCACAGGCAGGTGAACTCGGGACAGTCCAGTTCCACTTCATAAGGGTACTGCGGGTAAAGATTGGCAAAACGTTCCAGGACCTGTGGGGCGTATTCACGCGGATACTCGGTCTGGGAGTGACCCAGCAGGGTCAGGCCTTCAATGTCGGACATGGGTGGATTCCAGCGCTCGGCAACAACGGAAAGGGCGAATCATAATATGAGGCTGCGCAACTGGCGACGCTTTCGCGGCTGCGCAGCCCTGGTTTAGACCACGTCCTCACTGCGCAAGTGCACATCCGGGGCTTGCGGTCCGGGTTCCAGTTCCGGTTCGGACACGAACAGCGGGCAGGGCCGGTCGCTGGCCTGCCAGCGCTCGGCAAACTCGCCCCAGTGCGGATGGCTGTCACGACCGGCGGCCAGATAATCGAGCAGATTTTGCACGCTGGCATTATGGCTGCGTGCGCTGCTGCGGGTACTGAAATAGGCCCAGCGCAGATAAAGCACATAGGTATTGAGCACGTCGCCTTCGCAATAGCGATCGATGGCGGCGAAATCCCCGGCCTCGGCCTGCTCGGCTACCGTCGCACCCTGACCGTTCCACTTGCCCGGCAGGCCCAGGGCGCGCGCGGTTTCATCCAGACCCAGCCTGGGCGAGGCGCCAAAATCGCCGAGCACGTCCATCAGATCGCAATGCCAATTCGATTCAAAGCGGTAGTCATAGCCGTAGCGTGGATTGGTGCGGTGCCAACTGTGCGCGCTCAGGCCATGGATCAGGGAGCGCTGCTTGAGCACGGCGGCATCGAAACCGCGCCCGTTCCAGGTCACCAGTCGCGGCTGCTGCTTGTCGATCATCTGCCAGAACCGCGCGAGCAACTCGCGCTCGCTATAGTGAGTGATGCTGGCCGCGCCCAGTTTGCGCACCCGGTAGCGCTCGTATTCACCCTCGCGTTCGATCCGCGCCAGCAAAAATCCCAGGGTGATGATTTCGTTCTGGATTGGCTTGGGCAGCGTCGCCGGATCGCGATCAATGGGCAGAATCGCCACGTCGGGCCGGGTTTCGAGATCGATAACGAGCACATGCTGGGGGTTGGTCATGAGATCACCATGCGAGGGCGGCGGTACGGTTGAATTTTTCAAGCATACCTGCCTGCTACCGCGTAAGCGACCGGCTGTTCATTTGGCTGCTGTTCAGCCAGCCGTGGTTATCCTGGAAGCTTGTTCCCTCGCCTCAGGAAACCCGATGAAAACCCTGTTGACGGTCGCCACAGTCGCTACCCTTGGCTTTGCTCCCCTGCCAGCGGTCCCGGCCAGCGTGCCGCTGGCACTCGAACAATCCGCGGTGTCCCAGACCCGGGAAACCCGCCACCAGCGTGAAGAGCGTCTGCGGGTAACCCAGCGCAGCCAGGAACGCCTGGCTCGGGAAACCCGCCGCCAGCGCGAGGAGCGTCTGCGCATGGCAGCCCGCCGCACCACGGACCTGACCTAGTCGCGATAATTGGATAATTGCCGACCCCGGCGAAATGGGCAGACAGCGCCACGCGCGAGGTGATCCATGATGCGTTTTTGCCACTCTCCATCCCCGGACGTAGACCTGGCCTGTCCATGTGGCTCGGCCCAGCGCTATGCGGTCTGTTGTGGCCCCTGTCTGGCGGGCGACCTGCGACCAGTCACAGCCGAGGCCCTGATGCGCTCGCGCTACTGTGCCTATGTCCTGGGTCATGAGGATTACCTGCTGCGTACCTGGCACCCGTCTACCCGGCCGGCGCGACTGGATGACAGCACCGGGGATGCCGTGCGCTGGCTGGGCCTGAAGATTCTGCGCACAGCGGAGGGCGGCGCGGATGACCGCTGCGGAACCGTCGCTTTCGTCGCCCGCTACAAGGTCGGTGGACAGGCGCACCGGCTCAGCGAAACCAGCCGCTTTGTGCGCGAAGCCGATGGCTGGTTCTATATTGATGGCGTGATTGAACCCGAATCGCGCTCCGGCCGGCGTTGAGCGGCACCGGTCGTACAGCACCTGAACAATCCGCCAGGATTTGCCCGATGCCGATGTCCGCAGCCTGCGTATTACCTGATATCAATGCCGATCTCGACCAGCGCGTGTGTGTGGACACCACCACTCTGAACTGGGAGGCCAGCCCGAGCGGCACGGTCTGGCGCAAGCCTCTGTACCGGCGGGGCGGCGAATACGGTCCGGTCACCAGTCTGGTGCGCTATGCGCCAGGCGGAGCTTTCCGGCCCCACGTCCATCCCGAGGGCGAGGAAATCCTGGTGCTGGATGGCATTTTCGCCGATGAGCATGGTGAATATCCGGCGGGCAGCTATCTGCTCAACCCCGAGGGCAGTACGCACGCGCCGCGCTCGGAGACCGGCTGCACCCTGTTCGTGCGCCTGCGCCAGTACGCCGGCGCCGACCGTGTGCACGCCATTGTCAATACCACGACGATGCCCTGGGCACCGGGCACTGTAGCGGGCTTGAGTGTCAAGACCCTGTACACGCAAGCTACTTATCCGGAACAGATGGCGCTGGTACGCTGGGCGCCGGGCACCGTATTCCGACCCCATGTCCATCCCGGCGGTGAGGAAATCCTGGTGCTGGAAGGAGAGCTGTGCGATGAATGGGGCCGCTACGGGCCGGGTTGCTGGCTACGCAATCCACATATGAGCCGCCACACGCCTTATTCCGAGCGTGGCTGTCTGATTTATGTGCGGGTCGGTGGCCTGTGAACGTCGATCAGGCTCGCGTCACTGGCGCGCCGCCTGTTTCAGCGAGAAAGTCGAGCAGGAGAGTGGCCTGTCGCTCGGGATCGGCGAAGCTGTCATGACTGCCGGATAGCAATTGCAGACGAACCCGATTGTCGCGCCGTCCGGCATGGATGCGCACCGCGTCCGCGACTGGCACGGTCGTATCGTCGTGACCGTGGACCAGTAGCACCGGGCAGCGGATCCGGGCGATAGTGTTCACCGGGGCGATATCCGCGAAGCGGTGGCCAATCACGCGCTGCACATAGCGCAGAATGTAGGCACCGGGCAACGGGTAGGGGATGTGGTAGCCGGCGAGAAACCGCCGCATCATCGATTCGGGGTCGGCGAAGGCGGCGATGCTCACCACTGCGGCCAGATCGTGCCGCCGGGCAGCGGCCAGCAACACCGCGCCGGCTCCGACCGAGTGGCCGATGGCGTAAAGGCGGCGTGTATCGACAGTAGCGCGCGTAGCCAGCCAGTTCAGGACATGGTCAAGATCCTCGGCGAAACGCGGCAGCGAGGCAAAGGTGTCGCCGTCGCTACGCCCATGACCGCGCGCGTCGAATAGCAGAACGCTGTAGCCCGTCCGGTGTAGAGGCTCCACCAGCGGCAGCATCATCTCGGCATTGCCACCCCAGCCATGCAGTATCGCTACAGTCGGCGCCGGCGCATGGCCACCGGCCGCTATGAACCAGCCGAATAGGCGCTTGCCGCGCACGGTCCGGATGACGACCCGGCGAAAAGGCAGTCCCTGACATGCCGGCGTCCCGGTTTCCCGAATTCGCGGAGCGCGCAGACCAATATGGATCAGCAGATGCGCCAGAACCGTAATCCCCAGCAGGGTCAGAATCCACTCGATCATGCCATGCAGCGCCATGTGCGGACCGTGTCCTAGCCGGGCTGGAAGAGTTCACCACGGATCACGGCTATTCCAGTGCGCACGGTCAGGATTGCCACCACCAGACTGAGCAGCGCCAGCAACACCGCACCGAGCACGCTCAGGCCAAATGCATTCAGATGCATACTCATCACCAGGGTCGCAACGGTCAGCGCCGCCAGAGGGAAAGAGTAGGCCCAGGCGGAAATAAAAAAGGGCAGCCGCATGAAGCGCAGGGCATTGCTGGCCAGCAGCAGCGCCAAAAACAGCGCCGTGTAATACAGCACGCGCCCGAACGCATCCACGCCACCGGTTAACTGGGTATAGGCAACAAAGCCCACCGAGGGCGGCGCCAGCAGGATAAACAGGGTCGGAGCCAGTCGAGCCGGCAAGGGTTCGTGAAAAAACAGCCGGTACAACACGATCGCCAGCAGCACCAGCCAAAATACCAGGCCGATGCTAAAGAAGAACCAGGAAATCTCCGGCGAAGCCAGATGCACACCGGCAATCGGCACGACGATGTTGCCCACCACCGGAATAAACCAGGCCGGGTTGGCATGCGTAATCGCATAGTGGCTGTGATGCAACCAGCTGCCAAAAATCGCCAGCGCCAGCCCCAGATGCAAAGCGGCGCCCGTGATCCACAGCCCTAGCGCTAGCCCGGGCGCCGTGTCCAGATAGGCGATGGCCAGCAGCAGCAGGGAAATCGATACTGTCGGGAAAAAATGCAGCTGCACCGGATGGCGCATTTCGGCGCTGATGGCCTCGGGATGACGCAGTGCCTTGAGGCCATAGACCGTCAGCAGCAGTACAAACAGGGCGCTAGCAACACCGCGCAGACTCGCACCTACCAGCGGCGACAAACCCCATATGACATGCGCTTTTTGCCAGGCCAGCGCCAGGCCGACCATGCCCATCACCATCGAAAACATGGAAACCGGGACAAAGGCCAGGCGCGACGCTGTAGCATCCATCCGCGCCGGCGGTGAGGAGGAAAGAGTGCTCATGAACATCACCTGTGATGGGGAAAAGCGGCCTTGCCTGAAGGCGGTAATAGCTGTCCGGCAACACCATAAAGAAGTATATTATAATAATCTAATGTAATTGATCCACAACGTCACCTGTACCGCCACCAACTTCAAACGGTAGCACCGCCTCGATCCAGACCGGTCGCCCACAGCACTCACGGAGCGCACCTATCCGATGTCCGTATTCTCACTGCACCCCCGGCTCGCCGCCGATACCTGGCCGTTGGGCCGGCTCGCCTACAGCCACCTACTACTGCATCGCAATGCAGGAGTGCGCTGGTTCATCCTGGTACCGGAAACGGCGGTGCTGGACTTTCTCGATCTACCCGAACCGCTGCGCAGCGCCCTGATCGACGCATGCGCGCGGGTTGCCGCTTACATTCGCGAGGAACCGCGCTTCACCCGGATCAACTTCGCCGCGATTGGCAATCTGGTTCCGCAACTGCACCTGCATGTCGTCGGTCGCCATCCGGGTGATCCCTGTTGGCCGCAACCGGTGTGGGGACATCTCGCAACCGATCACAGCTACAGCGCCGCCGAAGTTGCGACGATCCGCGATTGCCTGATCCAGCGAATCGGCCTGATGCCCAACTGCTAGCACTGATCAACGGGTAAGCGCAGGACGAAGCCGTCCGCGTGGTGAAAATCAGGCGTACTGGCCGGATGCCGCAGCGCCCAGTAGGAGCAGTCGCCATGCTGATCCTCGATGACAGCGGACAACGCCAGTCGCAGCTCGGCGCCAGCCGGCAACTCGATCAGCCCATCCAGATCAATAACCGCACGCAATTCAAGATGTTCCATATCGACACGCACCGTCACTAGCGGCGGTTGGTGCATGTACGGCACATTCATATCCCGACGATAGGCACTGAAGCGGTAGACCGCCCATGCCGCCGAAGGGGCAAAGTTGAACTCGTAGTATGCGTCATCCCTATCCAGGGCCAGGAAGGCTTCACAGCAGGTGTGCTGCCACAGTCGATCGGTGTGGCGCGCCGGTTGGGATGGCGGAACGTACAGGCGAGCGATGTCTCCGCTGATGATGTAATCGAACAGTAAAACGCCGTCGCGGAGCCAGTAGACCCGCGCGGCAATGCTGCTGAGCCATGGACAGGGTGTCGCAGGGTGCGCCTGCAAGCGCAGGGCGGAGTTTGAAAGAGGCATGAACAACAGCACCTCGGGGTTGGTTGAAGTCATTACAATCACGGCTGGCACGACGCGACGAAAATTTGCCGTGCGATGCTTGTCGATAAATGCCCATGAATAAACTACAATGCGATTGATTGCCCAAACTGGAAAACGCGCAAGCCGATGCTCGACTGGCCTGGTTACCGTTTGGCAATATTGACATCAGGCCGTGGAGAGACGTTTGGAATGAGCAAGAAATTGTATGTGGGCAACCTGAATTATGCCGTTAGCAACGAAGATCTGGAGCAACTGTTCGCCAGCCATGGCACGGTCGTTTCAGCCCAGGTCATTCGCGATCGCGACTCAGGTCGCTCGAAGGGCTTCGGTTTCGTGGAAATGAGCAGCGACCAGGAAGCGCAAGCTGCGATTGCTGCCTTGAACGGCAACTCGATCGGCGGTCGTAACCTGACCGTGAATGAGGCCCGCCCGCCGCAGGAG
>OFRV01000143.1_pt1 | contig 10448 bp, 9 predicted proteins | sample 1543231 | NCBI WGS metagenome assembly OFRV01 (sample SAMN05442499, study PRJEB24371) | freshwater metagenome | isolation source: Freshwater Lake | place: Canada: Niagara | collected 2013-08-21 | reverse complement strand
GTGTTGCAGGCAGGCTTTCCAGAACGGTGTGAACACCTGATAGGGTGTCCGGTCAGCCTTCAGGACTGTCCACGGCTCCAGCAGCAGGGCGGCCTGATGGCTCTCGGCGTGGATGCCATCGGTGTGCAGTGCGGTTTTCAGGGCACGGTCGCGGGCGATGATGGCCGGTTCATACAGCCGATTCCAGTACACAGCCGTCGCGCCGGTGTCGCGCAATAATTGCCGCAGTGTGGTCAGACTGTCGCCCTGGCGCAGAATCAGCCGCGACCCCAGCCCGCGCAGCGTAGCATCCAGCGCCGTCAGGCTGTGATGCAGCCACCAGCGTGATGCCGCACCCGGTTGCCACGGAGCTTCCTCGTGCGGGGCGTGAATGTAGACCGGAATGACCCGCGTGTGCCGGGTTGCGGCGTGATGCAGGGCGGGGTGATCGATAAGCCGCAGATCGCGGCGGAACCAGACAAGGGCAGTGGACATGGTGGTTGACCGGTGGCAAAGGCGAGGGGGCACAGCGACGTGCTACAGTTGCAAAACCATTTCCAATGGCTACGAAACGCCCGGTAAGGTTCCGCGCGCGATCACTGAGGGGAGGCTGATTTCATGTATCTGTGTCATTGTAAAGCGGTTACCGAAGAGCAGGTTCGTCAGGCGGTGGCCCAGGGCGCGCGCAGCCTCAGTGATCTGAGCATCCGTTTTGGCGTGGGCAGCGAGTGCGGGCAGTGCCACGCGGCCGTTGAAGACTGCCTGCGGACCTGCCTGTCCGGCGCGGCGCCGGACCCGATGCTGCGGCCGATGCCGACTGTTGCGACTGCAGCGGCCAGCACCCCGGCGGCGGCCGAAGCGGCCCCGGCGCGTGCGGCCTGGTTTGCCATTGATCTATGAGGCAGGGTGGGTGCCGCTGCCCAAAACCGTTGGTCTGAGCCTTGCCGCAGCCTGCTTAACCGGAGGTTTCGTGGTAGGATTTCCGTATCATAATCCGCTGCGCCCGCAGGCGCTGGGAGCCGCCGCGATGCGGACTGGCTGCGGGGAGCATAATGAAAAATCCCTGGGGAGTTGCCGATGCTGATCTATAACCTCTTTCCCTTGCTGGCCGGTCCATGCGGAAATTGGGCGCCACATTTCGAGCGGGCCGCAGCCATGGGGTTCGATTGGATCTTCATCAACCCCGTACAGAAGCCGGGTTACTCGGGCAGCCTGTATTCAATCGTCGACTACTTCCAGATCAATCCGCTGCTGGTCGATGCAGACGCCAAGACCACACCCGAGCAGCAGCTCCAGGCCGCGCTTGCCGCCGCCGATCGCCTCGGTCTCAAGGTCATGGTGGATCTGGTGATCAACCATTGCGCCTTCGACGCCGCGCTGACCCGCGAGCATCCGGAATGGTTTGTCCGCGAAGGTAATGGCGACATCGCCCATCCATCCTGTATGGAAGACGGACGCAAGGTGGTCTGGGGCGATCTGGCCCTGTTTAATCACCACCACACCCCCGATCCGGAAGGGCTCTACCGCTACTTCTATCGGATCGTCGAATATCTGCTGCAACTGGGCTTTAAGGGCTTTCGTTGCGATGCCGCCTACCAGATCCCCGGCCACATCTGGCGGCGACTGATCCAGGACGTGCGCCAGAAATACCCGGACACCCTGTTCACCGCCGAAACGCTTGGCTGCACTGCCGATCAGACCAAGCAGACTGCCCAGGCCGGTTTTGACTATGTGTTCAATAGCGCCAAATGGTGGGATTTCCACGGCGCCTGGCTGATGGAACAATATCAGCTGGTGCGTGAAATCGCCCCATCGATCAGCTTTCCCGAAAGCCATGATACCGAGCGGCTGTTTCAGGAAATGAATGGCAATGTCGCGGCAGTCAAACAGCGCTATCTGTTCACGGCGCTGTTCTCGGCTGGGGTGATGATCCCGATGGGCTTTGAGTATGGCTTCCGCCGCCGCCTGCACGTCGTCAACACCCGCCCGGGCGACTGGGAACAGCCGAATACCGATCTGTGCGAGTTCATCACCCACGTCAACGCGCTTAAGCAGCAGTACGCGATTTTCCGCGAGGAATGCCCGACTACGGTGCTGCCCTACCAGAATCCAAACATCCTGCTGATGTGGAAGGCCTCGACCCGCACCCAGGAAGAGGCGCTGATCATCCTTAACAAGGATCCCTGGAATCACCAGTACTTCTACGCCGAGAACCTGGGCAGCTATATCCAGGCCGGAGCACCGCTGCTGGATGTTTCGCCCGAATACGGCCTTGATTACATCCCGCGGCCGTTTTCCTATGACCTGCGGCCCGGTCAGGCCTTTGTGATGGTCGCCAGCCGCGATCACATGCCCCACTGAACGCTGCCGCCGCGCGCCGCCACTCCAGGGTTCTGGATGCAGCCCAGGGTGGCGTGGCCTACCGGATCTGGCATTGGTAACGAGAAAGGACGGAATTCATGTATATCGTAATGGTTGCTCCCGAATGCGCACCGGTGGCCAAGGTCGGCGGATTGGCCGATGTCATCTTTGGTCTGAGCCGGGAAATGGAAATCCGTGGCAATGAGGTCCACATCATCCTGCCCAAGTATGACTGCATGCGCTATGACCATATCTGGGGCCTGCAGATCAGCATGAAGGATCTGTGGGTGCCCTGGTATAACGGTGCGATTCACTGCACGGTATGGTTCGGTTTCGTCCATGGCCGCAAGTGCTTCTTCATCGAGCCGCACTCGCCGGACAACTTCTTCAATCGCGGGCACTATTACGGTTTCCAGGATGATGTCAGCCGCTTCGCCTTCTTCAGTAAGGCAGCGATGGAGTTCATGCATAAGGACAACCGCCGTCCCGACATCATCCACTGCCACGACTGGCAGACCGGCCTGGTGCCGGTGCTGCTGTTCGAGCAGTATGCCCAGGGTGGCATGCATCGCCAGCGGGTCTGCTACACCATCCACAACTTCAAGCATCAGGGCCTGACCGGCGAATACGCGCTGTGGGCTACCGGCCTGACCAATATCGCCCACTACTTCAACTTCGACCGCCTGCGTGACCACTTCAACCACACCGCGGTCAACCTGATGAAGGGCGGTATTGTCTATTCCAATTTCGTCACTACGGTGTCACCAACGCATGCCCATGAGGCGCGCTTCACCGATCAGGGCAGTGGCCTCGGTCCAACCCTGCATGCCCATCAGGCCAAGTTCGGCGGCGTACTCAACGGCATCGATTACGACGTGTGGAATCCCGAGGTCGACCCGCATATTCCCAGCCGCTATGGTGTCGAGACCCTGGACGACAAGTACGCCAACAAGGACGCGCTGCGTGACCGGCTGTGGCTGCGCAAGGATTACAAGCCGATCATTGCCTACGTCGGGCGTCTTGACAGCCAGAAGGGTGTCAACCTGATTCACCACGCCATCTTCTACGCCCTGCGCAACAATGCCCAGTTCGTGCTGCTCGGTTCCAGCCCCGACCCGCACATCAACCACCATTTCTGGAATCTCAAGCGCCATCTCAACGATAACCCGGACTGCCATCTGGAACTGGGCTTCGACGAGGAACTGTCACACCTGATCTATGCCGGCGCCGACATGATCGTCATGCCCAGCCTGTTTGAGCCCTGTGGCCTAACCCAGATGATTGCGCTGAAATACGGCACGGTGCCGATTGTGCGCGCCGTCGGTGGCCTCAGGGATACGGTGTTCGATAAGGACTATTCCGACAAGCCCTGGGAAGAGCGCAACGGCTACGTCTTTGAGTCTGCCGATCATGCCGGCCTGGAATCGGCGATGAATCGCGCCATTGCCCTGTGGTTTGCCTTCCCGGACGATTTCCGCCAACTGATGGTGCATGGCATGCGCTACGATTATTCCTGGTGTCGGCCTGGCCAGGATTACCTGAACATCTACGAACATATCCGCTGCAAGTAGTCCTGCGCTGCCGCATTCCGCCCCGGGGTCGGCGGCGGATGCGGTACCGGTCAGGATCCGCAGCCCCCAGTTTTCGATCCTCATTATCGAATTACCGTACAGGAGAGCGCTACACCATGAGTCAGCTTCCGGAATACGTCGATGGCCTGCCCAACATCTGCGGCGCCGAGTCGCTCGTGGAAGAGGCGCTGCGCGCCGGCCGCGACCGACCGGTGTTCCTGCCGGAGAGCCGGGTTGATTTTGGCCGTATCCGCAGCGCCTGCGCCGTCGCTCTGCACATGCATCAGCCGCTGATTCCCGCTGGCGGCGGCGATCTGCACAGTGCGGCGATTATCAGCAATCTCAAATACATGATGGACAACCAGGGGATTGGCGATAACTACAACGCCCCGGTTTTCCACTGGTGCTATAAGCGCATCGGCGAGTTCGTGCCGCAACTGATCCAGGAGGGCAGGGAACCGCGGGTGATGCTGGAATATTCCGGCACCCTGTTGCACGGTCTGCGCGCCATGGGCCTGAATGATGTCTTTGACGCGCTCAAGAACGTCACCTGCAATCCAGCCTACCGGCGCGGGGTGGAGTGGCTGGGCTGTCCCTGGGGCCATGCCGTGGCGCCTTCGACCCCGGCGCAGGATTTTCGTCTGCACGTCAAGGCCTGGCAGCACCACTTCGCCGCCATTTTTGGTCTGGAAGCGCTCGGGCGGGTGCGCGGTTTTTCGCCCTCGGAGATGGCACTGCCCAACCATCCCGATACCGCCTATGACTACATCAAAACCCTCAAGGACTGTGGCTATCAGTGGCTGCTGGTGCAGGAGCACACGGTCGAGCGGCCCGAGAATGGCTGGGGTCCGGAACTCAAGCATCTGCCGCACCGGCTGGTGTGCACCAACTCGCGCGGTGAAAGCGTCGAGATCATCGCCATCATCAAGACCCAGGGCAGCGACACCAAGCTGGTGGCGCAGATGCAGCCGTATTACGAAGCCAAGAGCCTGTCACGCTGGACGCTGGCCGGTCAGTCGGTGCCGCCGCTGGTGACGCAGATCGCCGATGGCGAGAATGGCGGGGTGATGATGAACGAATTCCCCGGCATGTTCTTCCAGGTCGCGCATGAAGCGTCCGGTTCGGATACGCCGATGATGAATGCCACCGAATATCTGGAGCATCTGTTCGCCGCGGGCATTCGTCAAAGTGACCTGCCGGCAGTGCAGCCGCTGTTCCAAAAGCGCATCTGGGACCGCTTCCAGCCCGGCGATGGTCCGGAGAAGCTGGAAACAACCATTGCCGAGTTGAAAAAGGAAGATGGCCGCTTTCACATGGAGGGCGGCAGTTGGACCAATGATATTTCCTGGGTGCGCGGCTATGACAATGTGCTCGGGCCGATGGAGAAGGCCAGCGCGCTGTTTTACGAGAATGTTCTGAAGCCCGGTGTGGCGTCCAGCGATCCGCGTTATCGCAATGCGCTGTTTCACCTGATGTGCTCGCAGACCAGTTGCTATCGCTACTGGGGGCAGGGTCTGTGGACCGACTACGGTCGGGAGATTTGCCGCCGGGCGAGCGCGATCGTCGAGGCGGACTTCTAGGCGCGTGGCCGTGGGCGTAGCTGCTGTTCGGCAGCGCGTGCGGCCCGTGTCATCGGCAGTCTAGACAGAACTAGAACCAGGGCGGGCAGTGCCGTGTCCCGGTGCCGTCTGCCGCGATGGTTGATTGCAGGAGAACGATAAATCATGGCAGACACCCTCTATCATGCACTGGTGCTGAGCCTGCACCAGCCGAGTGGCAACCTTGAGCACCTGCTGGCGCACGATGAGTGGGCCGCCCGGGAAATCCTCTGCGCGATGGACCGTGTTCCGCGAAGTCTGGCGGAATGCCCGGACCAGGCCCGAATCCATCTATCGCTGTCTGGGACCCTGCTGGAAACACTATCCGAGCCACGCTTCCAGGAGCGGGCCTATGGCATCGTCGATTGCGGCGCCCTGCTCTGGCAATTGCGCAACACGCCGAGTATCGATGTGCTGGGTACCGGCTATTACTATCCGGTGTTGCCGCTGGTGCCGCCCGCTGACTGGGATGCGCAGGTAGAGCGCTGGCAGGGGCTCGGCGGGCGCCTGTTCTCGCTCAACGAGCAGCCCGGGTTCTGGGCGCCGGAGATGGGCTTCTGCATGGAAATGATCCCGCTGTTGCGCCGCCACGGCTATCGCTATGTGCTGGTCGATAGCGAGCATGTGCAGCCGGTGACCGCGATGCGCTGGGAAGAGCTGCGCTACCGGCCACATCTGGCCCGTTATGGTGGTGCTGAAATCGTAGTGATTGTGCGCGACCGCGAGCTGTCCAGCGCTCAGGCCTCGGGCATGGAACTGGACTGGTTCCTGCGCGAGGTCGGTGAGCGTACCCGGCATTGTAGCTTCCCGCCGCTGGTGACCACCTGCAGTGATGGCGAGAATGGCGGCTGGTTTCGCAACACCACGCCGGGTAGCAACTTCTGGGATGCCTTCTATAAGCCGCTGCTCGGTGCGGTGCAGGCCGGGTCGACCGCTCTGCGGCCGACCTTCATTCATGAGTACCTCGACCGCTTTGGGGTGTATGGCGAGGTGATCGTGGGGCCGGGCGCCTGGAACACTGGCTGGCACGATGGTCGCGATTTCCTGCAGTGGAGCGGATCGCCGGCGCAGCAGGATGCGCTGACCCGGGTGGATGAAATCAGCCAGGCAGTGCAGGCGGCACTGCGCAATGCCACGCACATTGGCTCACGCAATCCGGAGCTGCTGGAGCTACTGGAGGAGGCCCGCTGGCGGGTGTTGCGCGCCGAAACCAGTTGCAACTTCTTCTGGGGCGACGCATGGGTGATGCGCTGCCATGCCGACCTGGATCAGGCCTGCGAATGCCTGGAACGGGCCAACGCCTGTTTTAACTGACCCGCTCGCCATTTACAGCATCGCCTCGACCGCCGCGCGCAGTTGCGGCATATCGAGCAGACCGAGGCGATACTGCGTGATCCGCCCATCGGGCGAGACCAGCACCGAAGTCGGGGTCAGGCGCACGTTGTCGAACTCGCGGGCGATCTGGCCTTGGCTGTCGAGCACAATCGGATAGGGCAATTGACGCTGATTGACCAGAGCCCGCACCTGCTCCGGCGGATCGTAGGCCATGGCCACGCCGATGATCTCCAGACCCCGGGGCTTGTAATCCCGGTACAGCTCCACCAGATGCGGTATCTCCTCGATGCACGATGGGCAGGTGGTCGCCCAGAACGTCACCAGCACCGGCTTGCCCTGATAGTGCTGTAAGGTCAAGGTGCGGCCGTCAAGGGTCTTGCCGACCAGCGGTGGCGCCGCGCGCAAGCCTTCGGGCATGAACCAGACGGCGGCCAGCGCCACAACCAGAACCAGCACAATGCCGGCGACGGTGGTTTCTTTATTCAGCTTCACGGGACAATCTCCAGCGCGGGGTAACGGAACCGCTGCGCAAATAGCAGGGATCTGATGCCACTATCGGACCACCCGCAGCGCCGAGCGTGCGGGTGCACGGGTGATTATGCCAGAGCGCCGCCCGTTTGCAGGGCTGGCCGGACCTCGTATGATCGACGTTTTTCAGTGACGAGTCCGATAAGGAGTCATGATGATCAAGGCAGGCATTGTCGGCGGAACCGGCTATACCGGGGTAGAACTGTTGCGGCTGCTGGCCGCGCATCCGGGCGTGGAGCTGGCCGCGATCACCTCGCGTGGCGAAAAGGGCCGCACGGTCGCCGATCTGTTTCCCAACCTGCGCGGCCGGGTGGATCTGCGCTTCGTCGAGCCGGATGAAGCAGTGCTCACGGCCTGCGATGTGGTGTTTTTCGCTACGCCCAACGGTACAGCGATGCAGAGTGCGCCGGCGCTGCTGGCGGCCGGGGTCAAGGTGATCGATCTGGCAGCAGATTTCCGCCTGCGCCAGGCCGCCGAATGGGAGTACTGGTACGGGATGAAGCATGCCTGTCCGGAACTGCTGGCCGAGGCGGTCTATGGCTTGCCGGAAGTCAACCGTGAAGCTATTCGCGGCGCCCGGCTGGTGGCGAATCCGGGCTGTTACCCGACCGCTGTGCAACTGGGATTCCTACCGCTGCTGGAAGCGGGACTGGTCGAGCCCGATTCTCTGATCGCCGATGCCAAATCCGGGGTCAGCGGTGCCGGGCGCAAGGCCGAGGTCGGTATTCTGCTGTGCGAGGCTGGTGATAATTTCAAGGCCTATGCTGTGCCGGGGCATCGCCATTTGCCAGAAATCCGCCAGGGCCTGGCAGTGGCCAGCGGCGCTCCGGTGGATCTGGTGTTCGTGCCGCACCTGACGCCGATGATTCGCGGCATCCACGCGACGCTCTACGCCACGCTGCGGGATCCGGGCGCCGCTGTCGACCTGCAGGCGCTGTTCGAGCAGCGCTACGTCAATGAACCGTTCGTTGATGTGCTGCCACCGAAGTCACATCCTGAAACCCGCAGCGTGCGTGGCGCCAATCAATGCCGGCTGGCGGTGCATCGACCGCAGAATGGTAAGACCGTGGTGGTGCTGTCGGTGATTGATAATCTGGTCAAGGGCGCGGCCGGTCAGGCGGTGCAGAATATGAACCTGATGTTTGGGTTGGCGGAGAATGCTGGATTGGACGGTATCGCGCTGCTGCCCTAGCGCGGTTTTAGTGTGCCGCCCGCAAATCATTGCAAACCATTCTTGACCCGAATGGTCAACAATCCGACAATCCAGCTACTTTGTACCCGAGGACCGAGCCATGAGCGCTACCGTAGAAACCTTCACTCCCGCTGACGATCCGCTGTTGTTCACCGATGCCGCTGCCTTGAAAGTCAAGGAGTTGCTGGAAGAGGAAGCCAATCCCAAACTGATGCTGCGGGTGTTCGTCTCCGGCGGCGGCTGCTCCGGGTTCCAGTACGGCTTTACCTTTGACGAGTCGCTGACTGAAGGCGATACCGTGGTGGAAAACCATGGCGTCAAGCTGCTGATCGACCCGATGAGTTTCCAGTATCTGGTCGGCGCCGAGATCGATTACACCGAAGGGCTGGAAGGCGCCCAGTTCGTCATCCGCAATCCCAATGCCGTCACCACCTGCGGCTGCGGCTCCTCGTTTTCTGCCTGATAGCCGCCCGGCAAGGGGGGCGCACTGCGCTCCCGCTAGGTGTTCCGTTCATACTGCCCCAGCCCGCGTGCCGCGACCTTAGGTCAGACGGGCGGGTCTGTTAAAATCCCTTCCTTTTTTGAATCCGGAGGGGATGTTCATGCACTCGCTCGAAGAATCGCTGGAGCATATCAAGCGCGGCGCGGTGGATCTGCTGCTTGAAGATGAACTGGTCACGCGTCTGAAAAGCGGCCGCCCGCTGCGCGTCAAGGCGGGCTTTGATCCGACTGCGCCCGATCTGCATCTCGGTCACACCGTGCTGATCAACAAGCTGCGCCAGTTTCAGGAGCTAGGTCATCATGCGATGTTCCTGATCGGTGACTTTACCGGGATGATCGGTGATCCCACCGGTAAGAACGTGACCCGCCAGCCGCTCAGCCGCGCGCAAATCCTCGAGAACGCCAAGACCTATCAGGAGCAGGTGTTCAAGATCCTCGATCCGGAGCGCACTGAGGTGCTGTTCAACTCGACCTGGTTTGAGCAGATGAAACCGGCCGATTTTATCCACCTCGCGGCCACCCACACGGTGGCCCGCATGCTGGAGCGCGATGATTTCAGCAAGCGCTATGGCAGCGGCCAGCCGATCGCGATTCATGAATTCCTCTATCCGCTGGTGCAGGGCTATGACTCGGTCGCCATGCGCGCAGATGTCGAACTGGGCGGTACTGATCAGAAATTCAACCTGCTGGTGGGGCGCGAGCTGCAAAAGCACTATGGCCAGCCACCGCAGATCGTACTGACCATGCCGATTCTGGAAGGTCTGGATGGCGTGCAGAAGATGTCGAAATCGCTGGGCAACTATGTCGGCATCCGCGACGAGCCTAACGAAATGTTCGGCAAGCTCATGTCCATTTCCGACACGCTGATGTGGCGTTACTTCGAGTTGCTCAGCTTCCGGCCAACCAGCGAGATCGCGCAATGGCGGCAACAGGTCGCCGAAGCGAGGCTAAACCCGCGTGATGTGAAGTTTGCGCTGGCGGAGGAGCTGGTGGCGCGTTTCCACAGTAGCGAGGCGGGCCGGCAGGCACGGGCGGCGTTCATTGAACGGTTCCAGAAAGGTGCGCTGCCTGAGGATCTGCCCGAGGTGCAGGTTCAATCCCAGGAGGGGCGCCTGTTGATCGCCAAGCTCCTTAAGGAGGCTGGCCTGGTTGCGAGCACTTCGGAAGCCTTGCGCATGATCCAGCAGGGCGCGGTGCGGATTGGAGGCGAGCGCATCGAAAACCGTGACTTGGAGTTGGCTGCCGGAACGACCTACATTTGTCAGGTGGGCAAACGCCGCGCCGCCCGGGTGGTGGTGCTGTGAAGATTTTTTGAAGTTTTGATGAAAAAATGCTTGACGGTGATTTTCTCTTGCCTATAATGCGCACTCTCCTTGAGGCGCG
>OFRV01000140.1_pt1 | contig 10741 bp, 8 predicted proteins | sample 1543231 | NCBI WGS metagenome assembly OFRV01 (sample SAMN05442499, study PRJEB24371) | freshwater metagenome | isolation source: Freshwater Lake | place: Canada: Niagara | collected 2013-08-21 | reverse complement strand
CAAGAAATCAGCGCTTTAATTAAGCAACAAATTGAAAATTTCCAGCCAAATTTTGACGTCACAGAAACAGGGGTCGTCACATATATTGGTGATGGAATCGCCCGTGCTCATGGTCTTGACAATGCAATGAGTGGTGAGCTGTTGATTTTCGAAAATGGCTCATACGGTATGGCACAAAACTTAGAATCAACAGATGTAGGGATTATCATTTTAGGTGATTTCACAGATATTCGCGAAGGGGATACCATTCGTCGAACTGGTAAAATCATGGAAGTGCCTGTCGGAGATGCTTTGATTGGTCGGGTTGTGGATCCGCTCGGTCGTCCGGTTGATGGGCTTGGCGAGATCAAGACAGATAAGACGCGTCCAGTTGAAACACCTGCTCCAGGGGTTATGCAGCGGAAATCTGTATCAGAACCGCTTCAAACAGGTCTGAAAGCGATTGATGCTTTGGTGCCAATCGGTCGTGGGCAACGGGAATTGATTATCGGAGACCGTCAAACTGGTAAAACAAGCATTGCGATTGATGCGATTTTGAACCAAAAGGGACAAGATATGATTTGTATCTATGTTGCCATTGGTCAGAAAGAATCCACGGTTCGTACGCAAGTAGAAACGCTTCGTCAGTATGGAGCGTTGGATTACACAATCGTTGTCACAGCGTCAGCTTCTCAACCTTCACCATTGCTGTTTTTAGCACCTTATGCAGGTGTAGCAATGGCAGAGGAATTTATGTATAGTGGCAAACACGTTTTGATTGTCTATGATGATTTATCAAAACAAGCGGTTGCTTATCGTGAACTGTCACTCTTGCTTCGTCGTCCACCAGGTCGTGAAGCTTTCCCAGGAGACGTATTCTATCTTCATAGCCGCCTTTTGGAACGTTCTGCTAAAGTTTCGGATGAATTAGGTGGTGGTTCTATTACAGCACTGCCGTTTATCGAAACGCAAGCAGGAGACATCTCCGCTTATATCGCAACCAATGTAATTTCAATTACAGACGGTCAAATCTTCTTAAGCGACAGTCTCTTTAATGCAGGTGTTCGACCTGCTATTGATGCCGGTTCATCTGTATCACGTGTAGGTGGTTCTGCACAGATAAAAGCGATGAAGAAGGTTGCTGGAACCTTGCGTATTGACCTTGCTTCTTATCGTGAACTGGAAGCATTTACCAAGTTTGGTAGTGATTTGGATGCTGCGACACAAGCAAAATTGAATCGTGGTCGTCGGACAGTAGAAGTCTTGAAACAACCTGTTCATGAACCACTACCAGTTGAAAAACAAGTTGTTATTTTGTACGCCTTGACACATGGTTTCTTGGATAGTGTACCGGTTGATGATATTCTTCATTTTCAAGCAGAATTGTTTGATTACTTTGATGCTCATCATGAAGACCTCTATGAAATCATTCGTACAACAAAAGACCTTCCAGAGGAAGCAGTCTTAGATGCTGCAATTACTGAATTTATCAATCAGTCTAGCTTCAAGTAAGAATAGAGGTGTCAGATGGCAGTTTCATTAAATGATATAAAAAATAAAATTGCATCCACAAAAAACACCAGTCAAATCACAAATGCCATGCAAATGGTATCTGCTGCTAAGCTAGGAAAGTCCGAAGAAGCGGCCAAGAATTTCCAAATCTATGCTTCTAAAGTCAGAAAGTTATTGACAGATTTGCTTCATGGGCATGAAGTGCAAAATTCCAAATACCACCCTATGTTGATTAGTCGTCCGGTGAAAAAAACAGCTTATATCGTTATTACATCGGATCGCGGCTTAGTTGGCGGTTACAATGCGACCATTCTCAAATCCATGATGGAACTTTTTGCAGAATACCATGATAAAGATGATTTCGTCATCATTTCAATCGGTGGTATGGGCTCGGACTTCTTTCGGGCACGCGGGCTTCAGCCTATTTATGAACTACGTGGTTTAGCAGATCAACCGAGCTTTGATGAGGTTCGTAAAATCATTGGCAAAACGGTTGAAATGTACCAAAACGAATTGTTTGATGAATTATATGTTTGTTATAATCACCACGTCAATAGTTTGACCAGCCAAATGCGTGTTGAACAAATGCTTCCAATCGTGGATTTGGATCCAAATGAAGCAGACGAAGACTACGTTTTGAATTTGGAATTGGAATCTAGCCGAGATGTTATTTTGGATCAATTGTTGCCTCAGTTTGCTGAAAGTATGATCTACGGGGCGATTATTGATGCGAAAACAGCAGAAAATGCAGCTGGAATGACCGCGATGCAGACAGCAACAGATAACGCGAAAAAAGTTATCAATGATTTGACCATTCAGTATAATCGTGCTAGACAAGCAGCTATCACGCAAGAAATTACTGAAATTGTGGCGGGTGCAAGTGCACTAGAATAGTGTCACAGAAAATAAATATAAAGAGGAGAAAAGAATGAGCTCAGGCAAAATTGCTCAGGTTATCGGACCAGTCGTTGACGTTGCGTTTGCAGCTGGTGATAAATTACCTGAGATAAATAATGCACTTGTAGTCTATAAAAATGACGAAAATAAATCGAAAATCGTCCTTGAAGTAGCTCTTGAGCTTGGTGACGGAGTGGTTCGGACCATTGCTATGGAATCAACTGACGGGTTGACTCGTGGAATGGAAGTCCTAGATACTGGTCGTCCAATTTCTGTCCCCGTTGGGAAAGAAACACTCGGTCGCGTCTTTAACGTTTTAGGAGATACCATTGACTTGGAAGCTCCTTTTGGTGGAGATGCAGAACGTCAACCAATCCACAAAAAAGCTCCAACTTTTGATGAGTTGTCTACTTCATCAGAAATCTTAGAAACAGGAATCAAGGTTATTGACCTCCTTGCACCTTATCTAAAAGGTGGGAAAGTCGGGCTTTTCGGTGGTGCCGGAGTTGGAAAGACAGTCTTGATTCAAGAATTGATTCACAACATTGCCCAAGAACACGGTGGAATTTCTGTCTTTACTGGTGTTGGAGAACGAACACGTGAAGGGAACGACCTTTACTGGGAAATGAAAGAATCTGGCGTTATTGAAAAAACAGCCATGGTCTTCGGTCAAATGAATGAACCACCTGGAGCACGTATGCGTGTGGCTTTGACTGGTTTGACCATTGCCGAATATTTCCGTGATGTCGAAGGTCAAGATGTGTTGTTATTCATTGACAATATCTTCCGTTTCACGCAAGCAGGTTCTGAAGTATCTGCCCTTCTTGGACGCATGCCTTCAGCCGTTGGTTACCAACCAACACTTGCGACAGAAATGGGACAATTGCAAGAACGGATTACGTCAACCAAGAAAGGTTCTGTAACCTCTATCCAAGCTATCTATGTGCCAGCCGACGACTACACTGACCCTGCGCCAGCTACAGCGTTTGCTCACTTGGATTCTACAACCAACTTGGAGCGGAAATTGGTGCAATTAGGGATTTACCCAGCAGTTGACCCACTTGCTTCTAGCTCCCGTGCCCTTGCTCCTGAAATTGTCGGAGAAGAGCACTATGCTGTAGCAGCAGAAGTGAAACGTGTCCTTCAACGTTACCATGAATTGCAAGATATTATTGCAATCCTTGGTATGGATGAATTGTCAGACGAAGAAAAGACTTTGGTTGCGCGTGCGCGTCGGATTCAATTCTTCTTGTCACAAAACTTTAATGTTGCTGAACAATTTACTGGGCAACCAGGTTCTTATGTACCAGTTGCTGATACAGTTCGTGGCTTTAAGGAAATCCTTGAAGGAAAATATGATCATCTTCCTGAAGATGCCTTCCGTGGTGTTGGTTCTATCGAAGATGTCGTTGCTAAAGCTGAAAAAATGGGATTTTAAGAGGTGACCTATGGCTCAAATGACAGTACAAATCGTGACACCTGATGGTCTAGTTTTTGACCACCATGCAACGTTTGTTTCCGTTAAAACTCTTGATGGAGAAATGGGGATTTTACCGCATCATGAAAATATGATTGCTGTTTTGGCTGTCGATGAGGTCAAAGTGAAGCGGATTGATGATGAAGATCATGTCAATTGGATTGCTGTGAATGGTGGAATTGTCGAAGTGGCTGATAATGTAATCACCATTGTTGCAGACTCTGCTGAACGTGCTCGCGATATTGACATCAGTCGTGCTGAAAGAGCAAAATTACGTGCTGAACGTGCTATTGAAGAAGCACAGGAAAAGCATTTGATTGACCAAGAACGTCGTGCCAGAATCGCTCTTCAGCGCGCCATTAACCGAATTAACGTTGGAACAAGATTATAAAAAAGGCCAATTGGCCTTTTTATAATGGCTTTTTTGTTATCAGTACCTGATTTGTGTCTGATAGTTTGCTCTCATCTATTTTTTTGGTATAATGGGGATATGATTCAGTTAATTTTTACGCTTAGTAGCCACATGATTTTTATTTTTCTTTCATTTCACTTACTTTCTATTGTTGTGAATTGGGAAAAACTATTGAAAGTGAATGCTGATAATGCTTTTAAAATTCGATTTTTAATTTTACTGCTTAGTATTGCATTAGGCTTTTTGCTCAGCTCTTTCTTCCTCAGTCTCTATACATTGGGACGTGATGTATTTAATAGCAATTTATAAGATGAGAAAAGTAATAAAATAAGTGTTTTGGAGAAAATATGGATAAAATTATTATACAAGGTGGTTCAAATCCATTAGTTGGTTCGGTTAAAATTGAAGGTGCTAAAAATGCTGTTTTGCCATTGCTTGCAGCCACTATTTTAGCAAAAACAGGAAAAACAACTCTTACAAATGTTCCTGTGCTATCCGATGTGTTTACAATGAACAATGTAGTCCGTGGGTTGAATACAAAAGTGACCTTTGAGCAAGAAGAAAACAGAATTACGGTGGATGCTACACAGCCATTGAGTGAAGAAGCGCCTTATAAATATGTCAGTAAAATGCGTGCTTCAATTGTTGTATTAGGACCTATTTTGGTGCGTAATGGTCACGCAAAAGTTTCCATGCCGGGTGGCTGTACGATTGGAAGCCGTCCTATTGACCTTCATTTGAAAGGTTTAGAGGCAATGGGAGCAGAAATTAAGCAGACGGCTGGATTTATCGAAGCAAAAGCTGATCGATTGCATGGAGCTCATATCTATATGGACTTTCCAAGTGTAGGGGCAACACAAAACATTATGATGGCAGCAACGTTAGCGGATGGTGTGACTGTTATTGAAAATGCAGCTCGGGAGCCTGAAATTGTGGATCTAGCTGTTTTGCTAAACAAAATGGGTGCTAAAGTCCGTGGAGCAGGTACGGAAACATTAACCATTACTGGGGTTAAGGAATTGTCTGGGACAAGCCACAGCGTGGTGCAAGATCGTATTGAAGCTGGAACTTTTATGGTAGCAGCTGCTATGACAGGTGGCAATGTTCTTGTGCAAGATGCTATCTGGGAGCATAATCGTCCGCTCATCGCGAAATTGATGGAAATGGGTGTGTCTGTTACCGAAGAGGACAAAGGGATTCGGATTCGTTCCGATTTGTCTAAACTAAAAGCTGTCAATGTAAAAACTCTTCCTCATCCAGGTTTCCCAACAGATATGCAGGCGCAATTTACAGCCTTGATGACGGTTGCCAAGGGTGAGTCTACTATGATTGAGACTGTTTTTGAGAATCGTTTCCAACATCTGGAAGAAATGCGTCGGATGGGCTTGCACTCAGAAATTATGCGGGACACAGCTCGTATCGTTGGTGGTCAAGCCTTGCAGGGAGCAGAGGTGATGTCAACAGACTTGCGTGCGAGTGCAGCGCTGATTTTGACGGGCTTGGTTGCAGAAGGTGAAACAAAAGTAGGACAGCTAACTCACTTGGACAGAGGCTATTACCAGTTCCATAAAAAGTTGTCTAACTTAGGTGCTTCTATTAAGCGAGTGAAGGAAGAAGACGATGAATAATGATTTGAAATACGTTGGAAAACAAGTTGGAATTGTTCTAGCAGTCTTGTTGCTTGGTTTGATTTTGTTTGCACTTGGCTTAGTTGTTGGCTACGGTGGAAAAAATCCATGGGCTATTTTATCGCCAGATAAGTGGCAGGAGATTATTAGCAAATTCACAGGACAATAGACAATAATATTGATAGGAAAAAGGGAGTGAGACAGAGGTCGTGATTTCGTAGAAGTTGGCTTTGAGTCCCGCTTCCTATTTATTTAAAAAGGGGGGAGAAATGGCGAGAAAGAAGTCCAACCAGAAAGTAGCGCAAAGTGTAGTAGGCGTATTTCTTGCACTCGTTCTTGCGCTGGGAGGTTATTCTTTTAGCAATCATCGCACTAGTACGAGTCATTCTGATAGCTCTGCTATTAATCGAAGTATTCGGATGAATCATGCAGCACCCAGTCAAGAATTAGCACAGAGTGTTGTGACAGAATCCGTTAAACGACAGCTCGAAGGAAAGATCGAATGGAATGGATCGGGAGCCTTTATAATCAACGAAAATAAAACAACATTGGATGCCAAAATTGCAAGCGTTCCTTACGCGGATAATAAGACCAAGCTTGTTCGAGGTCAGACTGTTCCGACTGTAGCTAATGCTCTTTTATCCAAAGCTACTCGTCAGTATAGGAATCGTGAAGAAACAGGTAATGGTTCAACAACTTGGACACCTGCTGGCTGGCATCAGGTGAAGCATTTATCGGGTGAATATCATCATGCAGTTGACCGTGGACATCTGCTAGGTTATGCCTTGATTGGTAACTTGAAAGGCTTTGATGCTTCGACCAGCAACCCGAAAAACATCGCTGTGCAAACAGCTTGGGCTAATCAAGCCAATACTAGTTATTCTACGGGTCAAAATTTTTATGAAACAAAGATACGTAAGGCACTAGACAAAAATAAACGAGTTCGGTATCGGGTGACTTTGATTTATGCCAATGAACAGGATTTGGTGCCGGTTGGTTCGCATATTGAAGGCAAATCTAATGACGACAATCTGGAAATAAATGTCTTTGTCCCCAACGTACAGACAGGAATTCGATTAAATTATCAGACAGGAGAAGTGACCGTTACCAACTAGATTATTGCTAACGTTGCATTTATATCATCTTTTTGTTATACTATTTTTACATGAGGTCGGACAAAAAGTATCTCAGTCTCTATCTAATTTAGTGATAAGCGAATGACGCAGTAGGTGATTGGACTCTTTATTCGCTTTTCAAGCTTGAAAGAGCACCTAATCACCCTTGCGGGGGTGGGACTACGAACTTAAATTTTTCAAGATAAGTTCTGTCCCACTCCCATTTTGTCTAAAAAGTACGTTGGTGCTTTTTTATTGTGGATTTATTTTATGAGGAGAAAGGAGAAATATGAAGTATATTTGGTCTTATTTGAAAAAATATCCCAAATGGTTGATGTTGGATTTCTTTGGTGCTATCTTCTTTGTTGTGGTAAATCTCGGTTTGCCGACTGTTTTGGCACGAATGATTGATGAAGGGATTAATCGAGGAGATAGCAATCGTTTGTATTATTGGGCGATTGTGATGCTCATTGTCATTTTGCTAGGAGTCTTTGGACGGATTGTCCTTGCCTATGCTACTGGGAAATTAACGACGAGCATGGTACGGGACATGCGCAATGATGTGTATGATAAATTGCAAGAGTATTCGCATCATGAATATGAGCAAATCGGCGTTTCGTCTTTGGTGACACGGATTACCAGTGATGCTTTTGTTTTGATGCAGTTTGCAGAACAATCCCTAAAAATGGGTGTCATCACACCAATGATGATGATGTCTAGTGTGATGATGATTTTTTTCACTAGTCCTTCCTTAGCTTGGATTGTCGCAATTTCCGTTCCTTTTCTTGGCATTGTCGTTTGGTATGTGGCGACAAAAACACGTCCTCTATCAGAAAAGCAACAAAAAACGTTAGATAAAATCAATCAATACGCGCGTGAAAATTTAACGGGTCTGCGTGTCATTCGGGCTTTTGCACGAGAAGAATTTCAAGAAGAGCGCTTTGCTTCACAAAATGAAATTTATGCGGATAATTCCAATCGCTTATTTAAATTAACTGGTTTGACAGAACCGCTCTTTGTTCAAATCATCATTGCAATGATTGTTGCTATTGTCTGGTTTGCTTTAAAACCACTTGGTACAGGAGACTTGCAAATTGGGGATTTGGTTGCTTTTATCGAATACAGTTTCCATGCTTTGCTGTCTTTCTTGTTGCTATCTAGCTTGTTTACCATGTATCCTCGTACAGCTGTTTCAAGTGAACGCTTGAAAGAAGTAATGGAAATGCCGATTTCGATCAATCCAAACGAAGACGGTGTTACGGAGACAGACAGTCACGGTTATTTAGAGTTTGACAATGTTACTTTTGCTTATCCTGGTGAGACTGAAAGCCCAGTGCTACATGATATTTCGTTCAAAGCGAGACCTGGTGAAACGATTGCTTTTATCGGATCAACTGGTTCAGGAAAGTCTTCATTGGTGCAATTGATTCCGCGCTTCTATGACGTGACACTTGGAAAGATTTTAGTGGACGGAGTGGACGTGCGTTCTTATAACCTAAAAGCGCTTCGGCAGAAGATAGGTTTCATTCCACAAAAGGCTTTGCTATTTACGGGAACAATCGCAGAAAATCTGCGGTATGGGAAAGAACATGCCAGTTATGAAGAATTGACACAAGCGGCAGATGTAGCACAAGCTAGAGATTTTATCGAAAGTAAGGAAGAACGCTTTGAAACCCATTTAGCTGAAGGGGGAAGCAATCTTTCTGGTGGTCAAAAGCAACGTCTCTCCATTGCGCGGGCAGTCGTAAAAGAGCCAGATATTTATATTTTTGATGATTCATTTTCTGCATTGGACTATAAGACCGATGCCATTCTTCGAAGTCGACTCAAAGAAGTTACGCAAAATGCTACTGTATTGATTGTAGCACAACGTGTGGGAACCATTATGGATGCAGATCAGATTATTGTTCTGGATAAGGGAGAAGTTGTCGGGCGCGGAACACATGAAGAATTGTTGCAACAAAACGATATCTATCGCGAAATTGCTAATTCTCAGCTTAATAGTCAATCACTAACAGAAGAATAGGAGGGAAAGATGAAACAACATAGTTTTATGCGCTTGTGGAGTTATTTAAAAGTTTATAAACTCTCAGTAATCCTTGCTATCTTTTTGAAGGTGGTGAGTATTGTGATGAGCGTGCTAGAGCCTTTTGTACTTGGTCTTGCTATTACAGAATTGACACGAAATGTGCTGGATATAGCAAAAGGAGTCGAAGGCGCCAGTATAAACACAACATATGTCTTTTGGGTAATGGCACTTTACCTTTTGCGTGGTTTGTTCTATGAAATTGGGGCTTACTATTCGAATTATTTTATGACCAATGCAGTGCAAAATACAGTACGTGACATGCGCAATGAGTTGAGTTCTAAAATCAATCAAATTCCAGTTTCTTATTTTGATAAACATCAATTTGGAGATTTGCTAGGACGTTTTACCAGCGACGTAGAAACTGTTTCTAATGCGCTTCAGCAATCTTTTCTGCAAGTGATTAATGGTGTTCTGACGCTCACTTTAGTTATTTGCATGATGTTATACCTCAATTTCCAATTAGCTCTGATTGTCATTGTCAGCATTCCTTTGACCTACTTTGGGGCGAATTTTATCTTAAAGAAATCGCAGCCGTATTTTAAAAAGCAAGCAGATGCGCTGGGTGCTATGAACGGATTTGTGCAGGAAAATCTGAGCGGTTTTAATGTGCTGAAACTCTATGGCCGTGAAGAAACATCTTCAGAAGATTTTCGCGAAATCACGCAAAATCTCCAAGAAGTTGGCTTCAAAGCTAGCTTTATTTCGGGTTTGATGATGCCAATTTTGAACGCCGTTTCAGATTTGACCTATTTGATTGTAGCGGTTGTTGGCGGTCTGCAAGTCATTTCTGGACAATTAACGATTGGGAACATGCAAGCATTTGTACAATATGTGTGGCAAGTGAACCAACCAATCCAAAACTTAACGCAACTGGCTGGGCAATTGCAGAGTGCTAAGTCTTCGCTGGATCGTATCTTCCAAGTTTTGGATGAACCAGACGAAGTAACAGATGTGAAAGAGTGGCTGGAGCATGATTTGACAGGTCAGGTTAGCTTCAAGCATGTTGACTTTCAATACGTGGAAAACAAACCGCTCATTCGAGACTTTAACTTAGAAGTTAAGCCGGGCGAAATGGTAGCGATTGTCGGTCCAACGGGTGCCGGAAAGACCACCCTCATCAATCTGCTCATGCGTTTTTACGATGTAACTGCTGGTTCGATTTCTGTCGATGGTCACGATATTCGTAACTTATCACGACAAGAATACCACAAACAATTTGGAATGGTCTTGCAAGATGCTTGGCTTTATGAAGGAACAGTCAAAGAAAACTTGCGTTTTGGAAATCTGAATGCGACAGATGAAGAGATTGTGGAAGCTGCCAAAGCGGCTAATGTCGATCATTTCATTCGGACGCTTCCAGGTGGTTATAATATGGAAATGAATCAGGAATCCAGCAATATTTCGCTAGGACAAAAACAATTGCTGACCATTGCGCGAGCATTATTAGCCGATCCAAAAATCTTGATTTTGGATGAAGCAACCTCGTCCGTTGATACACGCCTAGAGCTCTTGATTCAAAAAGCGATGAAGAACCTCATGCAAGGACGAACAAGCTTTGTCATTGCTCACCGCTTATCGACGATTCAAGAGGCGGACAAGATTTTGGTTCTCAAAGACGGGCAAATCATTGAG
>OFRV01000138.1_pt1 | contig 10799 bp, 8 predicted proteins | sample 1543231 | NCBI WGS metagenome assembly OFRV01 (sample SAMN05442499, study PRJEB24371) | freshwater metagenome | isolation source: Freshwater Lake | place: Canada: Niagara | collected 2013-08-21 | reverse complement strand
CAACTTCCTCTGAAAGTGCAGTAAGGGGAACAGATATATCGGCTCTAGATGAAATTCTGGGCGCATCTCCGCCAAAACTATCTCTGCTGGTAGGACATAGCAAAGGTGATCTACTGATCGACTTTGCTTTGGAACGTTTTGCCAAAAAGCACAACAATACCGCACATCCATTCTTTGAAGAACTGCGCATTGTGACCTTTGGCGCAGTAACCGATCTTCCTCAACAGTTTAAGCGTGTACATCAGTTCATAGGTTCCATCGATTGGTTTGGTGGAATGAACTCACGTTTTGAGGTGCCTCACATCAAGGTACCCAATGCTTGGCACCATTTGAACACCAGTCTGTCTTTCCACCTTCCGGCTGAAAGCGTTTTGAAGCAATTCGTTTCGATCAATTAAGTGAGTAGGCCGGATAAGGCGCACCGCGCCGCATCCGGCACGCTAGACCGAAGCCGGATGCGCTGCGCTTATCCGACCTACCCGACTGTTCATGCTACCTCGGCATAGACCCCCGCATTCCGCTCCGGGTAGCTCTCATACACATGCTCGAACACCGCCGAGCATTTCTGGTTGTACAACTCCGGCGTGTAGGCACGCGGCAGGCCGGTATCGAGCGTGTCCTCGATCGCCAGCTTCAACGTCGATCGCGCCGCCGACTTCTGGCGCCAGTTGAGCACCAGCAATTGCTTGAGCCGCGTGAGCAGGTCTTTGGCGACCCTTTTCACCTCGTCGCGTTCGGCGGTAGTCAACTCCGGCGCGGGTCGCGTCAGGATGTCAAAGATCACAAGCTCTTCTTCGCTGAGATGCTCGCGCACATGGCGCTCCTGCTCGTCGTCCAGGCTGTTCGACAGCTTCAGCAGTTCCTCGAAGAGTTGCTCGATGTTGCGGCTGCCGTTGTTGTAGCTCTCGATCAACGCCTCGAACTTCTCGGCGAAATCGGCGCGGGTGCGGTTCAGTCGAACGAGCTTCTCCAGCTTCGCCGCAATGGCCGCCTTGAGCGCCTCGAGGTCGGTGTTCTTGTGCTTCGACTCCTTGAACCGCTGCGCCAGCGCCTCAAAGTTGATCTTCGACAAGTCAATGGCCGGCGGGCCGCCTTCCAGAATCTGCAGTCCCGTGATGGAGTCGTCGAGCAGTTCGCCGATCTGCTTCAGGATGGTGGCAATGTCGGGCGGGTTGGGGCTGAGCTTGGCCCGGATCGCGCCGGCGAGCGTGGCGATCCCCGCAACACGCACTGAGAACTCGATCGCCACCGGATCCGGCTTCACGGCGCGATACAGCGTGCCGACGAACTTCTCGTGGCCGAAGAACTCCCGCCGCAGGGAATCGGGGCCGATCAGCGCATTGATGGCGTTCTCGATGGCCGAGAGGCGATCCATCCCGCCCAGCGGCAGGGCTTCCAGCGCCGCCAGATCGACGCCGTGGCCGGCACAGAAGGCCGTGGCCGCCGTAATGGCCTCACGTAGCGCCGCGACCAGCTGGGCCTTGTCCTGGACCGGGTTCTTTCCATCCTTGCCGGCGCCATAGATCGCCAGCGCTTTCTCCAGCGAAGCAAAGACGTTGGCGTAATCGACGATCACGCCGCTGTGCTTGCCGGGGAAAACCCGGTTGGCGCGAGCGATGGTCTGCATCAGCGTGTGGTTGCGCATCGGCTTGTCGAGATACACCGTCGAGCAACTCGGCGCGTCAAAGCCCGTCAGCCACATGGCGCAGACGAAAACCAGGCGCAGCGGGTCTTCGGTGTCCTTGAACTTCTCGTCCAGGCCCGGCTGGGATTCGTTCATGCGCTTGCGGTGCGGCGCGATATCGAGGCCGAGCCGCTTCATCTGCTCGATCTCGTTCTGCCCCGGCGAGACGATCACCGCCATGTTGGTGCTGGTCAGCACGTCCAGTCGCTGTTTCAGCTTGGCTATGCGTGCATCGCGCCGCGCCTGTTCGGGCGTCATGCCGGCGCCGGGCCGGTAATGCAGTCTGCCGAGTTCGTCCTGCACGCGCGCGGTTTCCGCCGCCCAATGCAGCTTCACCTTGTCGTGCATGCGCAGCGCGGTAGCCTTGTCGATAGCCACCACCATTGCCTTGCCGACGAAACCTCTGCCGAGGAAGTGCCGCACGATGTCCTGCGCCACCGTCTCCAGCCGGTCGTCGCGGGTGATCAGGTGGTATTGCCGCCCCAGCACCTTCTCCAGCTTGGCCTCTTGATCGGCGTCGAGGTCGGCATCCTCGATCAGGCGGTAGATGTCTTCGTTGAGGTCGGGATTGACGAGTTGCAACTCCGGCGTGCGGTTCTCGTAGAACAGCGGCACGGTGGCGCCGTCCTCGATGGACTGCTGGAAGTCGTAGATCGAGACGTAGTCGCCGAAGACTTCCTTGGTGCGCTCCTCGCCGGCGATCAGCGGCGTGCCGGTGAAGGCCAGGAACAGCGCCTTGGGCAGTGCGGCGCGCATGTTGAGTGCCAGCGTGTCGTATTGGCTGCGGTGTGCCTCATCGGTCAGCACAATCACGTCGGAACGATCACACAACAATTCCGGCGTCTGGAACTTGTGCACCCGCGTGAAGACGTAGCGGTGGTTGCCGCGCAAGAGTTCACGCAGGTGGGCGCCGCTGGTGGCATGGCACTGGTCGCCCTCGGCCTCGCTCACCGCGCCCACGGTCTTGAAGGTCTTGGCGATCTGCTCGTCCAACTCCACGCGGTCGGTGACCACAACAAAGGTCCAGTTGCCGGCCAGCTTGCGCAGCACCTTTTGCGCAAAGAACACCATCGAAAAACTCTTGCCGCTGCCCTGGGTCTGCCAGAAGACGCCGCCGCGCCCGTGGCCGAGCTGGCGAGCGTCGAGCATCGACACAATGGCGTTGTTGACGCCGAGGAATTGGTGGTTCTGGCCGATGATCTTGACCAGTCCGGCCTTGTGCTCGGAGAACAGGGTGAAGTTCTCCGCCAAGTCCAGAAGACGTTTGCGGTCGCAGGTGCCGCGCAGCATCACTTCCAGCGATACGCGGCGCGGTTCGTCCTCGCGCTCGATGCGCTTCCACTCGAAGAAGCGTTCCCAGTCGGCAGTGAGCGAGCCGACGCGGCTGTCGGTGCCGTTGCTGGCGATGAGCAGCGCGTTGCTCCAGAACAGCGCCGGAATCTGCTGCTTGTAGTGGGTCAGGTTCTCATCGAATGCCGCCCGCGCCGGCACGCCGGGTTTCTTAAGCTCGATCACCACCCAGGGCAGGCCATTGACGAAGCCGACCAGATCGGGCCGGCAGGTATAGAGCGCGCCGGTGATGCTGAACTGGCTGACCAGCAGGAAGTCGTTCTGCTCCGGGCGTTCCCAGTCCACCACGCGCAGGCGTTCAGTGGTTTGCCCCCCTCGCCCTCCGGGAGAGGGGCCGGGGGTGAGGGCGTCGCGGTCGGGGACAGACACCGTGATGCCTTCCTTGAGCAGCCGATAGACCTCGCGGTTGGCGGCTTCCAGACTCATGGCCGAGCGATCGCGGGTCAGTTCATCGATGGCGTTGCTGATCGCCTCCGTCGGCAGTGCGGGATTGAGTTTTTCAAGTGCGGCACGCAAGCGCGCCACCAGCACCACCTCGCCTTTGGTCTCGCGGCCGAGCCAAGTTCTCCCCTCTCCCTCGGGGAGAGGGGTTGGGGGTGAGGGCCCGAGGGTTTCTTCCATTGCCGACACCGTTTGCCAGCCCAGCGCCGCAAACAGCCCGATGGCGGGTTGCTCGACAAGCTGGTCTTCGGAGTAGGCGTGGGCGCTCATGGCTGTTCGTCTGCCGAATCGTCGGCCAGAGCCCGCTCGAGCGCTTCGATGCTGGGCAGGCTGCTTTGCAGCTCCGCCGGCAGCGCGCGGCTCAGCTCATAGCCAGACACGCCGATGGGTTTGTCGATGCCGCGCAGCGCGTACTCGGCGAGGATCCGATCCGGCTGCTGGCACAAGATCAGCCCGATGGTCGGCGCGTCACTCGCATGGCGCAGATGGTCGTCCACCACGTTGCAGTAGAAGTTCATCTTGCCGGCGTATTCGGGCTTGAAGTCCCCGCGCTTGAGGTCGACGACGACGAAGCAGCGCAACTTCAAGTGATAGAAAAGCAGGTCGAGGTAGAAATCCTGCCCGCCCAATTCAAGCCGGTACTGGCGCCCCACGAAGGCGAAGCCCGCGCCCAGCTCCAGCAGGAACTTCTCGACGTGGGCCATCAGCCCGGTCTCCAGTTCCCGCTCGTGGAAGCCCTCGGTGAGCGTGAGGAAGTCGAAGAGGTACGGGTCCTTCAGCGTCTCCACGGCCAGGTCCGACTGCGGCGGGGCCAGCGCGAGCGGGAAGTTGGTGACGGCCTGCCCCTGGCGGGACCGCAGGCGGTATTCGATCTGCATCACCAGCACCGTGCGCGACCAATGGTGTTCGATGGCCTTGGCCAGATACCACTCGCGCTCCGGCCGTGTCTTGAGCTTGTCGAGCAAGGTGCAGAGGTGGAACCAGGGCAATCGTGCAGCAGCCTGCTGCACAAATTCGCGGTCTGGCCACGCCTCGGCAAAAGCCCGCATGTACTTGAGATTGCGCGGCGAAAAGCCCTTCATGTCGGGAAAGGCGTTGCGCAGGTCCTGCGCCAGCCGCTCGATGACCCTGGCTCCCCAACCCTCGCGGCCCTGCCGTTCGAGGATGTCGCGGCCGAGTTGCCAGTAGAGCAGTACCAGTTCTCGGTTGACCGCCAGTGCCGCCCGCTGCTGCGCGTGGTGGATGCGGGTTTTCAGTTCCGCGAGCCAGATGGCGTAATCGGGGGGCAGCGGGGTGATCTCAGGCATGGTCGAGCGCCTCCACGTCGATCTGGCCGGAGAGCAGGCGCGGCAGCAGCAGGTCGCGGGTGCGGCGGAGGTTTTGGATTTGGCGTTGGAGGGTGTTTACCTGCTCAAAGATGGCGTCGGTTATCTTGGCGAACTTGGAGACGACTTCGCGCACCGGGTTCACGACTTCCATCCGGCGGAATGTGTCCACAACAATGGTGTCGAATGTCGCGCCGCCGGTGTTGGTTTTGAGGTAATCCACTTGCTGGAGCGTCATCAGGAAAAGGAAACGCTGCGGGATGCCGGGCTTGCCGCGTAGCGCATAGCAGGACTGGTTCATTGCCATCGGCACGCAAGGGAGCGCGACCTTGCCGACCGTGCCGCGCGCTGTGATGAACACCGTGTCAGGTGGGTAGAGTTCACTCGCGCATTTGGAAAGTCCGAGTTCGGTGACGTGCTTGTCGGTGTCTTGGACGTAGAAGCAGCCTGGCACGTCTCGAGGCGTGAAGAATGGAATTTCGCCGTTCCAGTATTCCGCAATGTCGGTCTTGGGTGTGCCGCCGCTCAACACGTCCGCGATCTCTGTGAAAGGCTTCACCTCCCACCCCTTTGGAATCTCGCCAAGGCTAGACGGGACGCGGGGGTGGTTTTCGTGGCCGGGGAAGCGGAAGTGGACGAACCACTCGCGATAGAGGGCGCGGGCCATCGACTCCAGAATCTTGATGCGCCGCTGGCTGTTCTCGATGAGTTCGTCGTAGGCCGACAGGATGCCCGCGATACGTTGCTGGATGGGGAGGGGGGGAACGCGAACTTCCATTGCGTGCAGATGATTTCGATTGACGCCCGGAACCGCGCCAGCAGCATTCTGTGATCCAAAATTCAGAGAGCCAAGGAAGTACGAAATGAAGCGCGGATCATTTCCCTTAAAGTCTTGGACATACAGACTGGTATTCAGTGGCCAGTAATCAGACTCGATGAAAAAAACCTGACCGAGCGTGCCGTATCGGCCAGTCACGACACCTGGTGCTTTTGCCTTTGCTTCGGCGTGATAGTCAGTAATCCCGGAAGATGAGACAACAGGAAATGGCCCAGCCGCCCTTGCGCTGTGGGGGAGGTCGTAACCACGCTTCAGATTTACGACGTCGCCGAGGAGGCATTCTCTCCAAGCAGTCATCCTCACGCCCCCAGAATCCCCGCCACATTCGCGGCGATGGTTTGTTTTATCGAGGCATCACCGCCGTGGGGTTTCGCCCTTTCAGGGCTACCCCAAATCCGTGCGCACCATACCCAGGGCGTTGCCCTGGGCTGGTGGGTGTTGCGCCGTTGGCGCAATGGTTCGCGCCAACGGCGCTCAACCTCAATAGCCCAGGGCATCGCCCTGGGTGCGTTGGGCACACAACCCCCACCCCAGCCCTGAAGGGGCGTGACACAAATTACGGATTCGTCGTTTTGCATCAGTCCCACACATACCGTTCATCATACGCAACCCGGTATCGTTCCAGAAACCGCCGGTATTCCTCCTGATACGGCACCTTGCGGTGGTGTTCTTCCTGGTTCTGGATATATCGAATCACCGTATCGGCCTGGGATTCGCCAATGGAAAACGCGCCGTAACCCGCCTGCCAGGAAAAGCCCGGCACACCTCCTTCGGCTTTCATCCATTTCGACGAACTCTTTTTCACTTCTTCCACCAGATCAGCCTGGGAAATCGTCCGCCCCAGAGCGCACAGGATATGAACATGGTCTTCCACACCGCCGGTTTGCAGGGATGGGGATTTCAGGTTGTCCAGAATGCCGACGATGTAGGCGTGCAGGCGTGGGCGGACCTCCGGCACGATGAAGGGTTCGCGGTGTTTAGTGCTAAAGACCAGATGAACGAGAACCCTGGAAAGAGATTGCGGCATGGCAAGGCTCCGTCTGAAGGTTATCCGAGAAATGCTGCCACATTCGCGGCGATGGTTTGCTCCAGCGTCCGCGCCTGGGCGTTGAGGGTTTCCAGTTCCTCATTCAGCGTTTCGAGCTGCGCCTTAAAATCCTCGTCGCTCACCGCCTCGCCCGGCGCCACGCCCACATAACGGCCGGGGTTGAGCGACCAGCCCTGCGCCTCGATCTCCTTGAGCGTCGCCGCCTTGCACAGGCCGGGCACGTCGGCATAGGCGGGCTGCTTGCCGAAGACCTCCTTGAGCTTGGCCGCCGTCTCCTCGCCACCCACGGTCAGGTCGGGCGCTTCGCCGCGATACAGGCGCACCAGATTGGCGATGAAGCCGATCTGCGCCGGCGTCCAGTCGCGGTGGGCACGGTCCACCTGCCGGTAGATGTGGCGGGCGTCGATGAAGAGCACGCTGTCGGCGCGCGGGGTTTTGGCCTTGCCCCGGTCGAGGAACCACAGCGTGCAGGGCAGCGTGACGGTGTAGAACATGTTGGGGCCAACGGCGACCATCACATCCACCGCCCGCGCCTCGATCAACTTCTACCGCAGCTCCTGCTCACTGCTGCGGGCATCCGAGGCCGAGTTGGCCATGACAAAGCCGGCGCGGCCCTTGGCGTTCAGCGCCGAATAGAAGAGCTGGATCCACAGGTAGTTGGCGTTGTCGGTGCGCGGCAGTCCGAAAGGAAAGCGACGGCCGGCGCCGACCATGTCCTTGAGCCGCTCCTTGTCCACCGCGTTGACGTTGAAGGGCGGATTGGCGAGCACGAAGTCAAACGCTCCGCCCTCACCCCCGGCCCCTCTCCCAGAGGGCGAGGGGAGACACGCATTGTGCGGGTCGTCGTAGTAGCTGTTGACGTTGCCGCCGTGCTTGATGTCGCCTTCCAGCCCATGTACGGCCAAGTTGAGGCGGGCGAGGCGGCCGGTCTCGTCGGTCTTCTCGACGCCGCAGATGGCCAGCTCAGCGGCAGGGTTCTTCTGGTGCTCGGCCACGAAGCGCGCCGACTGCACAAACATGCCGCCCGAGCCGCAGGCGGGGTCGAGGATGCGGCCGTGGAAGGGCTCGATGATCTCGGTCAACAGCTTGACGATGCTGCTGGGCGTGTAAAACTCACCGCCGCCCTGCCCTTCGCTCATGGCGAACTCACCGAGGAAGTACTCGTAGATGCGGCCGAAGGCGTCGAAATCGAGCGTGGCCGGGATCTCGGAAATCTTCTTCAGCAGCTCCTTGAGCAGGGTGCCGGTGAAGAGGTTGAAGGTCTTGGGCAGCACACCGGCGAGCTGCGGGTTGTGCTTCTCGACCTCGCGCATGGCCGCATTGACCTTCGCGCCGATGTCGGCCGCCTCGGGCAGGGTCAGCAGGTAGTCGAAACGCGCCTCGGGGGCGAGGTAGAGCACATTATCTGCGTGGTATGCGGCAGGTTCATCGACGCGGCTACCGCGACGCGAGGAGGCCCCGGCCTTGTCCAGCTTCTGGCGTTGGGCGGCGAAGCGCACCTCGGCAAAGCGCAGGAAGATGAGGCCGAGGATGGGGCCGGAGTATTCCTGCGCCTTGAGCCCGGAGTTGGCGCGGAACTGGTCGGCGGCGTCCCACAGTCGCTTCTCGAGCGAGGTGGATGCGGAGTCTTTTTCGGTGGGAGCGATCCAGCGCAAGTACTCGTCTCCTCGAATCCATGTCGGGCTAACAAAATAGACTTCCTAAACGACGCCTTAAATCTTACGTCAAAATTGACGTATAACTACGGCAAGCCTTGACCAATCTGTTGTTAAGTCTAACAAATTGCATTCTGGCAACAGATCAAATCAGCTTATCGCAAGCGCCGCCTCTGGAATTCTCAGATCCAAGCCATCTAAAGGCTTTGTTGCAATTTTCCCGCCTTGCGCCGTAACACTTCAATCCCCCTTTTTCAGAAAAAAACCCGAAACGTGCGTCCTGAATGACCTCACTTTCAGCCCTGTCCTGTCTCATCCTGATACAGCTTTTTCCCAGCGTCGCCCACGAAAAAGCCCCCGCACTATCTGATCCTTAAGCTTTCGGCGCTGTAACCAGCCCCTGATGAATTGCGTCTGATTTTCCTGTTTCAGCCCCAGGGATCCCGCATTCCGGCCCTATTCGGTATTGTTCGCGGCAGAGTGCGTATGGAGGTCCACCGCGCTGCGTCAAGCCCACGCGCGACATATCAAGCCCTGACGCTGTAATGGCCCTGAACAGATCAGATTTATTAGGATGCACAACACACAGCAATAACATTCGCTGCAATCACCATAGGGCCCACCGCGCCGGGCGTTGTGGATGTGCTGGAGCTGCTCTCGGCAGGGTGCATCCGGTGGTGCCCATGGTGGGCCGGGTCCGGGGTGAGCGGTTCGCGACGGGTGACGGGTGCGGGATCGAAGGCGCGCCCGGCACCCGATCGCTCGAAGGCGTTCGAGGGCGTTTTCAGGCGACTTTGCACCCTCGGGAATACACAGGTAGCGGGTCACCCGCGTGCGTGGCGTAGAGGCGGCTCTCCGGCGGTCTGAGGCGCATTCCGGGGGGCAAGTGTGACCCCACGATTGGGCAACCGGCCAAAACCCCGCTCCGCAGGCGCCTCGACCCGGTCGGGATCCACCTGGCACCGGGGTCGCGGCCCGGCGAAGCGTGCCGCCTGCTGCCGACCCGCCCCACTACCCGGCGTCCACTTCGTACCCTGACCGCATATCCCACCGTCCAGAATCCCAATCTGCACACATTAGAATCCTTTCCACATGCATTGGATTTCTTATCCGGTCGGCTGCCAGCAGCGCGGTCCGGCGCGCAGCACTGTTGATTATTGAATAAGCGGGTTAGGAATCAATCGGCAAACGGTATAATACCAATTCTGAATAGGTTTTCGTCATTCCCGCGAATGCGGGAATCCAGGCAGCCGCTGAACCACTGGATACCCGCTTTCGCGGGTATGACGAACAGGGTAGTTTTTGATCTGAAAAAGATAAAATCTATCGGCAAACGGTATAAGTTCTAAACTCTACGCAAATCTGCATAATCTGCATAATCTGCGGACACGGCAACGTGTTGAACAGTATTGAATCGGGAGAACACTGATGAATCGCCAGGAACAACAACTGATGGCCGATCTGATCCGGAGCCGGCGTTGGGCCGCGCTGGCCACACACAGCGCTGATGGCCCGGATGCCTCCTGGGTCGCGTATGCCAGCGAGGCGGATTTTGGCGGCTTCCTGCTGCATCTGAGCACGCTGGCCACGCACACCCGCAACCTGCTGGCCTCACCGCGCGCCGCCTTGGCAATCAGCGCCGCCGAACAGGACGGCCAGGATCCGCAGACCCTGGCCCGGGTCAGCATTCAGGGCGAAGTCACGGTACTGACCCGCGACAGTGAAGCCTACCAGGCCGCCGCGCACTGCTATCTGCAGCGTCTGCCCGCCGCTGCCGAACGCTTTGAATTTAGCGATTTCCTGCTGCTGCGCCTGACGCCGGTGCGGGTGCGCTTCATCGGTGGCTTTGCCCGCGCCTACACCCTCGACGATGTCGCCCTGCGCGCTGCAGCCCGCAATACGCTCTAACGCACCAACTGATTGAGATCGAAGATCGGCAGCAGGATCGCCAGCACGATCACCAGCACCACCCCGCCCATCACCAGAATCAGCATCGGCTCGAAAATGCCCAGCAGCGCGGCGATCAGGGTTTCGGTCTCGCGCTCCTGCTGCACCGCCGCCCGCTCCAGCATCGACTCCAGGCGACCGCTGGACTCGCCACTGGCAATCAGTTGCACGGTCATCGGCGGAAAATAGCCGCTATTGCCCAGCGCCTTATGCAGACTGGCGCCCTCCTTGACCCGCGCGGTCGCCTGCTCGACCGCCTCGCGCATCGGCAAATTACCCAGCACCTGCGCCGAGATGCGCAACGCCTCCAGCACCGGCACGCCGCTGGCCATGAGAATGCTGAAGGTGCGCGCGAAACGCGCGGTATTAGCGCCCCGGGTCAGCGGCGCCAGCAGCGGCAATTTCAGCAACACCTGATGCACCCGGCGCCGAAAACCGACCCGGCGCAGGGCATAACGCCTGTCTCTTATACACATCTCCGAGCCCACGAGACGTAGAGGAATCTCGTATG
>OFRV01000136.1_pt1 | contig 10829 bp, 12 predicted proteins | sample 1543231 | NCBI WGS metagenome assembly OFRV01 (sample SAMN05442499, study PRJEB24371) | freshwater metagenome | isolation source: Freshwater Lake | place: Canada: Niagara | collected 2013-08-21 | reverse complement strand
GGAAATAGCGAGATCGACTCCCGTGGCGGTATAGCGATAGTCAGTCTCATCGCTGCCATCGGAGACGGGAAAGCTATCATAATAGTTAATCCACTTAGGGGAAATAACTTGTCCTTCGTCGGGTACGATATGGAGTAAATACTCTCTCTGCCAAGCAACATCACTACCAATCTTTTTCTTTTCGTTTTGAATATCTTGAGCCGTAGCAAATTTTCCTGGCCAGAGACAGATGCCATTCTCATCCAGTAGTGGGTAAGATCTGAATTCGCCTTCGATTTTCTCTTCTTCCAAATCTTGTTTGAGACGCATGAGAAGTGAATCTTCGTGTAGAAGATTTCCCACGATGACAAGCCGGGTATTTCGATCGCCGGATGGAATAACTTCGCTCGTGAGCCATTGGTATGTTTTGTCACGACCTTCTCGCGTCCTGGTTGAATTCATATCCTCTACGTCATCACCAATGAGAAGATCTGGACGGTTTGGACCATGGCGCAAGCCACGGATGCTCTGTTCCAAGGAAGCGACGCTGATTCGCGCATTAAGACCGGGAAACACAAGGGTGGTGGCACCCCATTCATCCGAATCCTCCTGGAATGGCCCGAGGTCATTTTTAAGAAGTTCGTTGTTCTCCAATTCCTGTTTGAGATTCACCATGTGTTGTTTTGCTTGAGCCCGGGTCTGGCACAGAATCAGTACAAACTTTTTTTGTTGTTCACCTAAGATTGCCCAAATTGGATAGGACATCGTGATGATGGTTGATTTAGCTGATCCACGAAATGCGACGACGAAGAAATCTTTTATGTTTTTACTTTCCGTGAGACCGAATATTTCCCGTTGGAAATCAGCGGTCGGATAGAGAACATAGTGATGAAAATACAAATGAAAGAAGAGATAATGGCTCTTCCGAGTAATAGCAGTTCGTACTTTTTTACTTTTGAGCATGCGATCTATGAGTGATTGTGGAATTTCTTGTGGCATAGAGTTGTAGTTATTTATGAGACTTCTTAGTGAATGATGCGAGGCGAAGGGCTTTCCGAACCAATTTTGATTCCTCTTTGGAGAGTTTCTCCGGCTTAGTTAATATGTTGCCACTTACCTCGATTCGCTCGCGGAACTTCTGATGTCGGTGTCGGAGCCAGAAGCTAACCGCTTGGAAGTTCTTTTCCTTAATGAGCGAGATGAGTTGGGACTCACTCATATCATTTACAAGTGCCTCGCCATCAGCGAGAGCTTCCTCGAGTTCTTTGCGGAATTTCTTCTCCTTGTCTCGCCAGCGGTAAATAGTGGCACGAGAGATGCTGGATTTCTCGCAGGCAACTTGGATGATGGGAACTTTCCGCAGGTGCTCGAGGAAGTGTTTCTTGGCGTCTTTATTTTTCATATGCGTTTCGCCTTAATGCCGAACATTTTCTCGAAGCGGTCGATGATGGTCTGACAGTACTCAGGATCGAATTCGATCATGATGCACTTCCGCTTGGTTTGTTCGCAGGCGATGCCCGTTGAACCTGATCCCGCGAAACAGTCATACACTGTGTCTCCCAGGTTGGTACTATTGAGAATAAGTCGTCGTAGGAGGCTTATGGGCTTCTGAGTCGGGTGGAGGGCACTTTTGCTTGGCTTCGGACAAAAGAGAACCGACTTATCCTTCGCCTTTCGGAATACATGCGCTCCATGCCAACCATAGGCGATGAGCTCATGCATCGGGAGATAATCCTTCCGTCCGATGACCACATGGTGTTTGACCCATATGAGGAGTTGAGTTAATTTCACACCGGATCGTTCCATGCCATCCCTGAGGGCGAAGAGCATCTTGTCGGAATTGAATATGTAAAAGGAATTCTTTAGGGCAAGGTGTGGAATGATGGGAACGAGCCAGTCCTTGGTGAATTGTGCATACTCCGATTCGGAAACGATATCGTCGTTCAGAATTTTCCGATCCATTTTCACCTTGCTGAACCCAACCTTGCTTTCGGTATAAAGGACACCGTACGGTGGATCCATTTCGGCGAGAGCGATCTTTCGTTGTCCGATAGCCTTACTGATGTAGAAAGTGAGATGTGCGGACTTGAGTGGGGACGATTATACGAGCAGTATCATAAGAAAGCCTACGACCCTAAGAAAGTATCAGTTGAAGTGCGTAAGCTCTATGGTGATCCGTATATCAAAAACCGCAAAGGTATTTTTGAATTTATTTTAGGCGGTTCTGTTGATACAAAATTACTTGAAGTCCGAATTTTTGACGAAGCAACCAAAAAAGCAGTTTATGCAACTCAAACTGCTAAAGCCGAGAAAAAAGGCGAATCAAACTGCTCACATTGTGCTATTGGACATGATGTGAACAAAGCGAAAATTTGGAGTTTGAGTGATATGGATGCCGACCATGTAGCAGCTTGGAGCAAGGGTGGTGTGACTTCAGCTAAAAATTGTGAGATGTTGTGTAAGACACATAATCGAGCGAAAGGAAATCGATAAAATTGAAAATTATAAGGTTATATTTTGACACATGCAACAAATAAGCTGGAGCATGCTTGGACTTAAGGGAGAAAGTAAGCAAAAATCTTTTGAAGATCTTTGTATGTTTTTGTGTTGCAGAGAATTAAAAATTACAAAAATTGATTCTTATCAGATTTGATATAGATACTCAAACATGGCTAACAAAGTTTTACTCAAAGATCTTCTTTTCAATAAAACCAAGGTCGAGCACATTGCCGGAGAAATACATCGCGTACACACCTCGTTCCAAAAAAATGAGTTTGTCCGTGATGTTGTCGCGCAGTTTCCCAAACTCGAACTGAAAGCGCGTATCTCGTGGATAGCGCAATGTCTGAAAGAATATCTGCCGAATGATTACAAGCGCGCAGTTGGTATCTTGATCGAGGCTCTCCCGGCACCGAATAATCCAAAATTATCAGATGATGATTTTGGTGATTTTATCTATGCGCCGTATGCCGAATATGTAGCGAAGAATGGGTGTTCTCAAGAGAATCTGCACTGTTCGCTCACAGCACTGTATGAAATAACACAACGATTCTCTGTCGAAGACGCGATTCGTTCTTTCCTCAACGCGTTTCCGAAAGAGACACTCAAGCAACTTTTGTTGTGGACACAAGACGAGCACTATCATGTGCGGAGACTGTGCAGTGAGGGGACGCGTCCTCGACTGCCTTGGTCGCAGAAAATAAATATTCCCGTTTCTGCCGCGCTTCCCATACTCGACAATCTTTTTTCTGACAAAACTCGATTTGTAACGCGATCTGTAGCGAATCACCTCAACGATATTTCAAAAGTTGACCCAGATTTGGTGCTCGATGTACTCATGAAATGGCAGAAATCCGGCAAGCAGAGGTCGGAGGAAATGGACTATATTGTCCGTCACGCGCTTCGCGCGCTCGTGAAGCAAGGAAATCCAAAGGCTTTGCAACTGCTTGGATTTTCTCATACATCACGCGTGCGTGTGTCGGATTTCGTGGTGCCAACCACGGTGAAAATGAATACCATATTGAAGTTTTCGTTTTCAATAATATCCGAAGAAGATGCTCATGTTTTGATCGACTACATTCTCTCTTTTCAAAACAAATTCGGAAAACTCAGCAGCAAAAAAGTTTTCAAAATCAAGAAAATCGCTCTCAAGAAAAACCAATCTGTCTTCATTTCAAAAAGCCATCCACTTCGGCAATTCATGACCACGCGCACCCTCTATGCTGGGCGTCACGAAGTCGAACTGCAAATCAATGGCAAAAAAGCCGCAAAAGCATCATTTATGCTCACATAGAGGCACGTATCGAGTAAATGATTGCAGTTTCTTTCTATCGTGCCAATCGCGTATTTTGATCTTCATGTGAAAATTTTTTCCGTGTTCGTGTGTGCCGAAGTGAAATACAATCATGGAAAATTTCAAAGTACTCATTTATTGTTCCAGTATTGTTCTCTTCGGAATAGATAGTGGAGATACAATCATCATTCAAAATTCACGGTGAAACGGTACATGCCCATGGAGCAGATGCCATTTATTTTTGTGCCTGGAGTTTGTGCAGGGATGTCGATGTCTGTTTCTCCTGAAGGTGGCAAATTGCCACGATAGCCGACGGCTGGAATTGTCAGTGCGGATGAGCAGTCAAAGGTGCTTCGTGTTTCCATACGAATGACGGTTGGAATATTTGCTTTTGCAACCGTTGTTTTCGGTGAATAACCGCCTTTTGCGGTGATGGTGATGATTTGTTTTCCATCAACGATATTTACATTGCCGAGCGGATTTTTATTTGATGAATCAGTGGTTGTCGATGTCTGATTGTCGCTTTTTTGTGCCGAGTCTTCGCGGTTGGAAATCGTAAAAATCACGACACCAAGAAGTGTGATGGCGATACCTGCGAGAATGAAAATTTTCGTATTCATAGTATGTGCATGTTTATGGATAATAGTACTCATTTGTTGTTCAAAAATTAAAAATCGGTGGAATGATTCCGGTGGAAGCGAGTGCATTTATCAAGTTGAAGAGTCCGAAGAAAATGACGATGAGTCCGGCTGTTTTGAAGAAAATTCCTGATGATGTATTTTTTCGAATGCTGAGCGAACTGAAACTGATAATCGCAAGCACGGGAAGTGTGCCCAGCGCAAAGGCGAGCATGGTGAGCGAACCAGTCCAAAAGCTTCCTGTCGTGAGTGTGTAGAGTTGCATCGATTGTGTGAATCCGCAGGGCAGGAAAAATGTCGCGGCGCCGATCGCAATCGGCATGTATGTATGACTGATATTTTTGAGCTCATACGCACGCTTACCGAAAAAATTTGGGAGCGTGAATTGAAATTGCTTCATGCGCGGAAAGATGTCGAGGAGATTGATGCCAATGATGATGAGGATGGCGGCGATGAGTATATTGAGAACAAACATGCTGGTGACACTGAACTGAAAGAGTGAACCGAGTGCGCCGATGATACCACCGAGCAAGAAGAAGGAAACGAGGCGACCGATGTGAAAGAAGAGTTGTGGGCGTAGATGATTGCCCGATTTCGCGAAGTTTGCGGAAATGGAGAGGACGAGTCCGCCGACAACTGTCATGCACGTGGAGACGGAGGCGATGAGACCGATGGCAAACGCTGCTCCATAGGTGACGTCGGATGCGGTGATCATATTGACCAGTTCGAATTTTTGCAACAGGATGAACGCGCCGATAAAAGCCAAAGCTATAGGAACGGCGATAGTGAAATCGTGCAGGGAAGTTTTGCTATTCTTTTTTTCGGGAGTGGGAGGATCGATGGAGAGAGTGTAGCCGTGCGGTGTCAGTGTCTTGTTGAGTGTATCGGCGATGCGACTCTCTGGCATGTCGCCGAAGTCTCCGGAAATGTTGACGCGCAGATCTTTGAGCGATACGTGCACATTGGTAATCTCGGGACGGCTGGAGATGTCGTCTTCGATGAGAATGGCGCATGACCTGCAATGCATGCCGTTTACGTGAAAGGTGTGAGTTTTGTTCATAGATTTATATGTTAGAGCTTTTGCGTTTTGATGCGGAGAGAATTGGAGACAACGGAGACGGAGGACATAGCCATGGCAAAACCGGCGAAGACGGGATTGAGCAACCAACCGAAAAGTGGATAGAATGCTCCGGCAGCCAGGGGAATTCCTATGACATTGTAGGCAAATGCCCAGAAGAGATTTTGTTTGATACCACGCATGGTCATTTTGGAGAGCTTCACAGCTTTGACGAGTTTAGAGATATCTCCACCGAGAAGGGTGATGCCTGCCGATTCTATCGCGACGTCTGTGCCTGTGCCCATGGCGATACCGATGTCGGCTTGAGCGAGTGCGGGCGCATCGTTGATACCATCACCTGCCATAGCGACGACATGTCCTTGTGCTTGGAGTTTTTGTAGTGTTGCTAATTTTTCTGCTGGGGATACATGCGCAATGATGGTTTCGATACCTGCGAGAGAGCCAATGTATTGTGCGGTTTTTTCATTGTCTCCTGTGAGCATGATGACGTCGATTCCCATCGCACGGAGATCTTTTACGGCCTTGGCAGATTCGGGCTTTATTTCATCAGCGATCATGAAAAATCCGAGTACATTCTTTGTAGTGGCGAGAATGAGCGGTGTCTTTCCTTGAGAAGTGTATGTGTCGAGGCGTGTTGCGTCGAAAGAAAGTTTGTTGTTGCGTATGAATTCCGCATTTCCGACGATATAGTCTGTGCCATCAATTGTTCCTTGAATACCACTGCCTTCGATAGCATTGAATCGTGAAACTGAAGAGAGTGTGATGTTTTTCTCTCTTGCATAGTTCATGATAGCGCGTGCGATAGGGTGTTCGGATTTGCTTTCGAGTGAGGCGAGTATGGAGATGAGATTGGTCTCACTGAGCTTTGAAAGAGAAATAATATTTGTGAGTGATGGTTTTCCCTTGGTGATGGTGCCTGTTTTGTCGACGACGAGCGTGTGCACTTTGTGGAGTTTTTCGAGAGTAGCAGCGTCTTTGATGAGGATGCCTTCTTTGGCTCCTTTGCCGACACCAACGATGATGGCAGTCGGTGTTGCTAGTCCAAGTGCACATGGACAGGCAATGACCAAAACGCTGACAAATGCGACGATACCGAGTGAAAGTGCCTGTGGGAAACCGAGAAAAAATGTGCCGATGGTGAGCCATGTAAGGAGTGATGTGACGGCGATACCGAGTACGATGGGGACAAATATACTCGATACTGTGTCTGCAAGCGCTTGAATAGGAGCCTTGCTTCCTTGTGCTGTCTCTACCATTTTGAGTATGTGTGCGAGGATGGTTTCTGATCCGATTTTGGTTGCTTTGAAAGTGAATGATCCGCTGGTATTGAATGTCCCGCCGATAACTTTGTCCCCTGGATTTTTTCGAACGGGAATGGATTCACCGGTGATCATGGACTCATCTGCACTCGAGGATCCTTCGATGAGTGTTCCATCTGTCGGAATTTTCATGCCTGGTTTCACAATGATAGTATCGCCATGGACGACTTCTTCGAGAGGAATTTCAATTTCCTTGCCGAGACGTAGGACGAGCGCTGTTTTTGCTTGCATTGTCAGGAGTTTTGCGAGCGCGTCTCCAGTTTTTCTTTTGGCAGTAGCTTCGAGATATTTACCCAAAGTGACAAATCCGATGACGACGATGGTGACATCGAAATACGTGTATTCAGGAAGTCTGAGAAGGGTGCGTATATGTGGGAAAAGCGTGATGATAGCACTATATGTGTAGGCAACGAATGTCCCGATGCCGATGAGTGTATCCATATTGGCTACACGGTACCGCAAGAAGCGTATGATACCAAGTAAGAATGGATTTCCAATCCAGAATAAAAATATGGTAGAGAGCGTCATGAGGAGTACCGTGAGCATTTCCATAGGTATGGGTACGGTTGGAATATTGGCAAAAGTTCGTGCCGAAATTTCCCACATCATGAGAAAGAATGCGGCAATAGTTATTGGTAGAGAGAAGTATACTTTTTCTTTTAATTGATTGAGTTCGATTTCTTTTTGATCGTCGTGGCGATTCTGTGGGGTATTTTCTTTCGTTGTCGTATCTTCTGATGAAGCGAGGGAGTAACCGAGTGTTTCGATCGCGTGGTTGAGGGTGTTGATAGGAAGTGGCGTCGTGAAATCAATGGAGGCTTTTTCAGTGGCATAATTCACGGAAATACTCTTCACTTCGGGGAAGCGAGCAATTTTTTTCTCTATGATGGATGCGCAACTGGAGCAGTGCATTCCGTGAATGGTGAAGAGATGTGTGGACATACAATTATGTTGGGTTTTTTAATGCGCACGTCGACGTTGAGAATATATTGATGAGGCTGATTTTTCGGAAGAATTCTTTTGTTTGTCTTGAATTTCACATGAAAACAGAAAAAGAATTTTTTTCCGAAAATTGTGATAAAGGTTCGTTCGAAAGCTTTTTTAGGAAGCTTTTTAGAGAGAGTACCAATTTTTACGGAGATTGGTCAGTGTGATAATGCCTTCAGAGAGGAAGGCTTCTACTGCATTGGCATTGTCGAGTACTTCTGTTCGGCTGGATTTGATTCTGGCGTCTTTTGTCATGATGATTCCGGCTTCATGATGGGCAATTATCGCGTTCAAAAACCGCAAGTCAAATGTTTCGCCAGCGTCTCCGAGGTTGGCAACGAGGGGATCTCGTACTTTTTTGGTGTCACCGTACCATGTCTTTTTCCATGTGTAGAGTTCATCAATCGCTGGGGGTTCGTTTTTGAGGATTTCTTCAGAGAGAGCTTTTAATTCAGGGCGTTTTGTGTTTTCTTTGAGTTGTTCTGCAAGAAGCATAGCTCCGCGATGATGGGCAATCATGGAGTTTGCATAGCGCAAATCAATGGTTCTATCGGCGGGACCGAGATTCATAGCGTATTTGTCGTACATGGTTGTGCGATATTCTGGTGTGAGGAAGGATCCAATTCCAATGCCTGCGATTCCTGTGACGATTGCTATGCTGATAGCGAGAAAGAGGGGAATAGTTTTCATAATGGAAGTGTTTTTATGATGTTATTTGCGCTTGAGACGATATACTTTGATGATTTCCTGTGTCGCTTTTTCTGATTGACCCTGCTTGATTTGATTTACGAGGCAGTGACCGAGGTGCTGCTCGAGAAGGATATCTTCAACATTCGATATGCCTTGTTTCACTGCGGATGCCTGGGTGATGATGTCGATACAATATTTTTCTTGGGTGAGCATTTCTTGTAATCCGCGGACTTGACCCTCGATGATTTTGAGGCGTCGCAAGAGCTTGTCTTTGTCGTAGTGCATAGAATATGGAGAGGGATTATGTCTTGATAGTATACCCAGGGTAGGGTATTGTCAAGTCTTCAAATAGAGATGATTTTTCCTTGACAATTTGGCGATTTTCGGTACAATAATTTTTATATTGCATGTTCTTTTTATTGTTCATAGTGGCAAGAGAGGGTCTCATGATTGATAGTCAATTCCATGAATATAGAGTGGAACAACGTATCTTTGACGATCCCAGGTGGGAATCAAGAAGGATGATGAAGAGAAGGTTTTTTGTTCGTCTTGCTGGTTTTGTTTTCATATGTGGAGCGCTTGCCTGTGTATATTGTGTATATATGGGCGGATTCTCTCTGTTGAAATAAGTTTTTTTGTGTTTTGTTTTGTGCTGATAAGAATTCTTTGGTGCTCAAAACGTTCGATGAAACATCATCGAACGTTTTTTCATGCCTTAAAAAATTAAAAAAAGTATTTGTGTGATATACTGCAAATATGAGATTTTTATCGATAGGTTTTTACTTATGGCACAATCGCATGGTTTGGGAAGGGGACTGAGCTCCCTTATTCCTAAGAAAAATACGAATCAGTCAAGGGAGTCGTCATCTTCGGATGACTCTGATTTGTCGAGTGTTGTCTCTGGTGCTCATGCGATCGGGCAGCCAATTGGCTCATTTTCTTCTCCGCGCACGCACAGCTCTTCACCATTGTCAGAAGCATCTTCTTTGCAGGAAGATTTGTTTGTGCAGGGCGAATTGTTGGAGGTTTCATTATCACAAAGTGATGACATGGACGAGGAGGATATGGCTGGAAGCGGTCAGGGAACAGCACTGCAGGTGCCTGTTGGAGATGTGTCGCCAAATCCACATCAACCACGCGCGCAGTTTAGCGAGGAGCGACTTGCAGAGCTTGCCAATTCTATTCGTGAGCATGGTGTTCTTCAACCACTTATCGTGACTCGCGTGGACAATGGCTTTGAATTGATTGCCGGAGAACGACGTCTTCAGGCTGCGAAGTTGGCAGGACTTGCGACTGTTCCGGTTATTATTCGAGAAGCTGAAGATTTGGAAAAATTCGAACTCGCCATCATTGAAAATATTCAGCGACACGATCTCAATCCAATTGAAGAGGCGCGCGCATACTCGCGACTTTCACAGGAATTCAATCTTTCACAGGAACAAATTGCAAAAAAGATGGGACGAAGTCGAAGTGCTATCGCCAATACAATTCGATTGCTCAATTTACCCGTCGAAGTACAACGTGCTGTCATCGAAAACCGTATTTCTGAAGGCCACGCAAAGGCATTGCTTGCTATTGAAAACTCTGAAAAGCAACGAGCACTTTTTGATCTTATTGTGAAGAATAATCTCACCGTACGTGAGACAGAAATGAAGTCACGAGAAGTTTCGACCCATGTGGTGAGAAATGCAACCGTGAAGGATCCAAATGTGCGAGCAAATGAAAATACACTTTCCGAAGTATTTGGAACCAAGGTGCGTATCACAAAGATCGGCTTAGGTGGAACCATTCGTATTGATTTTTTTTCCGAAGAGGAATTTCAAAGTATTTTTTCGAAATTGACAAGCTCTTGATCTATCGGCTGATGAATTTCATTTTTTAATTCATCAGTAGTAGATGCAGATTAAGAATCGATGGTATTGCTTACAACTTACAAATACTCCTCACCTTTTTCTTTTTTGATTTTTTCGAGGAGAATTTTGATATTTGAAATTTTATCCTTGTCTGCAATGAGAATACAATCGTCTGATTCGATGATGATGATATTCTTGAGTCCTACGGTAGCAATGAGTTTTTTGTTGCCGAGAACGAGGCAGTGTTCGCTTTCGACGTCTACGTGATTGCCTCGTGCGATGATAGAGACATCACTTTGTTTCTTCAGGACATCAAAAAGTGCTGACCAATTTCCAATGTCGCTCCACTCGATCGGTGCTGGGATGACAGCTCGATTTTCGATGGGAAGTTTTTCGATGAGGAGTGGCTCGATGGGATCATTGGGTAGTGCTTCGTAGAGTTCTTTGGCACTATTTTGATATTTCGTATCATTTTTTTTGTCGCTATTCGAT
>OFRV01000135.1_pt1 | contig 10853 bp, 7 predicted proteins | sample 1543231 | NCBI WGS metagenome assembly OFRV01 (sample SAMN05442499, study PRJEB24371) | freshwater metagenome | isolation source: Freshwater Lake | place: Canada: Niagara | collected 2013-08-21 | reverse complement strand
GTACACCGAAGCGAAAGCGGGCACGGCGCTCGGCGGAGACCTGCAGCAGGTCGCGGGCGTAGGGATCGGCAGGATCAAAGCCGGCGGCGATTGCAAACAGCGTTGCCGCGTCGGCTGCGTTCACCGCGAACAGGCTGACGCAATCCAGGGTCCGACAGGCCGGCACCACGCCGCGGGTGCTGAGCAGTCCCCGGCTGGGCTTCAGGCCCACCAGACCGTTGAACGCCGCCGGCACCCGTCCAGAACCGGCGGTGTCGGTGCCGAGCGCGAAGCTGACCAGGCCGCGGGCCACCGCCACCGCCGAGCCGCTGCTGGAGCCACCGGCGATATAGGCGGGATTAAAGGCATTGCGGGTGGCGCCGTAGGGTGAGCGCACACCCACCAGACCGGTGGCGAACTGGTCGAGGTTGGTTTTGCCAATCGGGAGCGCGCCGGCTGCCAGCAGGCGTTCCACGACCCAGGCGGAAACGGCCGGCTGATAGGCATAGGCGGGACAGGCGGCCGTGGTCGGCAGGCCGGCCAGGTCGATATTGTCCTTGATGGCGAAGGGCACGCCATACAGCGGTAGACGTGCCGGGTCCTGATCGGCCAGGGCATCGGCGCGCGCCAGCAGTTCCGCGGCCGGAAGCTGGCTGATCCAGATGTGATCGTCGGCAAACCGGGGCAGACGGTGGAGAATGTCCTCGATCACGCGGCGCGGCGTGCGGCGACCGCTCAGGTAATCGCGGCGCAGGGCGGACAGGGACAGGTCAGGCATGGGCATCGCGTTCTCCTGGAGGCCTCGCGCCGGCAGACGGGCGGGAGGCCGGGGGTGAGGGTTGTTACGCGGCGGTGTCGATGATCAGCAGGCGCTGTCCGGCCTGCACTGCGGTGCCGGGTGAGCAGAGCACGCGGCTGATCCGCCCGGCGCAGGGCGCTTGCAGGGTGATTTCCATTTTCATCGACTCGACGATCACCAGCGCCTGACCGCTCTCGACCCGGTCGCCTGCGCTGACCGGAACCTGCCAGATGCTGCCGGGCACATGGCTTTCCAGGGCCAGCTCGGCCGCACCCAGCACCAGCGTTTCGCCCTCGCTGGGCGCATCGGGCAGTTCGGCCTGCTGGTCGGCCTGTCCCATCGCCTGCCAGCGCGCGCGCTCAGCCTCGAAAGCCGCCTGCTGGCGCGCCTTGAAGCGGGCGATGTCGTCGGCGTGTTCGGCGAGAAAGCGCCGGTAATCGCGCAGGCTGAAGCGGGTTTCCTCGATCCGCAACTGGAAGCGGCCACGCGGAAATTCTTCGCGCAGGCGCAACAGTTCGTCCTCGCTGACCGGATAGAAGCGGATCTGGTCGAAGAAGCGCAGCAGCCAGGGCCGGGGAAAATCGGCGGTGACATGGTAGCGGTTCCACATCTGCACGGTGCGCCCGACGAACTGGTAACCGCCGGGACCTTCCATGCCATAAACGCACAGATAGGACCCGCCGATGCCAACCGCGTTTTCCGGCGTCCAGGTGCGGGCGGGATTGTACTTGGTGGTCACCAGCCGCTGGCGGGGATCGAGCGGAGTCGCGACCGGCGCGCCCAGATACACATCGCCCAGGCCCATCACCAGATAGCGGGCCGAGAACACGATCTCCCGCACCGCCTCGATGCTGTCCAGGCCATTGATGCGGCGAATGAATTCCAGATTGCTCGGGCACCAGGGCGCATCGCTGCGCACCGACTGCATGTATTTGCCGATCGCCAGCCGGGTCTGGCTGTCGTCCCAGGCCAGCGGCAAATGCACGATGCGCGCCGGCACCTCGGCAGCGTCGCTATCGCCCAGTTCGCGTTCGGCCTGGTGCAGCAGGCGCAGCAGTTCCGGCTGGGGTAACTGCAGCGGGTCGTAATGCACCTGCAGGGAGCGGATGCCGGGCGTGAGATCAAGCACGCCGCACAGATCACGGGCGCGCAGCCATTCGTACAGCACCTGCACGCGAAAGCGCAGCGCGATATCCAGCACCGGCGGGCCGTACTCGATCAGCAGGCTGGCATCGCCGGCAGGCCGATACACCACGCCGACCGGATGGCTGCCGGGCGCGGACTGGTCAAGAATGGCGTTTTGCGGTCGAATCGGCGCCACCTCGACCGTGACTGCGCGCAGGGTCTCGATGGAACTGCGCTGTGCCCGCAGCAGGCGCAGGGCATCCTCCAGCGCAATCGGCACGAAGCGCACCCGGTCGCCAGGCCGTAATTGCCCGAGCTTCCACAGGTCGGCCTGAATCACCGTGGCCGGACAGACAAAGCCGCCCAGGCTCGGACCGTCGGGACCGAGAATCACCGGCATGTCACCGGTGAAATCGATCGCGCCGATGGCATAGGCGTTGTCGTGAATATTGGATGGGTGCAGGCCGGCCTCGCCGCCGTCGGGCCGCGCCCAGCGGGGCCGGGGACCGATCAGGCGCACCCCGGTGCGGCTGGAGTTGTAATGCACCTCCCAGGCGCTGGCGAAGAAGGTGGCGATGTCGTCTTCGCTGAAAAAGTCCGGGGCGCCGTGCGGGCCATAGATCACCCGCAGTTCCCAATCCGGCGCATAGCGGGGTATCAGCCCGGCATCGAGCGGCTGCTCACTGCCGTCCAGCGTCGCCGGCTGAATATGCAGGACATCGCCCAGGCGCAGCGCCCGCCCGCCGTGACCGCCAAAGCGCCCAAGCGTGAAAGTGGCGCGGCTGCCCAGATACTCGGGCACCGCGATGCCGTGCCTGACGCACAGATAGGCGCGCGCGCCGCTGTGGGCCTGACCGATGCGCAGCACCGCACCAGCGGCTACGGCCAGCGGCGTCCAGAAGGGAATGGGCTGCTCGTCGAGCGTGGCGGGCATCGCGGTGCCGGTCAGGACGATCACCGCCGGGGCGTGAAAACGCAGGCTGGGGCCGGTCATGGTCAATTCCAGCCCTGCGGCGCCGACCGGATTGCCAAGCAGGCGATTGCCCAGGCGGAACGCCAGATCGTCCATCGGCCCCGAAGGCGGCACACCCACCTCCCAGTAGCCCAGCCGTCCGGGCCAGTCCTGCACCGTGGTCAGCGTGCCAGCGGCCAGCACTTCGATCACCGCCGGCCGGTATGGAAAGCGGCCCAGGGTGGCGGTGGTGTGCCGGCCGGTGCGAAAGGCGGCATCGTCGGCCACGACCGCCCGCAGGTAGGCGAGATTGCTTTCAATGCCGCTGATCCGGGTGTCGCGCAAGGCCCGATCCAGCGCGGCCAGGGCCTGTTGCCGATCCGCGCCCTGAACGATGAGTTTCGCCAGCAGTGGGTCGTAGTAGGCCGGTACCTCGACGCCGGTTTCAATCCAGGTATCGCAGCGCGCCGTGTCTGGAAACGCGACTTCAGTGAGCAGGCCGGATTGCGGCTGGAACTGGCGGGCCGGATCTTCGGCATACAGCCGCACCTGAATGGCATGGCCGCGCGGCGTGACCGCCAGGGTATCCAGGGGCGGCAGCTCATCCGCTGCCAGCCGCAGCATCCACTCCACCAGATCAACGCCGGTGACCTGCTCGGTGACGCCGTGCTCGACCTGCAGGCGGGTGTTCACTTCCAGGAAGTAGAAGGCATCGCTGGCGGCATCGACGATGAATTCCACCGTGCCCGCCGAGCGGTAGTGCACCGCCTGCATCAGGTGGACCGCAGTCTGGTGCAGGGCCTGACGCACGGCATCGGGTAGATGCGGCGCTGGGGTTTCCTCGATCACTTTCTGGTTGCGGCGCTGCAGCGAGCAGTCGCGTTCGCCGAGCGCCAGCACGCCGCCGCGCCCGTCGCCGAACACCTGCACTTCAATATGCCGGGCCTGCTCGACGAACTTTTCCAGGAACACCCCGGCGTGGCTGAAATTGCTGCGTCCGAGGCGCTGCACCGAGGCAAAGGATGCCTCCAGATCGGCGCTGTCGCGGCACAGGCGCATGCCGATACCGCCACCGCCGGCGGTGCTTTTCAGCATCACCGGATAGCCGATGCGCGCTGCCACTGCCTGGGCCTCGGCAACGCTGTCGAGCAGTTCGCTGCCGGGCAGCAGCGGTGCTGCGTGGCTTTGCGCCAGCGCGCGGGCGGTGTGCTTGAGGCCGAAGCATTCCATCTGCGCCGGCGTGGGGCCGATGAAGGCGATGCCGGCCTGTTCGCAGGCCAGGGCAAAGGCGGCGTTTTCACTGAGAAAGCCGTAGCCGGGATGAATGGCCTGGGCGCCGCTGCTGCGTGCCGCGTCGAGAATGCGCTCGACGTTCAGATAGGATTCGGCGGCGAGGCCCTCGCCGATCCAGACGGCCGCATCGGCTTCCAGCACATGGCGGGATCCGTGATCGGCGCTGGTGTACACCGCGACCGCACGGATGCCCATGCGCTTCAGGGTGCGGATGATCCGGCAGGCGATGGCGCCGCGATTGGCAATTAAAACCGTATCGAACATGGCGTGATGTCAGCAAGACAGGGGCGGGGCGTCCCGCCGTCGTTCGGAATCCCGCCGGGTCGTCCCGGCGATGGCACGGTGCAAGATGGCCTGTTGCAGGCGGCGCGCTAGGCGCGCTCCCAGATCAGCATCCGTACCGGCGTCGGGTTATAGGCGTTGCAGGGGTTGTTGAGCTGTGGGCAGTTGGAGACCAGCACGATCAGATCCATCGCGGCGGTGAGTTCGACATACTTGCCCGGTTCGGAAATGCCGTCCTCAAAGGTCAGGCGACCTTCTGGGGTCACCGGCACGTTCATGAAGAAATTGATGTTGCTGGGCAGGTCGCGCTTGCTGAAGCCCTGGCCCTCGTTCGCCAGCGCCAGCAGAAAGCTATCGCGGCAGTTGTGCATATAGCGCTTTTCCAGGGCATAGCGGACCTGATTGCTTTCCGCCGCACAGGCGCCGCCGAGCGTGTCGTGGCGGCCGCAGGTGTCGGCGGTGAGGGTGGCCATTGCGCGCCCTTCGCTGGACATCAGCCGGGTGCCGGCGGTGAGATAGAGATTGCCCTGGGCGCGGATGGTGTCGGGCGCGCTATAGCGTTCGCTGGGGTCGTGGGCGTTATAGAACAGGGTGTCAACCGCCTGATTGCCTTCCAGATCGATGATGCGCAGCGTCTGTCCGGCGTGCAGCGGGTGCATCCAGGCTTCGCCGGCGGGCACGATCTGATCGTAAATGGCCTGGGCGGGATCCAGCAGGCTGGGGATAAGCATGGGGCTTCTCCTTAATGCGCATGCGACTGGCAGAAATGACGGGCGGTATTGGCGAAGCCGCGCGCATTTTCCGGGCGTGACAGACGGCAGGGATCATCAGGACCGCCGCCGATGCCGGATTCCCAGAGGGTCAGCGCGGCTGGCCTGGGCGCGTAGCCGGGATGCGGATCGAGCGGGTGCGGGCAGGTGTGCAGCACCACCAGCACGTCCATTTCCGCGCGCAGGTCGACAAAGGCGCCGGCGTGCGAAGTGCCGGGATGGAAACGCAACTGGCCGTCGCCATCCGCGGTGACCTTGCTGAAGAAGTTGACATTGGCCACCAGATCGCGCTTGCCCAGGCCCCACTTGCCCAGTTCGACCAGGAAGCGGTCGCGGCCATTGCGGTAAAAGTCATTGCGCAGTTCCTGATAGCGGCCTTCGCCGTACTTTTCCCGGACCAGCGCAGCATTGCTCACGCCGCAGACTGTGTCATGCCAGCCGCAGGTATCAGCGGTCAGCGAGACCAGGATGCGCCCCATGTCCGAGTAGCAGACATAGCCTGCGGTGAGATAGAAGATGTGCTGGGCCTTCAGGGTGTCGGCCATGTTGTAGCGTTCGAGCTTTTCCGCAGCGTTGTAGAACAGAGCGGCGACGTTGGCTCCGCCTTCGCTGTCGGTCAGGCGCAGGGTGTAGCCGCGCCGCAGGATGAAGGAGCCGCTTTCGCCGCCGTGCAGGTGGTCCTGCAGGACGATGTGATCGGGGGAAAATACGCTCATGGGGTGGATTCCTCGCGAGTCGGTTCACGGGCTGCGATACGTTCGGCCAGATCCGGCGGCAGGTCGCCGGGGCGGCGGTTACGCAGCGGAATGTCGTAGGTGATGGTGGCGCCGAAGGCCTGTGGCGCCTGGGGATCGTGGCGCGGCCGGTCGAAGACCAGCAGGCGGGTGCCGAGCTTGAAGCCTTCGGACAGGTCGTGGGTGATCATGAACACGGTCACCCCGGTTTCACGCCAGATGCGCTGGATCAGCAGCTGCATGTCGGCGCGAATGCCGGGATCGAGCGCCCCGAAGGGTTCGTCGAGCAGCAGCACCTGGGGCGCGCGCACCAGGGATTGGGCAATGGCCAGCCGCTGTTGCATGCCGCCGGACAATTCCGCCGGATAGCGCTGCAGGCAGTCGCTCAGGCCGACCTGTTCCAGCATTGCCGCCGCCTGCTGCCGGGCCTGGCGGCGGGCACGGCCAAACAGCCGTCCCAGCCAGCGCGAGCGGTGCAGTTCCAGCGCCAGCAGCACGTTATCCAGTACCGTCAGATGCGGATAGACCGAATAGCGCTGGAAGACGATGCCGCGTTCCGGTCCCGGTTCCGCAGGCAGCGGCCGGCCATCGAGCAGCAACTGGCCACGGCTGGGCGCTTCCTGGCCGAGCAGCAGCTTCAGGAAGGTGGTCTTGCCACAGCCGGAGGCACCGACAAGAGTGCAGAACTCGCCGCTGCGGACCTCCAGGTTCAGCCGCTCCAGCACCACATGTTCGCCGTAGCGCTTCCACAGATTGCGAATGCTGAAGGTACTCATGTCGACCCCCGGGTGCTGCCGGCGCCGAACCAGGGGAAGGCACGCCGGTTCAGGGCGCGCAGGCCCCAGTCCATGGTGAAGGCCAGCACGGTGATCCAGGCCACATAGGGCAGGATGACATCCATCGCCAGATAGCGCCGCACCAGAAAGATGCGGTAGCCCAGGCCCTCGGTAGCGGCGATGGCCTCGGCGGCGATCAGGAACAGCCAGGCCGCGCCCAGAGACAGCCGCAATGCATCCAGCAGCCGGGGCAGCACCTGCGGCAGCACCACCCGCAGCACCAGCGACACGGTGGATGCGCCCAGGGTCTGCGCGCGGATGATCTGCTCGCCCGGCAGCTCCTCTACCCGCTGCTGCATGTCGCGAATGATCACCGGGGCGATGCCAAATACGATCAGCACCACTTTGGAAACCTCGCCGAGGCCAAAGACAATGAACAGGATCGGCAGGATCGCCATCGGCGGAATCAGCGACAGGCCCGCGATGAACGGCGCCAGACCGGCCCGCAGCAGCGGCGTGATGCCTACGCCGATGCCGACGATCAGGCCCAGGGCAGCACTGATGCCCAGCCCCCAGCCGAGTCGGACCAGACTGGCGGCGGTATCCGCCCACAGCAGCAGGTTGCCGCTGCGGGCATCGGGCACGACCGCCATCTGGTAGAGCGCTGTGCCCATCGTCGCCAGACTGGGCAGCAGCTTGTCGCTGGGGTTGTCCGCCAGCCGGGCCGCCGAGGCGATCAGGTAGGCCAACAGCGCCAGGACAAAGGGCAGCAGCCCCAGCAGCAGGCGGCTGCCACGCTCTGGCCGCAGGTTGATCAGGCGTCGCATTGCCACGGCTTACAGCTTGCCGGTCGCGGCCAGGTTCATGTACTCGGCGTCAAAGCGCAGCTTGACGTTCTTGGCATCGCCGAGAACCTGCCCATCGGGAAAGGCAATGCCGACCACGTCAGCGCTCTTGGCGTTCTGTCCGAGCAGACCATGGGCAAAGGAGAAGTGCGTGACCTTGCGCATGGTGTCCATGAGCGCCGGACTGCGGGCGAAGGTCACCGCGTCCTGAGCCTGATAGAACATCTTGGTGGTTTTAAGCTGCTGATCGAAACCGGCCAGATCAGTGCCGGACGCCTTGCCCATCGCAGTACGGGCATGCTGACTGGCAGCATCATCCCTGGACATGATGCCCATGATCTCGTACCAGGCGCCAACCAGCGCCTTGCCCAGCTCCGGATGCTTTTTCAGAGTTTCGGTGTTGACCACCATCAGGTCGATGATTTCGCCGGGAATGCGGCTGGAATCGAAGACTTCAACCGTGTCCGGCGTGGCCTTGAGCTCGCTGAGCAGCGGATTCCAGGTGACGGCAGCGGTGACATCGGCGCTGGCGAATACGGACACCATGTCGGCATCGGAGGTGTTGACCGTGGTGATGTCCTTCTCGCTCAGGCCAACGCTTTCCAGCGCCCGCGCCAGCAGGTAGTGCGATACCGACAGCTCGACCAGATTGACCTTCTGGCCCTTGATGTCCTTGAGGGTCTTGCTCTTGCCCTTGAGAACGATGCCGTCATTGCCGTTGGAAAAGTCGCCGATGATCAGTGCAGTGGAATCCATGCCGCTGACCGCTGGGATGGTGAGGGCGTCCATGTTGGTCATCACGCAGCCATCGAAGGCGCCGGCGGTGTACTGATTGATCGACTCGACGTAGTCGTTGATCTGCACCACTTCGATTTCGATGCCATATTTCTTGCCCCACTTCTGGACGATCTTGAATTGATCGCCGTAATCCCAGGGCATCCAGCCGGCGTAGATGGTCCAGGCGATGCGGAACTGGGTCTTGTCGGCGGCCTGCGTGGGCGCGATCAGGGACAGGGCTGCGCAGAGCGCGATCAGGGTAGTGGTCAGGAGCCGAAACAGGCGGGAATCAGCGAGCAGAGGTTGAAGCGGCATCGGGGGAATCCTCCCGGGGGTTGGGTTACACAGGGCGCAGGAGACCTCTGGTGATCTCCCGGGCTTTTATCCCGCCGTGTAACCTTCCCGTGGAAGGTCGGCTGCTCTCGGACCAGGCACCCATGAAATATGGATCGGAACCCTAGCGGCCTTTCAAGTCACCTCGGCGTGGTCGCAGTCGCGTGCCGGCGAGGTCTCTTGCAAAGGTTTTTAAGCAATGTGCATGCCATAACACCAAATAAGTTGCCTGTCCAATGAGTTGCTGTTGCAGATATCGCAGCACCGAATATTTCCGCCGCCATCGCGCACCATGATGAGGCGAGTGAGGATCGGCGTGCTGCGCGAAGGCGCGTCCACAGTGTGCAGCGTGCCGCCCGACTTCTTATCGCGCGGTGCGGGCACTACGTCTGCAAGGGTCAAAACCGTGCCTTTAAACCTGATCTAGGCCGGTCGTGCAGGGGACAAATTGACAGATTTGCCTCGATTTTTTGATCATCGTGAAAAGACCCGGTATTCCGCGTTACATGTTCATGAAGCGTGACTTTTTTGTTCAAAAGCAACTGAATTTAATGAATTATTTTTTTGGCTCTTCATAAAAGAACCGGTTTTTACAAGTCGTGGTTTTTTGGTTATATGAATCAGCATGTTATGTAGATTATGACCATATATGTCATAAAAAAATAATTATTTTTAATATCAATAAGTTAAAACAGTTAAGCAAAATTTTTTGAAAATCGACCCCAGCAGGTAGGACACTTTTTGCGGAAACCCTGATATCCTCAGACCCAATACCTTAAGACAGCTCCGAATAACGCAATGAATTTTAATAAAAAAACGTTTTCGGGCTCACTGGGAGAAGTTAACTCGTGAACGACGTGAACGAACGCAACAACGACCGTGGCACGATGCCGCTTCATCGTCTGGGTGTCTCCGATTTTTCGCGCGCTGTTTTGCTCAGCATTCTGACGCTGGCGCCGGTTATCCCGCACACTGCCGGAGCAAATGGCCGGGATGAGGGCCAGTCGAAACAGGCGCAAGTGGGCAAAGCGTCCTGGTATGGACCTGGATTCCATGGCCGCAGGACCGCCAGTGGCGAGGTCTTTAATGCGAACCGGCTCACCGCCGCGCATCCACGCCTGCCGCTGGGAACGCGCGCCCGGGTCACCAACCTGCAGAATGGCCGGGTGGTGGAGGTGAAAATCAATGACCGTGGTCCGCATGGTGGCGGCCGAATCATCGATCTTTCGCGCGCTGCGGCGCGGCAATTGGCCATGGGCGGTACAGCGCGCGTCAGCATTGTCGCGCTGGGGCCGGACTTTAACGGGGAATGATCGAAGCGCGGTACGGGATTTCCGATGTCCACGCCACTTTTGATTCAGCAGGAAGGCGCCGTTTGTCCTGGGTTTACGCAGGGCAGCGGCGTTTCCTGCTTTGGAACGCAACTTCTGTTGGTGATCCGGTTTTGACGCGATCGGTACGCCAGGAACCCGCAAAAGGCTCCCGTGGATGATGCCAGGAATCCCCGGCGTGCCGACCCGTTGAAGCAGGCGGCTCGGGTGACTCAGGCGATCAGCGCCGCGCGCGGATCGACATAGGTATAGCCCAGATCATCAGCAACGGCCTGATAAGTGACCTTGCCCTTGCAGACGTTCAGGCCGGCCAGTAGATGCGGATTCTCCAGCAGCGCCTGCTGATAGCCCTGATCCGCCAGGGCCAGCACATAGGGCAGCGTGGCGTTGTTCAGGGCATGGGTCGAGGTGTTCGGCACCGCGCCGGGCATGTTGGCTACGCAGTAATGCACGACGCCATCGACGACATAGGTCGGGTCGGCATGGGTGGTCGGTCGCGAGGTCTCGAAACAGCCGCCCTGATCGATAGCGACATCGACCAGCACCGCGCCGGTTTTCATCCGCCGCACCATGTCCCGGGTGACGAGCTTGGGGGCCTCAGCGCCGGCAACCAGCACCGCACCCACCACCAGATCAGCCTGTAGCACATAGTCCTCCAGTGCCGTGCGTGTCGCGTAAACGGTGCGCAGTGCCGCCCCGAAACGATGCGCCAGCCGCGCCAGCACATTGACATTGCGATCCAGTACCGTCACGTCGGCCGCCATACCCAGCGCCATATAGACGGCATTTTCACCGACCACGCCGCCGCCGATCACCACCACTTTCGCCGGCGCCACGCCGGGAACCCCGCCCAGCAG
>OFRV01000134.1_pt1 | contig 10861 bp, 6 predicted proteins | sample 1543231 | NCBI WGS metagenome assembly OFRV01 (sample SAMN05442499, study PRJEB24371) | freshwater metagenome | isolation source: Freshwater Lake | place: Canada: Niagara | collected 2013-08-21 | reverse complement strand
CGCCACCTCCAGAACGTCCTTTCGTGAACTGTCCGCCATACGTTGAGTATTTAGACGCCTCTTTTGTGAGCGTGTCGATTTTGTCCTGTATATCGAGTCGTTCGAGGTCATCGAGCGAAGGGTCTTCCATCATTTGTGTGAGGAGCGTGTACTTGTCGTTGGCAAGTTTTTTCCATTCGTCGTAATTCTTTGCGTCCTTTGCCATGTTCATCTTCCGGTAGAGCAAATCATCGGTATATTCCGTCTTTTTCTGCGCTTTTACTGTTCCGTCGGGATTCCTCCGGAGCACGAAATCACCCGCGTCTCTGAAGTTTTCTCCAGAGTCTTCGAAATCCATTTTTTGCACGGCAAGTTTTGCTTCGCTTTCTTTTTTTGTTTTTTTCATTTCTCCGGACGCGTCGAGATAGCGGAAAAATCCATCCGTTCCTTTTGATATGCGTGGGTCTGATTCTCCGCCCGTATTATCCGCCGAAGCCGTCGCTATTCCCGTTGGGAGTGATACTTCAGGAGTATTTTTTTGTATATTCTCTATACGTCGGTCTGCTGTTTCACGGTCGAGAGTTCCTTTCAAGACTTGTTTTTCGATGGCGTTGATTTGTGCTTTTGCATCATTGCGTGCGTACTGATCATATGTTGCGTCCTTCTCTCTTTGTGCGAGTGCTTGTTCCGATCCATACTCCTCGACTTTCACGCCAAGAGCGGATGAAATAGCTTGTTTCGGCTTTCGTGTTCTGCCGTAGAAATCTTCTTCGCCTTTGAGTGAAGCATTCACATCAGACACGCTATTTATTGCTGGTGGCGTATATTGTCGCATGAGATAGTTCCCTCTATTCCCCCATTGCTCAAGTGGTGTGAGTGTTGATTTTTTGTATTTGTTTTGTTCTGGATCGGAAATGCTTTTTCCACGAAAATCTTTATCAAAGAACGTAGAAATAACGGGACCAACAAGAGGATCGCCTCCGATGCTCCTCAATGGGTCATTCATATCAATATTCATCGGAAGAAATCGCGCGGCGTCGCTTGCTGTTGATTGTCCGCCAATAGGCGTCATTGCTGATACACCAAGCATACGTGCCATGTTTACTTCCCCCCATGGTGTTTGAAATTGCAATGACACGTCGGTAAAAGGTATATGTGACGATCCAACACGGTTTTCACGTGTCTCTCTATCCTCTGGAGTTTCACCGCTTGCCATACTTGTGACATCTCCGAGGAATTTCAGTGCCATCCCTGTGCCAATAAGTCGAAGCGGATGATCAACTGCCGCGCTCTTCAAAATAGATGCAAGTGAACCAGCAAACCGAATAAACGGATTTCCAAATACGGGAAGTTTCGACGCGACATCATACATCCATCCGACAGTTGCGTAATTCTGAAAGCCTCTCATCGCGCGTCGTGTTGCCTCCTCATAAGAAAGTCCACGGTCAAGGAATGTTTTCACTGCCGCGTATTTCGCACGATCATCCACGAACACGTAAGAATCTTCAATAGTCTTTTTTAGTTTCATCAAAACATTGCTATCCTGCACACCTTTTGCGAGTTCTTGCGCCATCTGTACAATGTCTCCTTTGTGTGTACCGCCACCGAGTATGCCATCCTGATGAAGTCGCAAAGCGAGAGGATCATTTCGCTTGATACCCCTTGATGCAATTACTTGATTTTTTGTGAACGTAAACGGATTGACACCAGAGAGCCAACCAAAAACATAGTTTCCAACATTATTTCCAATGCGAACAGCTGGATTGTACAGTGTTTTCGTTTGTTTCAAGCCTCTTCTGAGTGGGTTTCTATCATACCATTTCAAGGCATCATACACATTTTGCAACGCCTGATGTTCAAAATACAAACCCTTCACGCCTTCGAGTACGTCTTTTCTTACAAACTTTCCTGCGAGGTCGCCAAAAGCCTTATGATCCGATAGTTGCGTATATCCACCGCGAGGAGCATCAGACACAAATTGTGGCTTATCTTTTAACCACCCGAACATTTTTTTCACAGAGTCATTGAAAACTGTCTGTTGAAGTCGTTTCCCGACAAGATACGCTGGATCCTTGATGGCGTTTTCTACCTTCCAGTCGTTCAAACCTTCTCTTTGTTTGAATGGGTTGAGGTCGAATTTTGCATTTGCTTGTTTCATGAAATCAGCCACTTCTGGAGGCATATCATACGGCTCATACGCGCGCGTGATGTATTTTCCGCCACGGTTAGCTATCCATGTTTCTTCTGATATGAGCCCGTTTTTATAGTTCGTGTCATTGATGAAATCAGAGACGAGACGAAGCACACCCACAGACTGCTCCTCTTCTGGCGTAAGTTTTGCAATTTTTCCGCCATAAAGTTCTGGGTCAAGATTGGAGTGTATCCGCTCAAGTGATTTCGCGTCGTTCGGCACTGCTTTTCTGATGTCTTGCGCGAGTTTTTGCCCGTAGTCTATGCCACCGCGATACTTCGCAATATTCCGTTGCAAATCTTCCGACTTTCCGAAAGCACCGCCAAAACCACGAAGCGTGTTTGCAAGTGATCGAAGTGTGGCGTTATTGCTCGAAAGCATACGCGAAACACCCTCATCAACTGCCGACTCCCCTTTTCGCAGAAGATTTCCAGTCATACCGACGCCATTTCTTCCGTCTTGCCGTGCTATTGCCTCATTTCCGTAAAGTGTCCGCTCAACATCAGCGATTTTCGTCATCGGCATTTCAGCGACATTTGGACGCGGAATAATTGTTTCACCTCCAGACCGTACTGCCTGAAACTCTGGAACCTGTCCAGTTCGTTTGAGAATCTGCTTTGCTTCTCTTGGTGTTGATGCTGTGTATCGTCCTGCTGTAAGTCGAGGAAGAGGCTTTTCCTTTCCAATATCTAACATTTTTTTCCTGAATATGTCTGCGTCAGACATTCCAAGTTGGGTAGGTTTTGCATCTGATTTTATATTTTGAAAATCAGTAACAACGCCTGTTTTTCTTAATATCGATTTTGCCTGTTGTGAATTCGGCAATATATCGCCTATTTGTTCGGGTAATGCAATTGGAGTCTTTCTTTCTCTTCCGCGGAAAGCCAATGATGGCGCATCACCTGTCTTCCTGAACAATCTTTTTGCCTCCGCTGGAGTGTTCGCCGTGTATCGTCCTTTTGGGAGAAGTAGCAAGTCGGTTTTGCCTACAGGAAGGAGATTTTTTCCCACACTTACATCTTGAATACTATTCCCCATTCTCGGCAATGCTCCGCCAACCTCCCTTATCCAGTCTCTCAAAGACGGCACTCTCCATGGTGTTCGGTCAAGTGTTTGCTCGGGTACGAATTGCTCCTTCTTGATGGAGAATTGAGGGCTTCCGAAAGCGTCTTTCCCTTCAATATCTATACCATGCGAAGAAAACCGCTCATTGTCGGCAAGCCTTCCCTTTGGATATGAGAGGTATTCAGCGTCTGAAAGGAGTACATCACCCTTATTGCGCACGACAGCACGCTCTGGAAGGTTATCAGCTCCAGTCTTGAGAAGTTCTTTGCCACTTTCACGCCAATGTGAGGGTATTGTTTCGGTGACTGGTTTGAGTTTGCGGTTTGCGATGGTGTTTCTGATCGCCGCTGGTGCTTTTGCAAAAATAGACGGCAATTTACTCATTGCTTGTACATTGGTGTCAGCTTTCACTATATCGAGAGCTGGACGCGCTCCAGCACCAAAAAGCGCACTCATAGCTGTTCCCACCCCTGGATCATACGTCTTTCCCTCATTCAACTTCGCGCCTTCAGCTACCTTATTTGACACGTCATACGCGTACCCAGCAGGCGCGGCAGATAGTGCTCGCTTTCCGTATTCTCCAAACTTTTGTAGTGTTGTTGCCGTCGATGGTATCGCTTTTGCTTTCATTGCTCCTGAAAGAAACTTCGGCGTCGCTACTTCCAAACCTGCACGCACTGTGCTCCCAAACATTTGCAGTGGCTTCACCTTCGAAGTTGTGGGAAGAATATCTGTATTCCCTGCGTCGTATTGTTCTCGTACGTTTTTGTCGAGATTATACGCAAGGCTTTCACCTATTGCGCTACCTGCTGTTTTCGCGAAACTCTTTACACCCGAAAAGAGATTGCCTGCCAATTCTTCGGGAAATCGTGCAATAGAAGCGCGCTTTGTGTTGAGTGCCGCTTTCGGATTCGCATCGTAATAGGCGGCAGCCGGACCCTTATCAACCACTTGGTTAAACGCGTTGCCAAGTCCTTTTACCGTATTTTTTACAAAACCAAGGCTTGAAGCATCGTTATTATACGATCCAACAAGTTGATTTTTCTTCTTTTTTGCAAAATCAAGAATTGACATAGATGTTTTTATAAGTGTCGCCAAATAGCGATAATCCCAGCGAAAAAAACCATGCACGGCAAAAAATACGTGACGAAAAATCGCCATCCTATAGCGTACGCTGTTTTGTTGTTGATACTGGCAAAATATTTCATACGCTTGACATTAAGCGATTTTTTCGATACATTGTACATAGTGTTGTTTTTTCCGTTTCACGGCTTAGTTTCCTAGGCGAAACCGTGAAGCGGATTTTTTATACCCTACTGCGCTACTTCATCCTCATAGATGGGATTTCCGAGAGCGTCGGTACCAACAACCTTGCGACTCACTTGCTTCGTCGGATCGAAGTAGTCTTCACTGTTCGTATCCGTCGAGAAGTCCGTTTGCGCGTTGTAGTCTGGCGTTTGGAGTTCAGCCGGAGCGGTGATGTCGATACTCGCGTTGTCGATTTCATCCGCGGAGAGTCCGATCTGTTTCGCGTTTTCGTAGAGCGATGATCGGAGTTCATTCGCGCGTCCGGTTACTTCGTTCATTTGCTGAAGCGCTTTTTGGAGTTTCTGATTTGATTCAGTTTTGAGATCTGAATTTTTCCAAGAATTCTTGCTCTTCTTGAGTTTCGAGAGTGTATCGAGCGCGTCTCTCAGTTCGTTCTGGTAGAGTTTCTTCTGTTCTTTCTCCCAGCCATCAATGTATTCCTTCCCGAGTTGATAGGATTCCTCACTCTTCGAAAGTTCTTGAGTTTGTCCGCTCTGCTGATCGCCGAAATTCGTGAGATAGGATTTTCGAGTCTTTCCTGCATCTTCGGCGATGAGTCTGTCGGCATATGCGCGCGAAGAACCACGCCCTGCGCCAATCATGCCGAGTGTGTTATTCGTTGTCCGCATTGATTTCTCGGTATCTCCTGCGAGGTCTTCGAGTGCCGTTCGTTGGTTGCGCGTGATGAGCTCTTTGTTTCCAGCAATAGCGGTTTTCGTCTTGGAGAGTTTGTCCGCTTGCGCCTGTCGGTATTTCTTGGACACCGCGTCGATGGATGAAATATCAAGTTTCTTCGCGCTACGCATCGCTTTGTCGATGGACTTGTCGTAGTCGTCCCATCCAGCCACGATATTGTCGCGAACGAGTTTCTTTTGTTCACTATCCGCGCTACTGGTACTGGTACCGCTTCCGGTGCCGTTGAGTTTCTGGATTTGTTGGTCAAGGGAGGGGTCTGTGTTTGCGGGGACGGTTGTGAAACTGCCGTAGTTTGAGGGCGTTGTTTCGTTGGAACTATTACTTTTATTCGAATTACTGTTCAAAAATCCTCCAGGGGTAGAAAGCCCTTGAGATATACGACCCGCAATAGTCGTCTTCCCTGACGCGAGGTTTTTAATCCCTTCCCCAAAGGAGGTTATTCCGTTTTTTCCGAACAATCGAGTACTGATGCTCTCTCCTTCTCGTCCAAGTATTGGCATAATGTTGACTTAACTATTTATTAGTGGTATAAACTCAAGTTATGGCTAAAAAAATCCTCATCTCGCTTTTCATTCTCGCTTCACTGGCAATCGGTGGGTTTTTTGCATATTCATTGGGCTTCTTTGGAACGATTTACTCCGACTCTATGGTTCCGACGTATCCTATCGGCGCGTTCACTGTCGTAAATCCATTTGAAAGGACTATGAAAGTGGGTGATGTTGTTACCTACAAATGTCAAAAATACTCGAAATGTCCGAACTCCTACACGTGGACTATCGAGCACCGTCTTGTAAAAATTGAAAACGGTTGCTATCACTTTCATGGCGACAACCCGAAGTACAACTGGGATTCGGTTCCCTGTCTTATGCGCGATGAGTTTAATTTGCTTGGCGTTAGCCATAAACTTTACTGAAAAATATTCACTCCGATACTCCATCCGACAGAAATCGCAAACGCCGAAAGACCGAAAGCAATACCAATAAACTTGACTATCGACTGAAAATCTCCTATACTGACATTGATGAGTGAGATTTCCCGTCTCGTACGTCCTGTTTCCGCAGGACGTTCTTTTTGTGCTTTTTTCATTACATAATCAACTCCTTTCTGCCAAATCATTCTTGACTGCCTCCATAATTTCTTCTATACTGGTCATAGATAGTTAATCGTTTGAAGCGAGCCTGCCAAGGTGTTCACGCTTCAAGCGATTTTTTTATTGTTTACGCATCCTCTTCAACTTCCTCAGGAATATCGTAAACGCCATTCTCTCCGTGCGATCCAGGAGGACCGAAGAATTTCGGTGCTCCCTGTTCTTGTGGTTCAGCTATAATTAGTTCCCCAAGACTTTAATCGCTACATACCCGAGAGTCGCGCCACTTCCTGCGACTTTTACTTTCGCGCGGATGTATTTCGCAAGAATGTTCGAGACTGCAAGTTGCACAGAGGCGGAGGCTACCGCTGTAAGCGCCGTGCCGATTTCGAAGAACGTCGTTCCGTCTTCAGAACCTTCGAGGATGAACTGCGGGGCGGTCGTGGTGATTGCCCCCATGTTGACGACAAGACTTGCGGTGAGAATACCTTCAGAGAGCATTGCTGGCGTCGTCGAATTGAGAGTGTTCGGCGCAACCGTTCTGTCGATAACCCTTCGGAAGAGCGGTGCACTGACTGCGCGCTGTTCGCGTGTGAGCGACATTGTGAATGAGGGAGTCGTCCCTGCGATAGTTCGGACGTAACGAACCGACTGACCCTTGATAGGAATAAGAGGTGAAGACCAGTTTCCGCTCGCCGTTATGCGCTCGAAGTGATATATGTCGTACCAGTTGGTTCCGTCAATTGTCTCCTGAACGACAATGTCCATCGTTGGGGTAGTACCAGAAACAGCCGTCACTGCAACACCAAAACTACATGACTGGATGTTTGTCATCACCACCGCGGCGGATGTAGCCGTGGAGGTAATTGCCGCGCTGGCGATATCGGCTACCGCTTGAGCGTCGAGACTTGCCTTCGTGACAGTCGCAACGGTAGTTACCGTGGTTACTGTCCCAACAGATGTGATCGTTCCATCAACAGCGCGAATCGGGATCGTATGCGCGCCATCGCTCAATCCGTTCGCTTGAGCAAGTTCCACTACGTGTCGAGTCGCGTCAATCATCCCTACGAAGTGGAGTCTGACATCGGTACACTTCACCATCGCACCTCCGCAGTTCGTTGAAACGACATCACCTTTCCCTGTTGCATCGAGTTCGAATGTCGAGCCCGTCATGCGCAATATTTTGTACATGCCGTTGTACGGTGAAGCCGTAGCGCCATCACAACCTGCGAGATACCACATTTCGCCAGGAAGCGCGCCTGCTGCCGTGGTGTTCATCGTTACCGTGAGAATTCCGCTCGTGCAGGCAATCGACTGGACTGCGAGCGCTGTCGCTCCCGGAAGCGTTACAGAACCGTTGTTGATACACACGACGCCACCTGCTGAACTCGCCGTTACTGCTGATCCATGAACGACCGTGAAGTTCGTTGCGTCAACTACCGTTACCGCACCCGCCGTTGCGAGGTTGGCGAAGTTCGTCTGGTCTCGCATGCCGTAGAGTTGCACGAACTGTCCCGTAACGAGACCGTGCGCTCGGTCGGTTGTAACCGTTGTCGTTGTGCTTCCGGCTTTCGAGATGGCGGTAATGTTCCCGACAATCTTCGAGAAGTTCGGAAGATTTCTGGCGCGAATCTGAAGACGATGTGAAAGTTCCTCATCAGGGATACCCTGCGAATAACGAGCCGCAGAACCGGCGACCGCAACGCTATCACTCGCGCGAAAACTACAAATGATTTCAGACGCTTTGGCGTCCATGTGGATCTGACCGGCGGCATTGAAAGCATCGGTGTATGGCGAGGTATTCGACTGCGTTGCCACCGTCGTAATGATTGTCTGGTTCAGCGAGCGAAACTTCGCGCCGTTTCTGCGAGAGACGAACGATCCGTTTGTCGCAGTCGTGTTCTCGAGGAGAATACCTGCGTAGTTTTTCGCGCCACGTGCAGGCTCCGCGAAATGAATATACCCGCCTGCGGTATAAGTGCCGTTCGCGAGTGTGCATGGGATCGTGAACTGCTTATCAGTAACGACAGTAACGACAGCTGGTCCGACATTGAGTCTGTTCTCCGTACAGCCATAAATCGCCACTCGGTCTCCTCCGTTGAGTCCGTGCGGAGCGGTTGTATTGATTGTCGCGACGTTGGTGGTGATAGCGACTGTTCCGGATATGGCAATATCTGCTGCCGCTGTCGTGTAGTCGACGAGTTCCTCATTCGGCGCGAGTTGATCCGGGTCGGATTCCCCAACAAAGCCAACGAATACTTCCTGCCCGACGATTCTCTGTGATACGGACAACCCGAAAATCGGGTACATCGGAAATGAGAATTTTTCTTTCGATGTCAAAATGTATTCGGAATTTTCGTTGTACGGGTCGAGGGTGATGCGAAGATATGCAGAGCCGGCTGCGTTCCCACCTCTCGTTACTGGGTCTATCGTTGGAAACACTCTTGTCCCTGCGGAGTTGAGCCACTTTTCGTACCACGATGCGCCGTCCGGAGCATCAGTTACGAATCCATCTCGGAATACTTTGACGGCGTTGCCGACGATGGCTCCTTCGTTTCGTCTGTCGATTGGAATAAACTGTGAGTGCATAAGGTTCTTCGTTATTGCTATTATTTCTTACTTTTTTTAGCCTTCGCTGGAGCCTTCTCAACTGGTATCTCGGTTGGTATAAATTTATCAATCTCATCCGCCGTGAGGTAATCACGGCGCGCCAAGAGCACGAGTTTTTCTACTTCAGTGAGTGCGGATGGTTCCTTCGTAAGAATCACTTCGAGAGCGACTCTGGAGACCTGTTCGAGTGTGTTTCTGTCTTCCATATATTTTTACTAATGAGTGAGACTCCTCCCCTATGGCTCCCACAAGCCAGTTGCGGGAGCGAACGAGAGGTGTCGAATTGTCAAACGAACTACGCTATCGAGAACTTCACGAAAGAGGTCGTTCCGTATTTTCGGCGACCATCCGCGACTTTCAGACCGTACATCAAGAGACCCTTGATGAAGTTGCTGTATGAGTCGTGGATGTCCTTCGCCTCAATGACGTGAGGGGCTTCGATGTAGTTGAAATCACCAGTGATCCAATTGCTGTGTCCACCAGGGATATAGAATCCTGTGGTGTTGTTGCCGGTAAACCACTCGTCCGGGAGGAAGTACATCAAGAATCCACCTGCTTTGTAGATTTCCCCTCGTTCGAAGTTCTTGTCGTGGACTTTTTCAACACCTGAAAACTCGCGTTCAGCCTTCATGATGACGGGCTGTGTAGCGAGCGCAGGGAGAGCAATCCAACGATTCCCCATCGGGACATTCTTCGAGGTCAACATCGCCGAGAGCGTATTGAGCCATTCGATAACGTTGTTCTGCGTGAGCGAGGCAACGGCATTCGCTTGAATCTCATACGCTGTGCCACCTGCGATAGCACCACCGGTGTATGCGCTGGTAAGGTCGTCGCTGTCGTCTTCGATCACGATATGAGTCGTGTCGGTGAAGGTCTTCACGCGATACCACTTGTCGTGTCCAACGGCTTTGAACGGCTTGCCAACCATGCCGGCTGCAAACGTTGTGCCTGAACCAACAACCGCACCAGTCGTAACGGTTACGGTCACTGTACCGGTCGCATAGCTTGTGCCGTACCAGTTACCGGAAGCCGCGTCTCCGTAGAGAGCAATCAACGCTTTGTCAAGTTGTTCTGCGAGAGAAATACCGGACTGTTTGATGATTGTCCCTTCCGGGTCGTTCACCATCGAAGCGAACTTCGCGATCGATTCGATTTCCTCGTTGAGGTCGATTTTTTGGTCGATAACCAAACGAGAGATAACTTCCTTGATCTTCGTGTACGAAGGAGTACCAGAACTGGTCTTCCAACCTGCGCCGATGAGTTGCGTGATAACAAACTCCTGATTCTTCCGCGTGATAGCCTTCGAAGACACGGGATCACTGTTTCCAGGTGTCTCGAAATCTTTGTTGGTTACGCGAGAAAAAATGGACTGCCTTTCGGCTTCCAAGAGTGCTTTGGACGCGTACTTGATATTGGTACGTGTCGCTCCAAGATCTGCCATAGTAGAGTTCTAAATTGTTAATGTGCCTCTGTTATTCTCAATCGTTCGGTAGGCGTCCTTCGCGAACCATTCGGCGATATTCGCCTGGGTTTTCCTCCTGTATTCGTTCGACGTCTTCCCAAGTGAGCGTTTTCGTCTCACCGCTTGATTGAGACCCGGAGAATGCACCAGAGGCGGCGCGATTCTCGGTTTCTTTTTTCACTTTTTCGCGAGCGATTTCGATTTGCTTTTGGACGGTTTCAAACGCCTTGTCGATTCGCATTCCGCCAGTGAACAGAGCGTTCACCGCTTGATACAGATCAGCGTCAAATTCCTTTTTGTCCTTCACAAGTTCGGGATGAGACTCGATGAATGAGATGAAGTTTCGCTCTTCCTCGGCTTTTTGAGCGTTGGTTCGCTTTGCTTCCTCTTCAGCGAGTACTTCCCGTCGTATCGCTTCGCGTTCCTCGTCTCGGATGGCCTCGATGTCATCCTCGTCGAGTTG
>OFRV01000132.1_pt1 | contig 10960 bp, 9 predicted proteins | sample 1543231 | NCBI WGS metagenome assembly OFRV01 (sample SAMN05442499, study PRJEB24371) | freshwater metagenome | isolation source: Freshwater Lake | place: Canada: Niagara | collected 2013-08-21 | reverse complement strand
CCGCTGGTCAGGACCGGAGTCCAGCCCTTCGGCTCCTCGAAGCAAGGCAGGGAGGAGAACACATAGTGCCGACGCGACTCCCGCATTACTGCGAGCAGCGCGTCCAGCCCACGAAGGGTCTCCGTGTCCGGGGCGTAGTTGCCCTCCAGCACCGTGCTGATCATCTGGACTTGCAGGTCCGGGTCAGCCTCCATGGCCATGAACCCTGCGTGCATGTCCTGCTCGGACAGGCGGTACCAGGCGCGGACCTTCTCCAACACCCGGTCGGACGCCTTCTCGACCCGCAGAAAGCCGTGCTCCCCAGCCTCACGCTCCAAGAGCGCGGCGGTTTTAACCCACTGGGCCCGGTCCGCCTCCAAGGAGGCGATGAACCGGTCCTGCAGGGCCAGACGTGCCTGCACTGCCGCATCAGCGCGGCGGGCTTCCGCGCGGTTCAACAGCACCGCAGGACGGATGACCTCCACTGCCAACCGCACGCGCGGGGACAGCTTGGCCTTGCGGGCCTTGCGGACGGCCTTGCGGGCCTCAAGGTGGCGGATCAGCGCCAACCGGAGCTTCCGGCGGGCATCCGCCGCCTCGTGAAATGCCGAGGCCATTTCGGCCTCTGCGTCCCGCAAGGCGGTCAGGGCCGCCTCGTAGGCCACAGCCACGACGGCGCTGGCCGGAAGCCCCGCGATTTTGGCGGCAACATCCGCCTGTACGCGACAGGCGTTGGTCAGGCTACGTTCGGCGTGGCGGACCAGCGCTTCTGCGCTGGCCACCGACGCCTGAGCGCCCTGCCGGGCATACAGGGCCGTCGAGGCCTTGGCCCAGAGGGCCTCGGCGGCGAGGCTCTCCTCGCGGCTGGGCTTGCGGCCCAGCTTGGCGAGGTTGGCCATCGCGGCCTTGGCGACCACCGCCGCCTCGGCCTCCGCCGCCACCGCCTTGGCCAGACGGGCCTTGGGGGCGGCCATCGCGGCCTTGGCTGCCACCACACCGGCCTTGGCAGCCTTGACCGCAGGGCTTTCGCCCCGCAGCGTGGCCTCCGCCAAGTCACGAAGGCGCTGCAGCGTCTCCGCCTCCACAGCCAAGCGGGTGCGGGCCAACTCGGCCTGGCGGCAGGCACGGTCGTGCCGGACCCCCGCCATATTCACCGCCTGGGTAGCGGCGTCAACCGCGTATCCTGCCTCGCGGCAGACGTGGATGGCGTGGTGGATCGCCGCCTTCTTACTGCCCACCGCCTCATCGCGGAGGACGTTCTCAAGGGCCAATCGAACTGCCGCTTTGATGGGGTTATCCATCGTTGTGTGCTCCTAATAACGAGTCCCTATGAAGGGGGGACTCAAACCCTCCAATGCGCACTGTCACCAATGCGCATTGGGGATTGCTCACATCCTTGTGGGCTGTACATCACTGACCCAGGCTATGCCTGATGTCAGCGAGCTCCTCCTGTGAGATGCCATACTCCTGGTCTTCCATCGTGGAGTACGCCAGCACCGCTTTTCGGCGGTTTAAAACCGCCTTGCGGGCTCGGGCCAGCTTGGTGTTTTCGCTCTTAGCCCGGGTCTTGCGGGGGGGTTTTGCGGTTTCTTTCGGGGTGGTAATTACAATCGCGGGGGTGGACGGCACCGCACTGGCTTCTACCAGGGGCTGATCACAGGAATCAACATCCTCAATTACTGGCAACCCAGCAACGATCTCAACGCAGCGCGCCTCCAAAGCGCGTGCAACACGCTGCTTCCCGGAATGGTTGACGATGATGGCGATGGTGATGGTGATGATGATGATGGTGATGATGGCGAACATGATCTTTCTCCTAATTGCGCGGGTCCCATATTGACCCGCAACTGGTTTCAACCCTTGTCTACCTGTGACCTGAATCCCCATTGCCGGGGAAATCTCAAGCCAAGGGTCAAAACAATGGAGGAGAAAGCTCATAAAAATATTTTTAAAAATTTTTCTTGACTTTTTCAGCAGCCCCAGTGAGGGGTATGTAAAATACCCAGCGTGATCAAACACTTCGTCAAATGCAGAGATTTATTTAGGCTGGGGATGCCGAACGGAACCATCCCCATCCCCAGCGTTTATCGTGATAAAAGACCCCTGCACGTTTACGCTGCGTGCAGAGAGGCGGGGTACCCGACGGAGATTGCACTGCCCTATGCGTTTCCCAAGCTGAATAGTGATTTTCTAAAAAAGAAACCCAGGCTGATGAATCAGGGCGCGTACATAGGTAACGTACACACCATGCGCCCGTCGTCTACCGAGGCAATTAAACTGGAGATTCAACCAGTCGTGAGAGAAGCGGTCCTGCAACTGCAGAGAAACATCGGATTGACCCGCGATGACATCATCGCCGGCATGATGGATGCTGTTTACGCAGCGCAAAACTCCCAGGACCTCGTGGCTGCGTGGCGAGAGATTGGGCGTTTGATCGGCGCTTATGCGCCAAGTCGGGTTCAGATTGAGCACACCAGCAATACGCAGCTCTTGCAGCGCATATCCATGCTCCCCGATGATGAATTGGTCCGTTTGATTCACCAGCCTGAGATCAAGGCGCTTGGACGAGACTGAAATCCTCCGGGAAATAGCCTCCCGAGAGATGTCTCGGCGGCATTTATTGCCCTTTATTCAGCGCTGTCATCCCGGTTATATGGCAGGGTGGGTCCACAAGGAACTCTGTGACCGCCTGGAGACCTTCGCCGACGATGTCATAGCCAATAAATCCCCCCGTCTGATGGTCATGATGCCACCACGACTGGGCAAATCATTGATTGCCTCGCAGTACTTCCCTGCGTGGTTTTTAGGAAGATTTCCCGACAAGGAAATTATCAGTTGCAGTTACGCGCTGTCGCTGCAACTGTCTTTTTCCAAGAAAGTACGCTCACTGCTCACCTCAGACCCCTTCTCTGCTGTGTTCCCAAACGCCGGATTATCTGAAGATATGCAAAGTGCGGAAGGGTGGAGAACAACAGCAAACGGTGGGTTCAAACCCGCCGGGAGAGGGGGCCCTATTAATGGCTTCGGCTGCTTGGCTGGAGACACTCTGGTATCCACGGCTACACATGGTGTGGTTTCCATCGCCACCCTAACCCGCTTATGGTGCACTGGGGATGTAGCAGTGTACGGCTACGACCACGCTACTGGGGAGATCAAGCCCTGTAGAGTCCTAGCGGTTAAAGTAACGGGAAATCAGGATGTCATCAGAATCCACACAGTTGCTGGACGCTCTATCCGTCTTACAGCAGACCACCGGGTCTTTGTTATCGGAGTGGGGTATAAAGAAGCGGGGGAGCTCGCTCACGGCGACAGAGTCATCCTCGCCGAAAAAGCTATCGTGCCATATGGTTCACCACAAGTCGGCTTCGACACCATTTCCATGGTTGAGCCTGTATGCGATCGAGGCGTCAGCGTCTATGACTTGCAAGTTGAAGGAACAAGCAACCTCTTTGCAAACGAGATTCTTGTCCACAACTGCCACATCCTCGTCATCGACGATTTGATCAAAAACGCCACCGAGGCATACTCCGACTCCACGCGGGAAAGCGCCTGGGAGTGGTACACCTCTACGGCCCGCACCCGCTTGGCCCCTGGGGGCGGCATCCTCACCATCGGCACCCGCTGGCATCATGATGACCCGATGGGGCGCATGGAGGACGGCGAGGGCGATGTGTTCGATGTCATCCGCTACCCTGCCATCGCGACCCATGATGAGCAGCACCGCAAGCGGGGGGAGGCGCTGCACCCGGAGCGCTACGATGTCAAGGAGCTGCGGAAAATCCAGGCCGCTGTGGGTCCTGCGGTTTGGGAAGCCCTGTACCAGCAAAACCCAACCCCGGATGTCGGCGGATACTTCGAGGACTCGTGGTTCAGGTACTACACCGATCCTCCTGATGACCTGCGGACCTTCATGGCCTGGGACTTGGCCATCGGCAAGAAGGAGCGTAACGACTGGACCGTCGGTGTGGTCGGTGGCATAGACACGAATGGCAACCTGTACATACTGGATATGATCAGGGCCAAGCTGGACTCGCTAGCCATCGTTGATACCATCATTTCGATGCATAGCCGTTACGATACGTTCCTATGTGGTATAGAACGCGGACAACTGAGCATGGCGATTCTGCCCATGCTCAATGCCAGAATTGCTGACCAGGGGGCGTATTCCCTGGCCATCAAGGAATTAGCACCGGGACGCCAGGACAAGGAAAGCCGTGCCCGGTCGCTGCAAGGACGCCTACGCCAAGGAAAGGTTTATTTCCCTGAAGCCGCCGAGTGGCTGCCGGACCTCAAGGGTGAGTTCCTGCAGTTCCCCAACTCCCGGCACGATGACATCGTAGACAGTTGCGCCTACCTGGTGCTCATGATGGAGGAAATCCCCCCAAACCGGGTAGTGGAGGCCATCGAGGAGCCTGAGTGGCTGCGCAGGATTCTCAAAACCTTTACAAACCCTACCTTCATGGGGGCTTGATGATCATACCATGTATCGCGCAAGCGGCACCTGTCCCGGCTACGGCGACCTCCGCTGGGGTAGACCTGCGGGCCAACATCCCCAATCCCCTGCGCATCCTCCCTGGGGCGGTCCGTAGAATACCCACGGGGCTGCAGGTCGAGCTCCCCCCCGGGACTGTAGGGATGGTTTGCCCGCGTAGCGGCCTGGCACTGAACCATCAGCTCACCGTGATCAACGCCCCTGGGCTGATCGACCCCGACTACCGGGGCGAAGTCGGCGTCGTGCTCATCAACCATGGCACAACCCCCTATGTTGTCGAGCCTGACGAGCGGGTGGCCCAGCTCATTGTGCTCAAGGCTGAGGCACTGGAGTTCGTAGTCGTACCTGTGTTGTCACAAACCAACCGGGGCGCTGGTGGCTTCGGCAGTACAGGGTCTACCTAAGTGGACGTTGCTGACGACAACTGGCGGGCCTATCAGCGCAGCAAGGAAGCTGGCCACGACGAGTACGTGCGCAAGGCATTGCAGTGTGATGCCTACTACAACGGCGACCAGTGGGACCCGGATGTCAAGCGCACTCTGGAGGCCGTTAAGCGCCCCGCGCTGACGATCAACGCCGTGTTGTCGGTGGTGAACTCGCTGATCGGCGAGCAGGTGAACCAGAGGGCAGAGGTCACCCTGCGCCCGAAACGGCACACGAACATGGAGCTGGCCGACGTGCAGACGCGGCTCATGCACCATATCCTCGAAGCCAATAACTACCGCTACGTGGAAACCCAGGTGTTCTCGGATGGAATCATCCAGGACCGGGGGTTTTTCAACGTCTACATGGATTTCTCCGACCACATCAGCGGCGAAGTGCGCATTACCGCACTAGACCCCCTGGATGTGCTGCTGGACCCGGACGCCAAGGACTACGACCCAGGCACCTGGAACGAAGTCATCGTCACCCGCTGGATGACGCTGGATGAGATCGCGGTCCTGTATGGCAAGAAGGCTGCTACTGAGCTGGATACCATCGGCGGGCTGAATGAAAGCCTGGGCACCGACTCCATGCTCACTGGGGCGGAAAACGCCTTCGGTGATGCGGAATGGGACAGCTACAACCCCTCGCCCGACGGCGGGGGTCATTGGCAGGTCACGAAGGTCCGGGTGATTGACCGGCAGTACCGGCGGCTGGAACGCACGGACATGTTCATCGACCCGCGTACCGGGGATATGCGCGAGGTCCCCGACTGGCCAAAAGAGCGGGTCGAGGCGTTTACCCAGCAGTTTGGCCTGCAGGTGATCAAGAAGCTCACCCGCAAGATTCGCTGGACGGTCTCCGCCGACAAGGTGCTGCTCCACGACGACTGGAGCCCCTATGAGCACTTCACAGTGGTGCCGTATTTCCCGCTGTTCCGGCGCGGCAAGCCATCAGGGCTGGTCAAGCACCTGATCGACCCGCAGGACCAGTACAACAAAATCTCCTCGCAGGAGTTGCACGTGGTCAACACCACGGCAAACAGCGGCTGGATCGTCGAAGCGGGCAGCCTGCTTAACATGAGCGAGGATGACCTCGAAGAACGCGGAGCTGAGACAGGGCTGGTCATGAGTATCCGGCCAGGCGCGAGCCCACCGGTTAAAATCCAGCCGAATAACGTCCCTGCGGGTCTGGATCGCCTGGCCATGAAGGCTAAGGCGGACCTGCGCGAAGTCTCTGGCATCGACGCCCTGCTGGGGATGGAGAAGCCGGAGGTCTCCGGCGTGGCCATCGAGGCCAAGCAGCAGCGGGCGCTGACAACCGCAAAGGTGCCCTTCGACAACCTGAATCAGACCCGTACCCTGGTCGCTAAGCTGATTCTGTCGCTGGTCCAGCGGTTCTACACGGAACAGAGGGTGTTCTTCATCACCCAGTGGGACGCCCCTAAAAAGCCCGCCCAGGAGCTGCAGGTCAATGCCCCTAACCCCAGCGGCCAGATTGTCAATGACCTGACCATCGGGGAGTACGAGGTGTCTGTAGCCATAGCTCCCAGCCGTGAGTCCTTCGACGATACGCAGTTTGCTGAGGTCGTGCAGCTCAAACAAGCCGGGGTACTGGTCCCCGATGACGTGGTCATCGAGTACTCCCACCTGAGCCGGCGGGACGACATTGCCGAACGGGTGCGCAAGATGATCGGCGGCGGGGAGCCCTCAGAGCAGGAAGTCCAGCTTGCCCAGATGCAGATGCAGATGCAGATGCAGATGTCACAGGCTCAGATCGCCGAGCTGCAAGCCAAGGCCGCAAACCTGCAGGCTCAGGCCACCCTGGCGCAGGCTAAAGCCCAGATGGCGGGGGAATCCACCGAGGCGCAGGCGCATACCGAGGGGGCCAAGCTGGAACTGGCTTACCAGAAGTTGCAGGCGGATATCGTCACCGCCCTGGCGGATATGCAGAACAAGCTCGACTTGGCCAAGGTTCACTCCCTAGCGAACCTGGCAACCACCCAGATGACTGTTAAAAACAAGGCGGAGATGGAGAAGATGAAGGCATCTCTGCAGAAGAAATCCAACCCGAAGGACAAGAAGCGTGGCTGATAGTGCGGAGTTTGTAGGCAGCAGCAAGCACCCAGATGATGAAGACACCGCTGTTCTGGACCTGGGGAACGAGGTCGAACAAGCCCCTGAGCCAGAACCAGAGCCTGAGCCGGCCCCTGAGCCTGCGCCGGCCCCGGAGCCTGAACCCGAGCCTGAACCGGCCCCTGAGCCTGAACCCGAGCCTGAGCCTGAACCCGAGCCTGAGCCTGAGTCGGCCCCAACGAAGAAGGTTCTGATCCCGAAGGCACGCTTTGACGAAGTCAACGAGCGCATGCGTAGAGCGGAAGCGGAGCTGAAGGCGCTGAAGCAGCACAAGGAACAGGTGCTCAAGACCCAGCCGGAGGCATTCGATTACGACACCGCCGAGCAGAAGTACACAGATGCAGTGGTCAACGGCAACTTGGAAGAGGCCAACAAGCTTCGGGCTGATATCCGCCGGGCTGAGAAGGCTGAGGCCGAGTTCGCGGCCCGCACCAGTACGGTATCCACCCATGAGTCCATCGCCAGCAAAACCTCTGTGGACGCCGCCGTCGTGCTCATCAACGCGCAGTACCCGGTGTTCGACCCGGCCTCGACGGACTACAAGCAGGAGCTGGTGGACGAGGCACTGGAAGTGTTCCGGGGCCTGATCGAGGGCGGCAAATACACCCCGGCGGAGGCTTTGATGCGCTCGGCGAAGGTGACAGCCATCCTGCATGATATTGACGGCACTCCCGTGGAATCGGAACCGGAGCCTGATCCCCCCAAGGCCAAGGCTGCGAAGAAGACGAATTCCGTAGAACAGAAGATTCAAGCGGCGAAGCAGCAACCCCCGCAGGTCAGTCAGGCGGGGGCCTCGCACGCGAAGTCTTTTGATATCACCAAACTCAGCGACAAGGAGTTCGACTCCCTGGCTGAATCCGAGCTGCGCCGGTTGCGCGGAGACTACCTGTAGGGCCCAACCATGAAGCGACCGTCGTTTTCCGTTGACACTGCCATGGGCGGTATGAAGCCGCCCAAGAAGTCCGGGGCCATGAAGCCGCCGGGCAAGCCCAATGTGGCGACCTCTGGTAAAAAGAAGAAGGCAGTACGCGGCTGCTGAAAAAGTCAAGCAGCCCCAGATAGTTATGTGCAAATATCGTCGCTTATAGACGTTCTCGGCTCCGGGGGTCCGATATCCCCCGCAATATTCGCATGGCCGCGAGAGTGCCCGACCCTTTGGTAAATGGATTTTCCTCTGAGGACGCCTATAAATGGCTCTTACTAATTTTGGTGCTTTGCAGACCGAACAGAAACTTGCCTGGGGCAAGGAGCTGTGGAAGGTTGCTCGTAACAACAGTTTCATGATGCAGTTCGCCGGTACCGGCTCGAACAGCATGATCCAGCGCATTACCGAGCTGAAGAAATCCGAGAAGGGTGCCCAAGCGGTCTTCCAGCTCGTCGCCGACCTGGTCGAGGACGGTATCGCTGGCGATAACACGCTTGAGGGCAATGAAGAGGCCATCTCGGCGTATGACCAGTTCATCAAGATCGACCAGTTGCGGCACGCTAACCGACTGGCTGGTCGTATGGCGGACCAGAAGTCTGTCATTAGTTTCCGCGAAACCTCCCGTGATGTGCTGGGTTACTGGCTGGCTGAGCGCCTGGATCAAATGGCCCTGCTCATCCTGTCGGGCGTTGCCCTGACCAAGAAGACCAATGGTGCGGCCCGGTCCAGTTCGACATTGAACACCCTGGAGTTCGCCGCCGATGTAACCGCCCCGAGCGCTAACCGCTATCGTCGCTGGAGTGCTACCAGTGGCCTGCTGCCGGCAAGTACCACCTCGATGCTTGCTGCGGATACTCCTAGCTACAAGATGCTCGTAGAAGCTAAGGCCTACGCCAAGGACCAGTACATCCGGGGTATCAAAGGCCCTGGCGGCCAGGAGTACTTCCATGTGTTCATGACCCCGCAAGGCGTTGCGAACCTGAAGCTGGACGCCGACTACCTGGCTAACGTGCGCGGCGCGGGTATCCGAGGCGACTCCAACACCCTGTTCACCGGTGCAGTGGCCAACGTCGATGGCCTGATTATCCACGAGTTCCGGCACGTGTATAACACCACAGGCGCGGCTTCGGGTAGCAAATGGGGTTCTACTAGCACCCTCGATGGCCAACGGGTGTTGCTGTGCGGCGCACAGGCGCTGGCGTTTGCGGACCTCGGTGCTCCGTTCTGGGACGAGCGTGATCATTTCGACTACGGCAACCAGTACGGTATCTCCATCGGCAAGGTCATCGGTTTCAAAAAGCCGGTGTTCAAGTCCCCGGTGACCGGCACCAACGAAGACTTCGGTGTGCTCTGCATCGACACTGCTATCTGAGTTACAACCCCCGGTGATGAGCCGGGGTTTGGAGATAATACGAATGGCTATAGCTAACGGCAGGTCTTACACGCCTAGTAAAAAAGATACTACTCCGAAAGTATCTACTTCGAAAGGAACTAGTTACACGCCCAGCAATAAAGATACTGGCACTGGCAAGTCTTCCACGCCAATCCCGGCAAAGCCTCGTCAGGGGTCTTATTCGCAGAGAGACGTAGTGCTCGATAAAATGCTGGGAGGTGATCCCTCTTCCAAGGCTTCCCAGCCCAGTAACAAAGCAAAGGCCAACGGAGCCCCGAAGCTAAGCAACTTTGGCTCTGCATTTAAGTCAGCTCGTAGCTCCGGTAAGTCTGAGTTCTCCTTCGGCGGCAAGAAATACAACACCAAGATCAAAGGCGAATAATGGCCAGACCCTCCTATCAGAAGGTGACTGTCTCCTCGAAGCCGGAGTTCTACGCCTCGTATACAGTCCCCGCGGGTACTCCAGTCATCATTACTCCAGCGATCCTTCCTTTGGAAGTCACCGCTGTTCCTGGTAGTGGGGGTACTCTGTTGGTCGAGACTCGTACTGTAAGCAACGGTGCGTGGGTGGCCTGGCCAGCAGGCACCGTAGGTACCACCACTTCACTGTCGTTTGATGGGCGATGCCATAGCATGCGGTTTACCGCAACTGTAGGGGCTGGGCTCGTCGAAGTAGCGGGGTAAGCGTGCATGTCGTGGAAATCTGGGTGGACAGGGGCTAGCGGTACACCGGGGGATGCCCCCGTAGAGGCATCCCAAGCAGAAGCGGAATCTGGCACTGAAACGGCTATCCGCTCGTGGTCACCGCTGCGAGTCTGGCAGTCCGTTGCGGCGAAAGTCGCATCGAGCATCGCGACTCTGACGCTCGCGTATTCGGGCACGGTGAAATCGACTCAGACCGTCGATTCAACCGGCAAAGAAACGCATGTCATCACGAACGGGTCGATGACTGCGACAGTGCGGATTGCGCCTGACGGCACGCTCACCATCGATCAGGATTCGCGGCAGATTGCGCTGCGCTGTGATGCGACGACTGAGGGTCCGGTATACGGCGCTGAGCTACTGACGAGTGCCGACTGGACGGTCGGTGCAGGCTGGGCTGAATCGCCTGACGATATATTCGCGCATACCGCCGGGTCCACTGAAGCACTCACGCACTCGGCGACGATTACGAGTGGCACGCTCTATCAGATTGCGTGGACGATTACCGGCAGGACTGCGGGCAGTATCACGGTCAGTGTCGGCGGGCAGTCGCCTGGCGCGTCAACCGCAAGCGGTTCATTCGGCCCGAGAACAACCTCGACTGCCGCATTCACAATCACCCCGACGACTGATTTCAATGGCACTCTGTCGCTCGTCTCACTGCGTGCGATTACCGGCCCATCCGCTGCGTCTCGGAGTGTGAAAAACGCATCCGGAGCTGTGATTTACGAAGAGCGCACGAGTGGCGCGACAAACACCTTCAGCGGGATCAATGCCGGGCGGAGTAATACGACCGGTAGCAATAACACCTTCAGCGGGGCCTATGCCGGGAACAGTAATACGACCGGCAGCAATAACACCTTCAGCGGGAACAATGCCGGGCGGAGTAATACGACCGGTGTCTATAACAC
>OFRV01000131.1_pt1 | contig 10964 bp, 9 predicted proteins | sample 1543231 | NCBI WGS metagenome assembly OFRV01 (sample SAMN05442499, study PRJEB24371) | freshwater metagenome | isolation source: Freshwater Lake | place: Canada: Niagara | collected 2013-08-21 | reverse complement strand
GCAGTCGTCGAGGGTTTCGCCCAGCGTATCGCTTCCGGGGACGTGCCGCCGCCGCTGCAGGATGTGACGCTGCGGGTGCTGGATGTGGGCCTGCTGCAGGCCGGGGCCAGCATGAAGGGCGAATTCGAAAACCGCCTGCGCCAGGTGATCGACGAGGTCCAGTCCTCGCCCAAGCCGATCATCCTGTTTATCGACGAGGCGCATACCCTGATCGGCGCGGGCGGCGCGGCCGGCACTGGCGATGCCGCCAATCTGCTGAAACCGGCCCTGGCGCGCGGCAAGCTGCGCACCATCGCCGCCACCACCTGGGCCGAGTACAAGAAGCATATCGAGAAGGACCCGGCCCTGACCCGGCGGTTTCAGGTGGTGCAGGTCGGTGAGCCGAGCGAGGAGAAGAGCCTGCTGATGATGCGCGGCATGGTGACGACCATGGAAAAGCATCATCGGGTGCAGATTCTCGACGAGGCGCTGGACGCCTCGGTCAGGCTGTCGCATCGCTACATTCCGGCCCGGCAACTGCCGGATAAGGCGGTCAGCCTGCTGGATACTGCCAGTGCCCGGGTGGCGATCAGCCTGCACGCGGTGCCCGCCGAGGTCGAGGACTGCCGCCGCCGCATCGAGGGCCTGAATACCGAACTGGCGATCATCGCCCGCGAAAGCGCGGTCGGCATCGATACCGCCCAGCGTCAAGCCGAAGCCGCCGAAAAACTGCAGACCGAGCAGGCGTTGCTGGCGCAACTGGATGCCCGCTGGCAGGAGGAAAAGACTCTGGTCGACCAGATTCTCGACCTGCGTGCCCGCCTGCGCGATGGCGGCGCTACAGTCGAAGCGGACACCGTGACCGAACCCGATCCGCAACGGCAGGCTTGGCTGGCGGAGCTGCAGGCATTGCAGACGGCCCTGCACGGCCTGCAGGGCGAATCCCCGCTGATTCTGCCCAGTGTCGATGCGCAGGCGGTGGCCTCAGTAGTCGCCGACTGGACCGGCATCCCGGTCGGACGCATGGTGAAAAACGAGATCGAAACCGTGCTGAAGCTGGCCGATATTCTCAACCGCCGCATCATCGGTCAGCGCCATGCCCTGGACATGATCGCCCGGCGCATTCAGACCTCACGCGCTGCACTGGACAATCCCAGCAAGCCGATCGGCGTATTCATGCTCGCCGGGCCATCGGGCGTGGGCAAGACCGAAACCGCGCTGGCGTTGGCCGAGGCGCTGTATGGCGGTGAGCAGAATGTCATCACCATCAACATGAGCGAGTTCCAGGAGGCGCACACGGTCTCGACACTCAAGGGCGCGCCGCCGGGCTATGTCGGCTATGGCGAAGGCGGGGTGCTGACCGAGGCGGTAAGGCGGCGCCCCTACAGCGTGGTGCTGCTCGACGAGGTGGAAAAGGCCCATCACGACGTGCACGAAATCTTCTTCCAGGTGTTCGACAAGGGCTGGATGGAAGATGGCGAAGGGCGGCATATCGACTTCAAGAACACCCTGATCCTGCTCACGACCAACGTGGGCACCGACCTGATCATGGGCATGTGCCAGGACCCGGAACTGCTGCCCGAGCCGGACGGTCTGGCCAAGGCGCTGCGTGAGCCGCTGCTGAAGGTGTTTCCACCGGCCCTGCTCGGTCGGCTGGTGACCATTCCCTATTACCCGCTCAGCGATGCCATGATCGGCGATATCGTGCGCCTGCAACTGAGGCGGATCGAGAAGCGGATTCGCGAAAACCACAAGGTGCCATTCGGCTACGACGACGAAGTGGTCAAGCTGATCATCAGCCGCTGCACCGAACTGGAAAGCGGCGGGCGCATGATCGATGCCATCCTGACTAACACCGTGCTGCCGGCGATCAGTCAGGAATTCCTCAACCGCATGGTCGCCGGGCAGCCGGTGTCGCGGGTGCAGGTGCGGGTCGCGGAGGGCGAGTTTGCCTTCGACTTCACCTGAGCGCGGCGCGGAGGGCGGAAATGGGCCGGTTCAGAATGGACGGCCGGTACCCGTTCCGGCTCGCTGTGGCCGGTGCGGGTGAGTGCCACACTGTGGAATAGCGGCGCTGGACGGACGGATCCGTGATCGGCATGGAATGTGCTCTCCTAATCATAAAACCAAGCGTTTTTCTTTGCCTTTGTGAGCGGCATGGCCATGCCGCCAGGTGCATGGCGCATTCTGCCGGGTTGGGTTGGGGTGAACTTAAATAACGGTTTTCGAGGAGGAGGTGTCTCATGGGCATGCAGATCAATATGGGCGATCATGTCAGTCCCCAAGCCGGCTACGCGGCGATTCCTAATGAATATCTGGGCAGCATGCGCTGGGCGCGGACCAAGGCCCGGTGGATTGCCAGCAATATCCAGTCGGCCAATGCCTTTTTCCGCACTCTGCCCGATGGCCGCTCGCTGACCGATCTGCTCGACGATAGCTCGATCTGGATCAACTACCACGCCACCATGCCGTACTACGGTGAGACCAACCGGGTCAGCGGCAAGGAGATCGCCATTTCACGCATGGCGTTTCGCATCGGTCGCTGGACGGTGCTGGCGACCCTGGTGCATGAGTTGGCGCATGCCGATGGCGCACCCGGCGGCGCCGACAAGCAGGCCGAGCGAGCAGTGCTGGCCTGCAAGCTGGGCAAGCAGTCGGAGCTGGATACCGGCATCGACGATCCCTACACACCCTTCAACCCGAACATTTCCGGGTGAGCGTCATGAAGCTGCGTGGCATCGCCGGCTGGCTAACGGGCGCATGTCTGCTGCTGACGCTGGTGGCACCCGCCTGGGCCTGTCGCTGCCCGGCGGAGCCGTCTGCGGCCACCGCCTATCAGCGCGCCGATGTCGTCGTGCAGGCTACGGTGCTGGCGGTGCAGGGCGATATCAACCAGGATGGCGCGACCGCGCGCCTGCGCGTGCTGCGGGCCTGGAAGCGGCCGGTCGGCGCCGAAATCGAGGTGCGCACCGCGACCACCTGTGCCTTCGAGTTCCAGGGGGGCGCGTCGTATCTGCTCTATTTGACCGTGTCCGCCGATGGCACGCAGTACAGCACCAAGCGCTGCATGGGCAATCTGCCGCTGGCCGGGGCGGACAAGGCCCTGGACTGGCTGCAACGGCATGGCGCGACCGTGTCCGTCGAGGGACGCGCGCCATGAAGTTAAGCCGGATCGACAGGCAGGAAGGCCGCTGATGGACAGGCTGGAGAGTTGGGGCAGCACAGGTGGGCCCTGCAGCGTGGTGTTCAAATGGAGCGGCGTGTATGCCGGCTTTTTTCAGGATGATCGCCTGTTCGATTGCAACGGCCGCTATCTGGGCTGGCGCGATGGCCGCGGTGAGGTGTGGAAATACGACGGTGCGTGGCTGGGCCGGGTGGTCGATGAACATTACCTGGTCCGCGATCTGCGCGCCCTGCCGCAGCGGCGCACGCCCCAGGTGCCGCCGGTGCCGGCCCAGCCGCCACAGGCACCGCCGCCGCGCGTAGCCCGCGTTCCCTGGCCGCAGTGCCGCGATCCGCTGGAAGAACTGCTGCGCCTACCCACGATCGGGGAACTGGTGGGCGTCTGGGAGGCGGTCGCGGAACATTTATGCCTGAACGCCGACGGCTCCTTTCAGTGGTCGGCAACCGAGCCGGCCGGCAGCGCCATCGGTACCTGGGAATTGCACGGGTCGGAATTGCGCTTGTGCTGGGAGGGTGTCGAGGAGCCGGAGCGTTGCTATGCGGTGATCGAGTTCAGCGGTGCTGCCATGTTGCTGCGCTGGCTGCGCAAGACCGGTCGCAGCCTGCCGTTCTGGCTGTATCGCCGCCTAGACCGCAATGAACCTGTTGAGCATGTCGATGAATCATCCGCCACGTAGAACCCCGCGAGGCGCAGTCGCGCAGCGTATCGAGCAGGCCATTGCCCTGCATCGCCAGGGCCGGCTTGAGGATGCCGAGGCGCTTTATCGCCAGGTGCTGCGCCGTGATCCCCGTCAGGCGGACGCCCTGCATTTTCTCGGTGTGCTCAGTGCGCAGCGGCGCCGCTATGCCGAGGCTGCCGATCTGATCCGCGCCGCGCTGGAACGTCAGCCGCGCTATGCCGACGCCCATAACAATCTGGGCAATGTCCTGGCGGCGCTCGGACGCTGGGAGGCGGCAGCCAGTGCCTACCGGCGTGCCCTGGTCCTGGCACCGGACAACGCCAGTGCGCACAGCAATCTCGGCGTCGTGCTGCGCCGCGCCGGGCGCTACAGCGAAGCGCTGGGTGCCTTCGAGCAGGCGCTGAGCCTCGATCCGCGCCGCGCCGATACTGCGTTGCATCTGGGCAAGGCCCTGGCAGCCCTGGAGCGCTACGAGGAGGCGCTGGCCGCGCACCACGAGGCCATTCGCCTGCAGCCCGGCTACGCCGCCGCCTATCGCAGCCTGAGCCTGCTGCTGTATCGCCTGGATCGCAGTTCTGAAGCCGTGGCGCTGCTGCAGCGCTGGCAGGCGCAGGATCCCGCTAATCCGGTGGCCCGGCATCTGCTGGCCGCGCACTCGGGCGCTGCGGTGCCGGCGCGGGCCGCCGACGACTATGTGCAGGATCTGTTCGACGGCATGGCCGAGAATTTTGACGCCCATCTGCAGCGCCTGCAGTACCGGGCGCCGGCGCTGCTCAGCGAGGCGCTGGCTCGCGTGCTTGGCGCGTCCGATGCAACGCGGGCGGTGCTGGATGCCGGCTGCGGCACCGGGCTGTGCGGGCCGCTGTTGCGCCCCTACGCGCGCGAACTGGTCGGCGTCGATCTGTCGCCGCGCATGGTCGAACTGGCGCGGCTGCGCGGCGATTACGACCGCTTGGCGGTGGCCGAGCTGACCGCCTTTCTCGCCGCCGATCCGGCCCGCTACGATCTGGTGGTGTCGGCCGATACCCTGGTGTACTTCGGTGATCTTGATCCGGTATTGGCTGCGGCAGTGACGGCACTGCGCCCTGGTGGCTGGCTGGCGTTTACCGTCGAACAGGGCGCGGCGGTGGATGGATTCCAGTTGGCGCGCAGTGGCCGTTATCAGCATGGCGAACAGTATCTGCGCCAAGGTGTGCAGCGGGCTGGCTTGCATCTGACCCTGCTGGACGCGGTGGCGTTGCGTCTGGAGGCGGGTCAGGACGTGATGGGTTGGCGGGTGCTGGCACGCGCCGCAGGCTGAAATCCGATGTTCAGGGGGAGCGATGCACGGCAACGAATTCGAACAGGCGCTGGCCTGTCACCGGCGTGGCGATCTGCAGCAGGCGCAGCAGTGTTATGAACAGCTGCTGGCGCTGCAGCCCGGGCATGCCGAAGCGCTGAACTTCCTGGGCATTCTCCTGCAACAGCGCGGTCAGTCCACCCAGGCGGAACAGATGCTGCGCCGGGCGCTGCGCAGCGCTCCTGGCTATGCCGCCGCCTATACCAACCTCGGCAACGTGCTGGTGGTGCAAAAGCGCTTCGAGAGCGCCATCGCTGCGTATCGTCAGGCGCTGCGCTGCCGGGCCGACGAGGTGGACGCCGCGCTCAATCTGGGTGCGCTGCTGCGTGGTCTGGGCCGTCTGCCCGAGGCGCTGGCGGCCTATCGGCAGGCCAGCGCTAGCCGGCCCGACGATGCGGCGATCCAGTTGCGCCTGGGTACGCTGCTGGCCGAGTTGGGCGAAGTGGACGAAGCGCTGAGCGTGCTGCACACGGCCTGGCAGGCGCGCCCGGCCGATGCCGATCTGGCCCACCAGTTGGGTACCCTGCTGCACAGCGTTGGCCGCGATGAAGAGGCGCGCATGACTCTGGGCAATACCGTTTTCCAGCTCGGCGATGACCCGGCAGCGCTGCGCCTGTTGCAGCACTGGCTGCGCCTGTTGCCCGATGATCCGATCGCCCAGCATCGCATCGCCGCCTGGTTTGGCGAAACGACCAGCGCCCCGCCGCGCGCCTCCGATGCCTATGTGACCTATCTGTTCGATCGCTATGCCGAGGACTTCGATGCCCACCTGCTTGAGGGATTGCGCTATCAGGCACCGCAACTGCTGGGCGCGGCGCTGGCCGAACTGCTGGGGCCGCCAGCCGGCGCGCTGACGGTGCTGGATGCCGGCTGCGGCACCGGGCTGTGCGGACCACTGCTGCGCCCTTACGCGCGGGAACTGGTGGGCGTCGATCTGTCGCCGCGCATGCTGGACAAGGCCCGCGCGCGCGGCGGTTATGACCAACTGGTTGCCGCCGAACTGACCCTGTTCCTGAGCGAGCGGCCGGCCTGCTATGAGTTGATCGTCTCAGCCGATACCCTGGTGTACTTCGGCGATCTGGCGCCGGTACTGATGGCGGCGGCGGGTGCACTGCGTCCGGGCGGCTGGCTGGCCTTCACCGTCGAGGCTTTGGAAGATTCAGCGGCGGCGACTGGTTTCCGCATCAACCCGAGTGGCCGCTACAACCACAGTGGCGACTATGTGCGCCAGACCCTGGCGGCGGCGGGCTTGACGCTGCGCCGTCTGAGCAATGCCACCCTGCGCCAGGAAAACGACCAGCCGATGGTCGGTTATCTGGTGCTGGCCGACAAGCCCGGCGCCGCGCTGGGCTGATTGCTGGATTCTTGGCCGCTGCGCGGCTATCTTGACAGCGATCCGCGTCGCCAAGTGGAAATCGCACAGATCGCGCGGCTGTCCAGCCTGTTCCAGGAGAGCACTTCTGATGGTCGAGTTCGAAGCAATACGACAGTTGATCGGCGAAATACTGCAATTGGGTGACCGGGTTCGCGGCTTTGGCCCGGACAGTCCTTTACTGGGCAGCATTCCCGAATTCGACTCGATGGCGGTGGTGACCCTGCTCAATGCCCTGGAGGAGCAGTTCGGCATCGAGGTCGCCGACGACGAGATCAGTGCCGAGACGTTTGAAACCTTTGGCCGCGTGCATGACTTCGTGTGCGCCAAGCTGGCTGCGGCCTGAGCGGACGGTGATCGAGCCATTCTGGCTGCCCGGTTGCCAGGGTGCGCTGTATGCCCTGTATTACCCGCCGGCGACCGGGACGCCGCGCGCGGCGGTGCTGTGCGTGCCGCCGTTTGCCGAGGAGATGAATAAGGCGCGGCGCATGCAGGCCCTGCAGGCCCGGCAACTGGCAGCGGCCGGGTTCGGTGTGCTGATCGCTGATCCTTATGGCACCGGCGACAGCGCTGGTGATTTCGAGGCAGCGCGCTGGGACGACTGGCGGGCCGACCTGCTGACGCAGGCGCGCTGGCTGCATGATCGGGGTCACGGGACCGTGTTGCCGTGGGGCGTGCGTCTGGGCGCGCTGCTGGCAACGGAACTGGCGGTGGAACTGGCTGCGCCGCGCCTGCTGCTGTGGCAGCCGGTCAGTGACGGTAGCCAATATTTGCGCCAGTTTCTGCGCCTGCGGCTGGCCGCCGAGCGGCTGAAGGGCAGCAGCGAAACCCTGGACGGTTTACAGGCCCTGCTGGCCGCTGGGCAGAGCGTCGAGGTCGCCGGCTACATGCTGCATCCGCAGATGGCAGCGGCCATGGCGCAGGCCCGCCTGCAACGACCGGTGGCCGGGATGCGGGTGGACTGGTTCGAGCTGGCCAGCGATCCTGCGCGTGGTCTGGCGCCGGTGAGCGCGCGCCTAGTGGCGGACTGGGGCCAGCACGGGGTTGCGGTCGAAGCACAACGGGTGCAGGGCGATCCGTTCTGGGCCACGCAGGACATCAGTTGCGCGCCGGCCCTGCTGGCCGCGACCGTCGCGGCATTGACCGCAGTCGCGTGACCTCATGACGCTGGAGCGTGTGCTGTGGTTCACCTGCCAGGGGCTGAGTCTGCCCGGCATCTTGCATCCGGGTGCGCCGGACGCGTCGCGCGGCGTGCTGGTGGTGGTCGGCGGGCCGCAATACCGGGTGGGCAGTCATCGCCAGTTTGTGTTGCTGGCCCGCGAGCTGGCAACAGCGGGCGTGCCGGTGCTGCGCTTCGACTGTCGTGGCATGGGCGATGCCGAGGGTGAGTTTCCCGGTTTCGAGGATCTCGACGCTGACCTTGCCGCTGCCCTCGACGCCTTTTTTACCCAGGTGCCGAGCCTGCGCGAGGTGGTGATCTGGGGTCTGTGCGACGCAGCCTCGGCGGCACTGTTCTACGCGGGCAGCGATGCGCGGGTGCGCGGGCTGGTGCTGCTGAATCCGTGGCTGCGCACCGAGGCCGGCGCAGCGCGCGCCTATCTGCGTCATTACTACTTGGCCCGGCTGTTCAATCCCGAGCTGTGGCGCAAGATTCGCCGTGGTGAATTTGCCTTCGGCGCTGCGCTGCACGGGTTGCTGGACCTGATCATGCGGGCGGGGCGCGGGGGCCGTGCATCGACCGGGCAAACGCCGGTACCGACGGCGAGTGCTGCGGTCGCGCGAGCGCCGCTGCCTGAACGCATGGCGGCTGGCTGGCAGTGCTTCACCGGACCGATCCTGCTGATTCTCAGCGGTGACGACCTGACTGCGGCGGAATTTCGCGATACCGCCCGGGCTTCGCGGCGCTGGCGGCGTCTACTGGCCGAGCCACGGGTAACGATCCGGGACTATCCGGAAGCCAACCATACCTTCTCCCGGCGCGAATGGCGCGACCAGGTGGCAGCGTGGACCCGCGACTGGCTGCGGGCGTGGTAAGAGAGTCCTGAGCCTTTCCTGGAGGGATCCCGATGCGAGTCCTGCGTGCCTTGGGTAAGCTGGCTAAATACTACCTGATCGGCGTCGGCCTGCTGGCGCATGTCGCGCTGGCCATTGCCTTGTGGCAGGTTCTGGCGCAGTCACAATTAACTGTGCGCCAGTTGCTGGTCAAGGTTGCCGAGAAGGCTGGCATCGCCTCGCCGACCCTGGTGAACTGGGTGGCCCCGGCGCCGCGCTATGCCGATGTGCGCTTTGACGGTCGCCTGCGGGCCAGCCATCCACGTATCCTGCTGCCAGAGCTGGCCCAGTGGTCGCGCGTGGGCACGCCGCCGCTGATAGCGGAACGCGCCGCGCTCTACAAGCAACGTGGCATGGACGATATGTCCACCTGCGGGCCGGGCGATATCCTCGGGCTGACCACCTGCTGGCTGCTCTACGGTGAAGCCGAACAGGCCGAACCGCTGCTGCGGGCGATGCGCGCGTTCGTCGTGGAGACGCCGACGGTCAACGGTTACGGCAATGCCTGGCGACTGGCCTTCGCCTACGATTTCATCCGCCTGTATCCGGGGTTGTCACCGATCGACCGGGCGCAGTTTGAGGCACGCATCGAGGAATCGCTGCGCGAGACGCTGCGGGTGCTGGACGAATCCTCGGCCTCGCTCTGGCACGGGCGCAGTTCACTGGCAGCCATTGCCTGGCTGTGCGCAGCGGTACTCGATCCGGACAGCAATGGCCCTCGCGCCGCGCTGCAGGCCCGTGCCCAGCGCCATTTCCTGGAAACCATTGCCGCCCTGGAACTGACCGAGGGCTGGCCGGAAGGCTACAATTACTGGATTCAGGAGCGCGCCTTCCTGGTCGTGCTGGCGGCCTCGGCCTACCTGAACGGAGTCGATGACAGTCGCCAGGCCGAGCGGGTGCGCAATGCCCTGCGCCGGGTGGGCTACTGGACGGTATACGCCACCCGGCCCGATCAGCGCATCGAAGGCCTCGGCGACGAAGGCTCTCGCGTCGATCTGAAGGACGAAACCCGCCGGGTCATCGACCTGATCGCCCAGGCCACCCGTGACCCGGTGCTGGCCGGCTACTCGCGCTATCTGGAGCGCCTGCACGGCCGCGAGAGCTATTACCGCGATTACCGCTGGGGTTTTGCCCTGTTCAATGATCCGCGTCTGGAACCCATTGGCGGCGGCCGTCTGGAGGGCTTCCAGGGCCTGCTGCCGACGGCGGAGCTGTTTGGTCGCGACAGCCTCAACTTGGCCTATCTGCGTTCCGACTGGTCGGCGGATGCAACCTTCATCAGTTTCCGCGCCGGTGGCCTATTCACCCATCACGGCCACTACGATGCCGGCCATTTCAGCCTGTACAAGGGTGCACCGCTGGCGATCAACAGCAGCGTCTACGGCGATTTCTTTGGCCCTAACCGCCTTAACTACTCCATCCGCAGCATTGCCAAGAACACCCTGCTGATTCTGCGTCCCGGCGAGACGGTGCGGCCCAACCGCTTTTTCAGCAACAACGTCGCCGACGGTGGCCAGCGAGTGGTATTGCCGACCGGCAGTGCCATCGGCAGCGTCGCTGACTGGCTGACCAACCGCAGTCGTGGCCTGTATCTGCAGGGTGGACAATTGCAGCACTTCGAGCAGCAGTCCGGTGATTACGCGTATATCGCCGCCGATCTGACCGCTGCCTACAACACGCCGGCGCACGATGAGGGCGGTCGTGGCGGCAAGGTCGAGCGCGTGCTGCGGCAACTGCTGTACCTGCCGGGCGAAGATCGCCTGCTGGTCCGCGACCGGGTGCGCGCGGTGCAGGTGGCTTATGTCAAGAAGTGGCTGCTGCACACGCTCGGGCAACCACAAGTGGCGGATGCACAGGTGCTGATCGGCGATCCGGACAACGGTATTTTGCAAAGTCGCGCCGCAGTCGCCCAGGTGCATAACGGTCGTGGCTGGCTGCAAATACAGCGCCTGCTGCCCGAGGATGCACTGATCCGCGTGGTTGGCGGCCGCGATTATCAGTACTACGTCGAGGCCGATGGCGATGACACGCGCCTGGATGGCCTCAACATCATGGAAGGATCCAGTCTTAAGCCGTGGTTCGATGTGGGCTTTTGGCGGCTGGAGATTCAGCCGGGTGCGCCGCGCCAGGACGATACCTTCCTGGTGGTGCTGACACCCTCCGTGGATGCGCCACGTCCGGTATTGGCATTGCCATTAACGCTGGAGCCGCGCGGTGATGGAGTCGTGACCGATGCCTCGGCAACGCTGTTCCTCGCCGAGGATGCGAGCGGCGAGGTACGGCTGAAGCTGCCGGTGGCCAGTGGCACGCTGCGGGTGATTGGTCTGCCGCCGCTGGCCCCTGTCTCTTATACACATCT
>OFRV01000130.1_pt1 | contig 11054 bp, 10 predicted proteins | sample 1543231 | NCBI WGS metagenome assembly OFRV01 (sample SAMN05442499, study PRJEB24371) | freshwater metagenome | isolation source: Freshwater Lake | place: Canada: Niagara | collected 2013-08-21 | reverse complement strand
GGGTAGCACATGGCTGACTCCCGTAATCTGGTCCTGCAACTGCTGATCACTGCCAGGGACGAATAGATGCCCGCTCAAACCGCGCTGTTTGAAAAAACCACAGCCCTTCCGCTGTTGCGGCAGGATCGGCTGTTGCATGTCATTGAGACCTACGCGCCGGGCGCGACCTTCAGTGACGACTATTTGTGGGGCAAGCTGTGCGCGGCGGAAGCGGATGCGGAACGCCAATTGCGGGTGTTTTTTGGGCCGGTGGAAATCATCCCGCAGGGCAGCAACGAGGATACCGCAGCACTCGATGCGGCCAATGTGCGCTGGATCGAAGAGCCGGGTTATGACTTCGATCCTGATCTGTTCAAGGGTGAGACCTGGGGCCTGATCGAAACCCGCCAGCGCCCGATTATTCGCATCGATTCGATTTACTTTGCCTGGCCCGCGCCCGGTATGGGCAATGTGTTTACGGTGCCCAATTCATGGCTGCGCATCGACAAGCGGTATGGACGGCTCAATCTGGTTCCCACCCAAAACCTGTTGATGCTGCCCCTCAACACCTTCATCCTCAGCGCCCTCAGTGGTGGCCGCAACGTGCCGCTGATGATGCAGATTCGCTATGCTGCCGGCCTGCAAAATGCCCGCCGCGACTATCCCGACCTGCTCGATCTGGTGCAGAAAATGGCCGTATTGAATCTGCTATCCGACCTGTTCCTGCCGCAATCGGGCAGCATCAGCGCCGATGGTCTCAGTCAATCCTTGAGCATGGACCTGGATAAATATCGGCAAAGCGTCGCCGAGCGAATCGAAACCTTGCGCCAGTCCATTCATGGCGTGCGGCATATGGTGTTTTAAGTCCCGGAGGCAATATGTCTATTATGTTCAGAACAATCGTCAAGACCATCACGCCAGATGAAGCATGAAACTCTCCCCCGCCCGCTTTAACGCGCACTTGCGCCACATGGGCCAGCGGGTGCAATGGCGACGCGCCTACTCCTGTCCCTGTCGCGATCCCTACAGCGGTGCGGCAAAGCCCGGCTGTTCTCATTGCGCGGGCAAGGGACGACTCTGGACACTGCCGATTGCCGGCCACGTCGGCATAACCGGCATGCAGCGGCAACGGCAATGGGCGCAAATGGGCCTCTGGGAATCCGGTGATGTCGTGGTTAGCCTGCCCAGCGATACGCCCCTTTACGGCCTGGGTGAAGCGGATCGCGTGCTGTTCACAGACAGCAGTCATGCCTTTTCGACCACCCTGACCCGAGGCCGGGATGATGCCGCGTGGCCGTGGATCATCACGCAGCTCGACCGCCTGTTCTGGATGGACGCGGGCAACCACGTCATCGAATCCGCGCTACCCGCCTTGCCCCTTGAAACTCCGTTTATGCAGCACTGGCCTACGCCCAGCGACCTGTTTGCGGTTGCCGATCCCGTCCCAGGCACTGGCCAGACCTATAGCATCACCGGGCGCTACAACCCTGAATATTTCGTGTGGAGCGATCTGGTTCAGGACCGGCACCACCATGACGGGTTTGATTTACCCCGGCATGTGGTTCTGCGTCGTTTCGACCTTTTTGGCCGCTAGGAGACTTTCGTTGAGCCAAGAATGCACCACCTGCCAGCGCCTGCGCCGCATCATGAGAGAAGCGCCCTGGAGCAGCTACGACCTGCTGGCCGGGCTGATTGCGCTCAGTGCCGGCATATTCCTGATTGCCAGCCCCGACCTGTTTGACCACATTGGCGGCGTTTATCAGCCCATGGCGAATGTGGCCAGCGAGCGCTATTGGGGCATCGTGTTTGTCGCTTGCGGGCTGTTTGGTATTGCCGTGACCATTGCCTGGCGCATGCCGCCTTTTCTGGCCATTCTCGCCGGGCGCATGGCAACCGCGTTCTGTCTGTTGTCGCTGGCAGGCAACAACCTGTTGAACGTCCCGCCGCCCTTGTCTGCTGTGACCTATGTGGCGCTGTCGATTTGGTCAGTGTGGGGCATCTTACGGACCCGCCCGCGTGTCGGATAATTCTGGTGGCTGGCTTGAAACAGTCCTGCGCGCTTTTTTCGATCACCCGGAAAAGTCGGCGCTGTTCATCGTCCTGCTTGCAGGCATTTGGCGCTGGATTCGTGAGTTGATCCGGGAATGGCGCGGCGATATCCACGAGGAGACGCTCATGGAATCCCTGTTGCGCGAGAATCGGGAATTGCGTGCCGAACTGCATCGCTATCGCAGCAATGCCCAGACCACGATTGAGCAAAACCGCGACCAGGACGAATTGCCGTGAGCCGTTATAGTGCTGGCATCAATCTGGATGCGTTTGCGGGAATGCCGTTTGATGATGGTCTGTTCCCCACGCTGACCGGCGCAATGAAGGAACTGGCCAATGCGGCGCATCAGCAATGGCTGGCATATGCCCAGGGCGCGCCATTGCCGAATGGGCTGGTCATTAACCCCCGCAGCGGCACCTATCATCGCAGCATCCAATTGGAGCAGATCACGCCCTTTCACTACCGGGTGTTTTCCGATCTCGCTTACGCCGAAGCCATTGAAAATGGCATGCCGGCCCGCGACCTCAAGAAGATACTGGACAGCAGTCTAAAGGTGCGGCGCACCAAGGACGGCAAGCGTTATCTGATCATTCCGTTTCGCTGGGGAACGCCAGGCGCGTCCGGCTTTGGCAAGAACGTCATGCCGCCCGCCGTGCACGCCTTCTTTCAGAACAAAACGCCCAGCCGGGTTATCAGTATCGGCCAACGGGTATCGGGCACCGGCGCTTTCGATATCAAAACCCGCCAGCCGTTTCTGGTTCCACAGCGGCGCTACGAATGGGGCGCACGCCTGACCCAGCAGCATCTGGGGGCCATGGGTATTGGCACGCAGTTTAATGGCAAAGCCTACAAAACCCACCCGATGGCCGGCATGGTCAATTTCCGCAATCCCGGCGGGTCCGGTGGCAGTGCGCATTCCAGTTACCTGACCTTCCGGGTCATGTCCGAAACCTCGCCCGGCTGGAAAGCCCCCGCCATTCCCGGCAAGTTCCCCGCCAAGACCGTGGCCGAAAAAATCAAGCCGCTTGCCGAGCGCGCAATCAGAAAGGCGGTTGAAATGGATATCCGGGCGATGTTTGGTGAATAGATTTCTGCCGGCTGTGGTCGTGACAGTACGCTGTCCGGTATGGACATCATTTTTCTTGAAACCCTGCCGATTGGTCACGCCATTGAGTTGACGGTAGCGGTTGCGCCCAGCATGTGCGCATGGCATGTGCGGCGCAGAACCGACCCCCTGTTCCCTGTCGATCCACTGGATTTCACTGGTTGTACGCTGATTCACGCCGAAGAGCGGCCACCGATCCCATGGATCACCCGCACGCCCCTGTTGGATGACACCGATATTCAGCACGGCATCCCCTATTACTACCAGGTCAGCGGCTTTGACGGGGACGGCTGGGTATCCAGCACGATGCGGTCGATCACTCCGCAAGGCCGCGCCTTCACACAGCACCCGGACCCCTTGACGCTGTTACGCGATCGCCTGTCGGTTGGTCTGGTGGATGAAGTGCAGGCCGGTCGATTGCGCCCCAGCTCAGGGCGGATTCCGGTACTGACTGCGCCCCCCCAGGCCGATACCACGTCATGGCCTGTTGTCACCCTGCATCTGGAATCCGATGCCGCCGCCGAGCGCTATATCGGTGAACAGCTCGATCTTGACCGCCGCACCCCAGCAGGCGATTGGCTGGAATCTGAAGGCTGGCTATCGCGCACCGAAATCCGTGTCATTGGCTGGAGCCAGAACCCCAATGAACGCATTGCACTGCGTTTGGCCATCAAGCGCCTGATCATGGGCAATCTGCCGGTGTTTGCTGCGCACGGGCTTTATACCCCGGATTGGAGCCAGCAGGACAGCGAGGATTTCCAGAGTTTTTCCGCCCCGGTGTATCAGACGGTCGGCATCTTCTCGTGTCTGCATGCCGCCGCGATTACCGCACAGGTTTCCGCCATCCACGCCATTACAGCGAGTTCAAATTGAGTAAGCGCACCCCTGTAAACCCAGACGAAAACGACCCGCCGAACCTTGATGTTTTAGAGGCGGCACCCCCTGTGATCGAAGAGCCACCGGCCCAGGAAGCCCCTATGTCCACGCCCGTGATTGCCCCACAAAACACCCTGTCGCTGGATGAGTTCTGCCAGCAATTATCACTGGAGAACCGACGCTATGCGTTGATCGGTGGCTTTCATATGGCCATGCGGCGCGCGGGCCGCCTTGAGGACACCGAGGCCACGTATCGCGCCGAATTCGCTCGTTTCATTCGCTCCTAACGAGGCATCCTGACATGTCAGTATTTTTTAACGGTCGCCTGTTGACCACCCCCACGGTTGAAACCGCTGTTTATGATGACGGCATGGCCGCGCAGAGTGCAGCGGTGGGCAATTCCCTGGCCCTTATCGGCTCCTCGGATTCTGGTGCGCCCAAGACGCCCATACGGATGCGCAGCATTGCCCATGCCCGCGAAGTGCTGGGTGGCGGCGATCTGCTGTATGCCGTAGAGAAGGCGTTTTCTCCCAGCGCGGAAACCGAAGCGCCCGGGGCGATTTATGCGGTGCGCGTCAATCCGGCGACACAGGCCAGTCTGACGCTGAGCAATAGCAGTCTCGATGCGCTGGCCATCATCCAATCGGTCGATTACGGGCTGAATGCCAACAACATCAAGCTCAAGATCGAGGCCGCAAGCGGCGGTGACGGCTACAAAACCACGCTGGTCAAGAACGAGACCGTGACCCATGTCGCCGATAATTTAAAGCGCGACGTCATGACGGTGCGTTATACCGGTACCGCAACGACAGCCACTTTAAGCGTAACGGATACCGGGCTAACTCTGGAGAAATACAACGATCCCCCGGTAGCCATTGAATTTTCGGCGGGCATGACTGCCGCGCAGGTGGCCGCGCGCATTCGCAGCAATGCCGATTGGACTGTGACGCTGGACTCCGCTGCTGGCGAATACCCGCTGCTGGGTGCGCTGGATAACCTGTCCATGGGCGATGCCAAGGCGGCAGGCGGCGTAGTCATCAAGGCCAATGTGCAGGCGGCGCTGGATTGGTTGACGGGGACCACCATGGTCACGTCCACCCGCGTCATCAACGGCTCGCGGTCCGGCGCGGGCGGATTGGCTCCGATCCCGTTCACCTATTTGTCTGGCGCGGATAACGGCGTCATCACCAACGAGGATTGGAGTGATGCCTTTGACGTGCTGCAATCCGAGGATGTGCAGTGGCTGGCCCCGCTCTCCGATGCGCCCGCCGTCTGGGGTATTGCCGATACGCACTGCCAGTTCATGAGCACGGTAGGCCGGCGCGAACGGCGCTGCTTTGTGGGCGGCGGCACCGGGAAAACGCTGGAGCAGGCCATTGCCGATGCGGCGTCGATTAACTCGGATCGCACTTCCTACGTGTATCCGGCGTTTTACGATTACACCGCTGCCGGTGTGCTCAAACTCATGCCCGCCTACCACATGGCCGCCATGATGGCCGCTGCGTTTGCCAGTCTGACCCCCGGCGAACCGATGACCAACAAGTCGGTGAAGATTCGCGGCCTTGAGCGGCCTATTGCCCTGCCGGGCGATACCGATTACCTGATCAAGGGCGGCGTGCTATCGGTGCATCAGGCCGCACGCGGCGGGTATCGCGTCACCAAGAGCATCAGTACCTGGCTGAGCAACGGCAATTACAACCGCGTCGAAGTGTCCACCGGTGCGGCGCTGGATTATGTGGTGCGCACGGTGCGCGAACAGCTCGAAATTTTTGTGGGCCGCAAGGCCAACCAGTTGTCGCTGATTCACATCACGGAAACCATCGCCAGTACCTTGCGCATGCTGGCGAAAAACGAACCTTTCGGTATGGGCCTGCTGGCGGGTGACGACACGAACCCACCCTTCCGCAACATCAACGTTGAACTGACTGGCGACACGGTGCATGCCACCTTTGAGTGCAGCCCAGTGGTTCCGGTCAATTTTATTCTGTGCTCCGTGTACGCCAAGGCGTATGCCGGCAGCGTAACGATCTGAGGAACCACCCATGACCGTTTACAGCGAAACCGCTATCGCTAAAAACCAGAACGTCATTGTTCGCAGCTCCAACCGCTTCACCATCGCCATGGGTGGCGTGGCGGTCGGGCTGTTGCAGGACTTGCGCTGTCAGGATGACTACAGTCCGGAGCCAGTTTCCGCCGTGGGTTCAGTGCAGGTATACGAATATGTGCCGACACTGGCGCGCTACACGATTACCACCAGTCAGGCGTGCATGTTCATCGGATCGCTGCGCCGAATTGGCGTGTCGTTTGAAAATGGCGAAGACGCCATGAAGGGCCTGACCTTCACCATTGAAGTTTACGACCGCTTGATTCAGGGCAGTTTACAGGAAGGCAGCACGAACCCCGTTATCATGGCCGCTGAAGGCGCAACCGGAACGCTGTTGCGCAAATACGAAAAATGCAGCTTTGCCAGTGGTGACATTGAGATTCGCAAGAACGCGATCATCATCACCAGCGCCACGATCAATGCCTGTGGTGTTTCGGGGCAGACGAACAGTGATGGCACCACGGGGCGCAGCCTGATTTAATCGCCGCCACACGCTGCCGGGATTAACTCCGGCAGCTTTCCTTCTCCCGCCAATCCCTCACCAAAGGCCGCACATGACTCCTGCAACCTATGTGATCGCTGTCCCCGATATCGGCACTTTTGAGATCAAACACCGCACGCTGAAGGTGCAGATGCAGGTGCATGCCGAACTCAACCGATTGACTGAAGGCGCGCCCCTCTCGACCCTGTCGGATTGGTTCGTGGATGTGTGCGGATTGGTTGCCGAGTTGCGGGTATTGATTGCGCGCGCGCCGGACGGCTGGTCGGTTGATGACACTGACCCGCTGGATGACGGCTACGAGAAGCTGCGCGCCGTCTATCGGGCTATCCGGGAACAGGAAGGCCGATTTCGCACCGAACGAAAAGGCCATCAAGCGCCAGGCGCGGGAACAGGCCAAGAGCCTGCAATGGTGGTACCGGGATCGGTATCGACTCCAGCCGAATGACCCGCTTTTTCTGGCGTTGACCGAGCAGGATTTATTGCTCGAATTCTGGACGGCCTACTACGCCGCGCAGAACGCCAAGGGCGAGGCCATCAGCTTTGAAGGCGAAGATGACGATTACGATCTAAACGCCATTCTTCAGCAGCTCGACCAGGACGCAGACAACCCTGATGCCTGGGAGCCGGTTTTTTCGGATACAGCGCCAGGTGCAGCACCATGACCGTTGAAATTGATATCCATGCCAATCCAGGCCAGGCCCGTTCAGGCATTGCCGAGATTCTGCGCGACTTTCAACGACTCAAGCGCAGCGCCGAAGAATTCTCGCGCGTCAAGCTGAGTGCCGGCACCGAAGACCTGAATCGCAATCTGGAGCGGGTAGAGCGCAATCTCAACGATATGCGTGATCCGCGTCGCAATCGCCGGTTCCATGAGCGCCTGAAATCCATAGGCATGGAGGGCGCGGGCATTGGCGATATTCTGGAGAACTGGGACCGCCTGCACCCTGACCTGAACGCAGAGCAGCGCCAGAGCCGCAGACGGCGATTTATCCGCAGTTCATTGGGCGGCACACCATGGGAACAGGATGTTCCTCAGGATGATCAGCCGACACCCAAGCCGGGGAAGTCAGGCGGCAATCTGCTGGGCAGTGTTGCGGCAGGCGGCAAATTCGCGCTGGGCCTTGCAGGGATACAAACCGGCATTGGCGTTGTCACCGACAGCGTGCAGCAGGCGCGCAACATCGACCGGTTTGTTGATCAGTTCATGCGCGGCACTCGTGAAACCGCCCAGGACTTTGCCTTCTTGCGCCAGCAGATCACCGAGGTCGGGCGCGGCCTGATGACCACAACGGAAGAAGCAGCGCGGTTGACGGTCACGTTTGCCCGTGCAGCGCACGCCAAAACACTGGAAGAAGCGACTCCCGGCGTTGATGCGGCCATTGGCTTGGCCGCTGGATTTGGGGCCGACAAGGACGCGACGGTTGCGCAAATGGCGCGCCTGAATCTGATTGGCGCAACCGGCGGCATGCTCAGCCCGAATCAAAAGCTGTTTGCGATGATGATCGGGCGCACCGTTGGCCAGCACAACCTGCCCTTGGAGAAAGGGCTGGCGGACTTTACCCGATTGGCGGAAGGCAGTGCGCAGCGCACCACACAGGCCCCGCCCAGCGAGGTTTTGGCCGGTTATCTGAGTTCTCTGTATGACGTTGCAGAAAAGCGCCCCGGCCTGAAAAACAACGGCGTGGCGCTGCTGGCCCAGGCGGATGAGGGTTTGCGCACCGCCGACGATCCCGCGACCAATCTGGCCATGTTTCAGGGACTGTCCCGAATCATGGGCACCGAAAACTACCTGCATTTGCTCAAGCAGAAGGACCGGGGCGGCCTTGCGCCGGTGCCGGAGCCGGTGCTGGATGAGAAGGGCCAGGTCAAGCGCGATGAGAAAGGCAAGCCGATCATGCGTGATTCCGGCTTGACCAACCTCGATGTCTACCTGAAAGAGACCAAGAAGAATTTGGGCGACGTGGACCCGCTGGTGCTGGCCATGTACGCCAATAACGCCATGGGGCTGGGTGGGATCAACCGCTCCGAGGCGCTGATTGAGGTTATCGAAAACTACCAGAAATCCGGGCGCAAGGGCTTTGCAGATTATCAGATTGATTTGGCGAAGTATGGGATTACGCCAGACAAGCTCGATACCTCAGCACTCAAGGATTTGGGCGAGATCATGCGCCCCGAGGACAAGGCCCAGCGCTTTGAACTGGCGCGGCAGAAATACGATAAGGGCGATAAGGGCTGGAAGCCGCTGCGGGCATTGGAGGATGACGACAAGGCGGCGCTGGAGACGGCGCGCAGCAAGGCCAATTCAGGCAAGGCCGAAGACCAGGAGGCGTTCTTTGCCCTGTTCGCCAAGGCCATCGGCAAATACGGTGCTGAAGCATCGCCGTATACGGACATGGCGAACACCTTAGCGGAGATCAACAAAACGCTGGTTGAACAGGTTGGCCGACCCATCGTTGATAGCATTTCGACCATCGCCGCGCTGTTGCAGCAGGAGTTTGGCGTCAGCCCCGAGGATATTGAGAATCAGACTAATTACGCAAAAACCCAGAACGCCGCCAACGAGGCTTACAAAAAAGCGAACGCGGAAATTGGTCAGGCAGAATATGAGGTCAACAAAACCGCACCCAATACGCCAGCGCGAGTAAAGGCGCTGGAGAATCTGGCTGCCGTAAAGGAAAAGTACAGGCCGACGCTGGATGCGGCCAGAAACGAAACCGTCAAAGCCTATAAAAATACGCGCAGCGGATGGCAGGCCACAGTTGATTTTTTAGGGGAGTATTTTTTAGACCTAAGCCCGGAAGGGGATGGCGGGCGATACACATCCCCAGAAGAGCGCGCCAGCAACACGCGACCTAGTGCCAGAGCAGTTATTCAAAACGAGCTGCGCCGGGTCAACGAAGAGCTGGATCGGCTCGACCTGAATTGGTACGAGGATGGCGAATGGTGGGGTCTGCCCCCGGAACAGCGGGACCAGCGCAAACAGGAACGCAAGGAGCGCGAGGCGGACCTGTTGCGGCAAAAAGCCGCTCTCGAACAGATGCTTAAAAAGCAGCCAGACCCCTTTCGGGATGCCATCAGAAAAGCCGCTGGCGGACCCGTCCCCGGTGGTTACGGCGGTGGTGACCGCGTACCGGCTTTGCTGGAGCCGGGCGAGTTTGTCATCAATAAGGTCGATGCGGCGCGCCATCGCAGTTTTCTGGAAATGATCAACCGGGGTGCAGGGCCGGTGGCACGCCTTGCAACGGGCGGCGCCGTGCCGGGTGGCAGTAACGTGCCTGCATGGCCGATAGTCCCTGATTCTGCGCCATCATCCGCGCCTATCATCATCGAAGGGATCGCTACGGCGGAAGCGGTTGCGCGCCTCGAAAAGCGACTGGACACCTGGTTTAAGCCGGCCATCGACTACTTGCGCATTATTGCGCAGGGATTGAAAACGGACCTTCCCGGCAGCCAGGAGCAGGAGAAAGACCCACCCCTTCCGCTTCCGCAGCCTCTTGAAAATGACTCTGGCGCGCCCCCCGCAGCGACTACAGCACCCGATGCAGGCAAGGGTAGCGCCGCACTTCCCGCACCCGATAAAACACCCCCGAGTAGCGGTTTTGTCGGTGACGGCCAGGGGTATCTGAGCAAGGGCAACCGGGCCACCGGACGCGGAACCGCAAACGCATGGGCGGGCACATCGGCGGCGCATGGTGACGGCAAGGCACCGGAATCCTCTACGGGCGGACGCCGCCGGGCAGCGCCAAACGCAGCCGAGAGCGCCGGCGGGCTCAACAGCTATCTGCCGCCCGGCATTGACCGCGAGAACGTCCCCAAGGCATTCAATGCCGCGTTGCCGCAAGGTCAGACCGGGAGTGCGGCACTGCCAAGCAAGGATGCCGCGTGGCAGCCCAAAGCCGACCAAAGTCTGACAGGCAAAGGCAAGGGCGGCCCGCTTGCGCAAGACTCGCAGTTTCTTGCTCATTTGCAAACGACCGAGAAGAAATACGGACTGCCGCCCGGCATGCTGTACGGCGTCATGATGACGGAATCCCGAGGGCACAGCGATGCAGTCAGCCCCAAGGGCGCGCGCGGCCCGTTCCAATTCATGCCCGGCACAGCGTCCCGGTTTAAGCTCAATGACCCCCACGAGCCCTACGCCAGCGCCGAAGCCGCAGGCCAATATTTAAGCTGGATTCACAAGCAGCCTTACGTCAAGGGCTGGGATGAGACCATTGCTGCATACAACGCCGGCGAAGGTGCGGTGCAAAGGGCGGGCGGCATCCCGAATTACGGGGAAACGAAAGCCTATGTGCCCAAGGTCAATGCCTATACCGCAGCAGCGCCATACGCCAAGCAGCCTACAGCGAATCCTGCTGCCTCTGCCGCGACCCTCCCGCAACGCGATTGGACGCAAAGCCCAGCCCCTGAATTGCCCGCCCTGTTGAATGATCTGGAC
>OFRV01000129.1_pt1 | contig 11085 bp, 17 predicted proteins | sample 1543231 | NCBI WGS metagenome assembly OFRV01 (sample SAMN05442499, study PRJEB24371) | freshwater metagenome | isolation source: Freshwater Lake | place: Canada: Niagara | collected 2013-08-21 | reverse complement strand
GAACTAAGCAATATCAATGACTTAGAGAGGGGTATGTCGCCGACAAACCCCTCGCTGGCAGCGTCACCAAGTATCCGAGTCAAGGCAGCCAGTAATCTCAAGAACAAGCTCTGTGATTCTTTCGCACAAAGCGTCAGATAGTAGTAAGTACTCACTTATTGTATAGATATCGGTATATATTATATTGAATGCTAATTCATCACAGGAGGTTAATGTCATATCAAAATAATAGTAATGCGTGTAGGCATTAAAAATGAGATTAAACATTGTGGTATGCAGTAAATTTGTTTATAAAATCATAAACATCATTACAAAATGACAATCCAAACTCTTTATAAAATTTTGCAGAAGATACATTTTGTTTAAGATACTCTTTATAATCTGTTTCGTGTTGACTAATAAACACAATATGAGGTTCGCTGTTAATAATTGGGAATGATATTTCCCCATCATCAATAAGTGCATTAAAGATCGTATCTAGTAATTCCGAGAAACCTTCGCTTGTGTCGAACTTGCCGGCGTATTCCTGGGGCAAAAATGCAAAGGGATTGATACCTGTGGTCAATAAAAAATGCGTTATTGTTTGCATTTCTTGGTACGGGCTTATTAAATAGTTTGTTATTGAGTCCATCGCTTCTTTATGAGATGCTTCAATTATATCAAGTCGTAACATCAGTAAGCCCCTCTTTAATTTAGTGCGTCGGATCAAACCAGTTGTCAGGTGGATAGCTGGTGCAATTGCGGGCCTCGGTTTCAATCTCCGTCAGGTAGTTTTCCAGCAATCCCCGATGGATCAGATCGAATTTCACCAGGGCAAACATCTTGATCAGGGTTTTGGTGTTGATCACGAGGGTGGTGCCTCCTTCATCCAGAAAAGTGCTGGAAGGAACACCGACTTTTGCTGATACATAGGACTCAAAGCGGACGACGTTAGGGTGCATTATTTGGAATCCCGGCTGGAGCATGCAATCCGTCACATGGGGTCGAATTGGGTGTAGTAACCTTTGCTAATCGCCTGGTTTCTATATTTCATATGCCAGATCATATCCTCTTCGGTAACGAACTTCTTGTCCTCTGGGCTAATGACCGGGGCGTATTTATTGCGTGATCGGCGTTCTACTTGTGAGAGATATTCTGGGTCATGCAGCTTTTTGTTGGCTAACTTGGTGGCTGCGATTTTCCTACCTTTTTTGCAACCGCAACTGGTGCTGGAACCTGCGACCAGGAAAGCTTTTCTTACGGAGCGAATTTCCCCGCATACGCATTTGCACAGCAGGTATATTTGCTTAGCGCCGCATGGAAGTGGGGGGTGATCATGGTCGACGCGGAGTACGGTCCAATCGCCATAGGACTTCTGGATGGGGGCAGTCATGGTTGGTCTCGGAGTTGAGTTTCCGAGATTCTGCCCTAGTAGGGGATGGGGCTGCAGGCTATTCCCCGCGCCCCAGTTGGCGTTGGTAGCTTAAAAAACAAAATCGGCAGGAAGCACGCCTACTGAGATGGGACCAAGATCGGCATTGATGAGAATGGCTGTATTGATCTCTGCGTTGAAGACGCGACGATATTTACTTTCCTTGGGTTCGTCTGAGAGCCCTAGGATCAATTCCTGGGTCTCCGTGTCGGTAAGGTCGTCTACGGGGATGTCCATCAGGGGGGTCCAGGTCCCGTTGAGTAGCTGCTGGATGCGTATGATCACGGGAGTTCTCCGGTCGGGGCTGCATGGTAAGCATAGGTCATGCAGCCCTGGATGTCTACGCTAATAAAGCGCTTCCAAGGCGGAGTGTACAGATAGTTTGTGGTGGAAACTAGCGGGAGGTGCGGGCACTGCCTGGACTTTCTTAGCGTCTTCGTAGGCGCGCTCGGCGTCTTCCTGGGTGTCGTGGTAGCTGAGATGGCAGATCAAGTTGCCTCGGTAGAGGCGTACTCGCCAGCGGTTGCGGGCGGTCTCGAAGTAGATGCCTTTATAGATACTCACGGCGGATTCCTCTCCAGGCGTTGTTATACAAGTGGGGGACTAGGGCTGCCAGGCAAAAATCCACGCAGGTTGGGCGGTGGGTATTGGGGGCAATGCGGTCTAGTGCGGGGAAGGTCATGATTTCCTGGATGGTCTGGGTTTGGTTGTGTAGCAGGTTATGCATTAGATAGCGGGCGAATAGGCGGGTTTCGATGGTTGCCGGCAGGATGGGCAGGTAGGGGTGACGTTCGTCCAGGTATTCCAGGATGACAACTGGGTTGTCACATTTAACGTAAAGGTCCTGGAAGGTGGGGTAGCTGGTTGCTGATGATGGTAATGGCTTGTATACCAGTTCCTTGTAATTTAAAGCCATTTTAACTACAGCAGTCCAAGGGTTGTCTGTTGTTGTTAGTGTTCGAGCCATGATCACCTCTGCGGGTTGAGAGGGTAAGTTTATCACTGAGAATCTGGATTGTCTCGCTCCAAGTACAGTTTTGTACGTGCTGTGAGGACTCCCATGACTTGTCCCAGAACAGCGTTATGCCGTTGGGCTGCCCAAATATCACACCGACGTTGTGCCCTGTATCATAGCGTTGCTGTAGCCAGGCAAGTTGAGGCAGGGATAACTTGGGTTTGATTCTGGTTAAGTGGTTGGTTTTTGAATACTTGGCTTCAAGCCAGAGCAAGGCTCCATCAGGACCAAAGATCACAAGATCGGGTACACCCCTGGTGACCCGGTCTGCGACTTTCCAGACTACCAGGTGTTCTGGCAGCCGGGTGCGAAGCGCCCTGATGAAGCCTGCTTCGTTCATTAGTCTTTCATGCCGAAGGGTTCACGGAGTAGGGTCTGGGCTTCCTGGTAGGCGGCATTCAGGGCGTCCAGGTTCTCAGTGGGGCGGGCGTGCGCGAAGGTTAGCTTCGAGTAAGTTGTGGTCTGGTCGAAGGCGATGCGGGTGACTGCCATGGGCAGCCATTGGTCTGCTGCGCGTAGGGTACGGATGTACTTAACCAGGTTAGCCATGCTGGCTGGGGGTACGTTGAGCAGTTTGATTTGTTTGGGGTCGGTCTCGCCTGGGGGAATTACGGCAACACGGTAGCTGTTCTTGCAGCGTTTCCCTTTACCAGAGCCGGAACCCCATTCGTTATGAGGGCAAGTACCACAGGTGCCTCCGTGCTGTGGCATAGGGGATTCTTTGATGGGCTTGAGGTCAGTGGTTTCGTCGAGTCCGATGGCGACGCAGATGGGTAGCTGCTTGACCGCTGGGTTGAAAGCCCCTTTGTAGAAGCTATTGACTTGGATGAAGTCGAGGATTACTGCGTCGATATAGGCAGCCATTCCGCCGGCGTTATCGACAAATTTGTTTCCTTCGACACGAATAAACTTAGAGGTGCTTTCTGGAATGAAGGTCTTGGAGGCTTCGATTTGCGTTTTGAGCATTTCACTCAGAGAGATCATGGCACTCATGTTTGGTATCCTGTGCTTTATTTGGTGACGAGAGAGATAGACCGCTTAACGAATGGGACAACACCAGGGATTTCTTCCCCCATGGTGAGTAATTCCCGGTATCCTACTGAGTTGATCTTGCGTTGTAAAAGATGTGTGGAATTTGTAGCTAGAATGTAATCGACTGTTTGATCCCAGTCCTCGATGGTGGGTACAGTGAGTTCACTGATGCGAGCAGTGGCTGTGCTGCCCTTTACCGCAGTGACTCCCACGTCCTGCATGGATTCCATAAGTGTTTGTTCTAGTTGATCATAGATATTCTTTAAGTCCTTGACTTTGGCTTCCAGGTCTTTGCGGGCTTCGCGATTGGCATGCATCTCATCGATGAGGGTTCCGATAGTTGTCACTGGTTGAGTACTCCGAGTAGTAGGTCCATGGCAGAGAGTTTTCCTTGTAGTTTGCTGTAGGCGTCCAGGTCTACAGTGTCTTCGGCGGCAAGAAGTATGGTTTCAGTCTTCTGGGTTTGGCCCGCTCGGTAGATACGGCGGTTGAATTGCAGGAAGTGCTCTGAGTTGTAGGTGGGGGAACACCAGATTGTTGTTGTACCTGCCGTGAGGGTGAGTCCGTGTGCTGCGCTGGCGGGGTGGGCCAGGATGACTTTGATCTGCCGTTTCTGAAACGCCTGGACGGTTTCATGGCGTTCTTCTGCGGTGGCTTCTCCGTCAATGACTGAGAAACTAATGCCTTCTGCGTCCAGGTGCTTGCACATGCGGTCGCGTTGGTGTTTCCAGTTGAACGCTACAACGCATTGCTCTCGTTGCTTGATGAGCTCCGTGGTCAGGGCGTAGCGTTCGTCATGGACCAAATGGGCAATTCCGTTTTCGTCGTAAATAGCCCCACTGGCTACCTGGAGCAGTTTGCTCAGGTGGCTGGCGGCGTTGGTGGCGGTGATGACTTTGTCCTTGAGCTGGATGGCCATCGCGTGTTTCAGAATGTTGTAGTGGGTGATGACCTGGCGGCTGAGGGCAAAGGTGGTGGTGTATTGATGGTTTTCGGGGATTTCCAATACATCCTCGAATTTATGGCGGAGGGTCTTGTCAGCCACCAGGGATGCTGCAGTGGCCATGGCCTCTGGCCGATCCTGCCATTTAGTGAAATTCCCGAAGCTTGTGGGAGTGCATAGGATGTTTCTCGTGGCGAAGTATTTGGGCCCCAGGGAGGCTCCTTCGTCGAGTAGGAAATACTGATGCCAGAGGTCCATAACCCCGTTGGGGGCTGGAGTGCCTGACATCAGGATACGTTTCTGGACGGGGCGGATCATCTTGCGAATCGCGGTACTGCGTAGCGTATTGGGGTGCTTGAACGCTGTTGATTCGTCGATGACTACCAGGTCGAAGCCTTCCAGAGAGAAGTTCTTTTTGTGAAGGGCTACGACACCGTCATGGTTGATCAGGGTAATGTCCGCGTTCTGTTTGAATGCGGTTTCATGTTTGCCTGCTTCCGCTATCGCCCACGTCAGATTCGTGAACTTGATTGTGTCCATCATCCAACTCGGTCGGAGGATGCTTTTGGGCGCTATTATCAAGCTCTTGAAAGTAGGCTGTGAGTTCTTCGCTTGAGTAATGTAATGCAGGACTGCTCGGGTTTTGCCCGTTCCAGGGTCGGAGGCTAAAAACAGTCGGTCGTTCTGCAACAGGTACTCGACAACTTCCTGTTGATGGGAGTAGAGCGGTGGTACCGTAGTGGTCATAAACACAGACTCCTGTGCCGACTTGAGCGCCAAAGTCGCAGTATTTGCAGTTCAGGGTGATGGGCTTGGCAGGGAACTCGGTGGCATTGGTGAGTTGGACGGCTTGGTTGTGCCATGTGATTCTGAAGGGTTCTGAAGCGCCTTTGGCAACTCGTTTAGTAGTGATGCTGCGGCCATCCAGGTAGACGAACTGCGTTTCTACGAGGGTTATGGAGGGGTTACAGGCAAGCGCGGCTACAGCGTAGAGTTGGGCTTGCAGGGCGTGGGGGACTTCCTTGTTGCTGGTTTTCCCTGTTTTCCAGTCGATGATGACCAGCATGCCTTCGTCGTTGACATACTCGAAATCGGTGATGGTTGTAAGCCAGTGGTCTTCGGCGTTTTTGGTTGTTGGGGTCCATTCTGGGGTCAAGTAGCTTGGGTGCTCAACACGCCCTCGGCCTTCTTGGTAAAGGGTTCGGCAGTTGTGGATGGTTTCCTTGGCCAGGGAGCTTTTGATTTTGGGTAGTTCCTCTGAGTCTCCTCGAATGAACTCTTCGATTTGCTGGTGGTAGAGCGTTCCTCGGGTGAGGGGGGAGTCAGGGGCCGCTGGCGGTACAGGGTGTTTGTCTAGTCGTCGGAGTTTCCAGCGATAGGGGCACTGTTGGAACTCCCGCAGGGAGGAGTATGACCAACGTCTGTTCATGTCAGTTTCCTTTAGGCGGAGCGGGTCGTTCATTTAACATGACGGTGATGGCGTGGGTGGGGACCCGTACCCAGGCAGGGATTTTTAGAATGCTGGTGTCATCTTCATCGACCATGCACTCGTCCAGGAAGTCCTCCATTACAGCGACTTCGATAGGCTCGGTGGCCAAGTAACGGAGGATGGTGGCCTTGACATCGTCGGCTGTGTAGGCAGTCATTTTTTTGGCTCGCAGTGAATGAGGAACTTCTTGCGCTGGCTACCGTGGGCAGTGGCGACGATGCCAGTGGTTATTTGCCGGCCTTGATGCCCATTGCAGGCTTTGCAGTCGATGCAACGGAGCTTGATGGTTTCGTAGGGGCATACGGCTTCGTTGGGTAGCACGGGGGCTTCAGGTGTGGCTCGTACTCGGTAGGTTCGCCACCCCATCCGTTGAGCCTGCTGCGCATCGTCCAAGGTTTCGACAGATGCCATGCAAATGTTTTTCCAGTCGTCATGCGCAGTTCGCCATTGGTGGGTATACCCCGTGATGCCATGGTTGTTATCTAGGCATATTCGGTAACTTTCCAGTGGGGCTGCAACTGGGTCGCCATAGGCTCCTAGGCGGATGTGCATGGAACGTAAGCGTAGGACGATCTCCTTGTGTTCTTTCGCTGATAGATTCTGGAGTTTTGGGGTTTTGGGTAGGGCTTTCCAGACGGGGTTTGTTCCGTGGATATGGCGGACATAGCAGCCATTGCCTTGGAGAGGGCAGTCTCCGCAGATAGCTTTGCTGTCTCCGTTTCGTTCGGCGTCTATGGGGGATGCATCGGTGACAAGAATCCAAACCTGGGCGACCGGGCCGGTTTTGATATTGGCTGATGGGCGGTCGATGCCGGTCATGACAACTGTGATATTTGTGGAGTGCTGGTTTGGGAGTGCGCTGGGTCCTTCATAGAGAATGACGTTGCTTAACATGCTTCGATCCTTTGCTTTTTTGGGGATTAAAATATTGGCGGTTATGCTAGTGGCATGGGCGAAGATTGGGGGTTACTCTGTGTATTTCAGCCATGATGGGGTCCTTTAAATGCAAACGCCCTCCGTAAAGAGGGCGTCTGGTTAGTGGTGGTTATTCGTTTTCGTCGTTGATTAAGTCATCCTCGGCTTCACTGAACCACACAGACTCCCAGGAGTCTTGCAATGTGTTGAAGTGTTCAGGCATTGGTAGTTCTTTGATGACTTCGTAGCGGCAGCAGCGGCCTTTCGAATCGTGGTAGTCAGCGGGGATGGAGACTACGTCAGCAGGGTTGATTTTCAGCAGCAGGAGTCGGGGGCCGTTGAAGTGGGCGAGGTAGTTCAGGCTGGCGAAGTGCAGGCCTACGCTGCAGGTTTGGTGGCGGTCGTCGTCAACCTGGTAGCGGGGCATGCTGACTACGCAGCCTACGGCATTGTTGATTTTGCCACTGTGTACGTCGGTGTAGTTGTCGCGTACCCGCTTGTACGCCAGGAAGCAGCCATCATCGGTGATGGGGAGATCAGACTTCTCCAGGAAGCCCAGTAGTTCCTCGATGGCGTGGTGGGCAGGGTTCTTGAGCAAGTTGCCGATGAAGCGTTTCATGGGCTTGATGTCAAACCCATCTAGGCGCATTTGTTCCAGACGGTTGACCAGGCTGATGGGAACTTCCATTCCGTCGATGAGTAGTGCGTTGTTTTCAAGTTGTAATTGCTCTCCGAAATGTTTCTGGAGTTTGCTTATCTTGTCGATTTCTGCTGTGGCTGATTCGTAGTCCCCGAGTTTCAGCAGGTTCCCGACTTTATCGAAGTTGGGGTCCGCTTCACTCATGGTGTAGATCTGGTCGTTGAAGAAGATGGTGATGTTCTGTTCAGAGATCATGTACGCTTTCATTAGAAGCTCCGGGTGGTGTTGTTAACCAGGGCGAAGTAGTGGGTGAAGAAACTGTATGGGTCGGATTCGGAGTTGCGGGTGAGGAAGTTGACCAAGTCAGGGTACTTCTTCATTAATTGCACGGTGGTGGTTAGTATGGTTGAGGTGGGTAATGAGTTTACGGTATTCGCGAATAGGTCTGCACAGGCGAATTGGTTGATTACAGATGTGAATGTGTGCTGCCAATCCATGATCTTGGTAGTGCGGCCATTGAGTTGTTTGATGTCCAGGTCAGCCGGGCAATGGTTCAGGATGTCGTGGATATCTATCGATGTCAGGACATCGAGGATTTTGTTGAGTAGTTCCCGGTCTTTCTTGTCATCTGGCCACCAGGTGTTGTATTGCTCTTGAGGCAGTGCTAGGCTCAGGCCTGCTAGTGCCTCGTCGTTGGTTTTTACTCGGGCGATGAGTTTATCGATTGTCCATTCGGCTATAGTGCGGTGTTTGTTCGGGTCATAGTCCTGCTTGAGGATGATTGGTAAAGTAGGGGGGAACTGGCTGAAGTAGGTATAGCGCTGCATGATGTCTAGCTGGTGCTTGACATTTATGGAGGAGTGGGCTTTGTTGAAGTTGCCGGATAGTGAGTAGAAGTTGTATTCGTCAGTTGACGCGAGGATGACCGGGTAGCGGTCGGTAGCAATGTGCAGGTGGTGGGCGCGTTTGCTGATTCGGGTTTTTGTCCAGCCTCCTTTGTTGTTAGCGATCAATGCGTATACTGGGGTTGATTTCGTCCGGTTGGTAACGGCTTTGCGGGTCTTGGGCTGCCGGTCGGTCCAATGCTCGACGGTTTTGGCGTCCAGGATCTTGGCGATTACTGCGAGTTGTTCAGTACTGGCGGTAATGAACAACAGGTTTTCCGCCAGGCTATAGGGCGGAGTGTCCTTGCGCAGTAGTTTGCTGATTTTCACATAGTCGTCTTCGGTATCGACTTGGATGAGGGTGTAGCCAGGTTTCCCGACGGTCTGGTGGAGTCCGTGGCAGAGTCGGCTCAGTTCAGTGGTGGTTCCCCCATTACGGCGCCAGCGTCCCTGTGTGAGTACTGTTGAGCTTATGTTGCTCATGTTCGTTGACTGGGATGCCTGCAGGAAGGCTTCTTGGATGTTGGGGCGGTTGAGGTCTTTACGGAGCGTGGCCATCTGAGCTCCGAGCTGTGGATTGACAGCGTTGATCACCTGGGCCATGCGGGCGCAGATTTCCGATGTATGCGCGGGCGTGGTTGAGGCCTCGATCAGCTCTTTCATGGCCTGCTTGATTTCCATGATGGCTTCGTTGACCAGTAGGCGCAGGTTAGCGATCGTGGTGCGGTCGTAGCTGAGGGCTTCACGGTTGGGGGCCAGGTTGAGGTACCCGATCTCCGCCTGCAGGTAGCCTCCGTCGAGTAAGCGCAGGTCATCGCGCAGGGATGCCGGTAGGTTCTGCAGGTCGATGGGGTAGTGGACCATGCCCATTACGACCCCGCCTCGTTGAAGGCTGGGGCGGTAGTCTGGGGTTGCACTTATGAAGTGCGGGGTATTGAAGATTGGGTTGTGGTCCAGGCAATAGCGTGTGGGGAGCCCCGGGGTGTATATCAGGTGCTTGGGGATGAAGTACGCCAGGCGCTGGACTGTGTGGGTGAATTCCTGGAAGTCAGAGGCTTTGACTGGGATGGATATCTCAAGTCCGTTTGGGTCCTCGGTCTGGGATGCTCCCAGCTTGGTTACCGAGGGGATGCGGTTCTCGTTGAAAAACACTGCGTATGTGGTCTTGGTACCGTTCTGGCGGGAGGTAATCTGGAATCCGTCGGTGTAGGCCAGGGGAGCTTTGAAGCCCAGGCCGAAGCCGCCGATTTCGTCGTTGCTCGCGCTCTTGCTAGTCTCGAAGTATGTCAGGGCCAACTCACGGATTTCCTGTTCGGAGAGCCCCGTGCCCCAGTCTCGGACAATGAAAGCGTTGCCGGTTTTTGCGAATAGGGATGGTATCGTTATCTGAATGGGGTGAGCGGTCCCGGTTTTGCGCGAGATGTCCAGGGCGTTGCAGATGGTTTCGCGGGTTGCGGCTAGAATTTTGTTTGAATACAGCGAGTTGCTGAGGATGTGATACGCAGCGGCACTGCGCTTGATGTTGGCTTCGGTGGTCGTTGCGGCTTTGAATTCTTCGCTTTTCGTGAGGGTCAGTGTATTCTCGGCGGTCTTCACTTGGTGTTCTCCAGTGCGGTCCAGGCGTTGGGGAAATGACTCTGTGCGTAAGTGGCCATGGTGTTGACGAGGTTTTGAATCTCCAGTTGCGCATGGTCGTTTGTGCGCAATCGGTAGAGTCGATGCAGCGCAGCGAGTGACCCAGTCCAGATGAGCGTGGTCATGAGAGACTGAGGAAGTACGCTGCGAGCTTGCTCGGGACAGACATTGAGCTTGAGTAGTGCCCAGTAGCTCCAATTACTGAGTGTTGTTATTACTCGGTAAATGGAACGGGCTAGTAAATTGTACGGAGTGTTGTGAGGACTGCTGCCCTGTTTGACTGAGGGTGCTGGCTGTCGGAAGTTGGTGATGTCCAGGAACTGTGGCGGCGTAGTGACATAGCGTCTGGAGACTTCGTTGACTACGACTCCTACGGTTGACTTCATGAGTTGTCTGGCAACGAAGATAGGCAGTGTGATTCGGAAGCTGAGTACTACATGAGCAAAGGGGGTCCAATGCTCATGTCGGCTCAGGTAATTGAGCAGGGAAACGTCTTTACTGGAGAGTTCTGGGGAGACTTTGTCCATAGAGACTCGCGCAGCATTGACGATGCTCAAGTCATTTCCCATGACTTCCAGCAAGCTGACGGATATTTCCTGATAGCGGTGGTGAGTTGGGTACGATGTCCGGATCGACGGGTTTAAATTCTGCGATGATTCCACGTGTAGTCATTCCTTCGAGTTTGATGGGTTTGATGCGGATGCCATGGCGGCCCAGGAGCTGAGTAAACTTGGCAGGGGTTTGCGGGATGTCAGGTCCTAGGAGATAGGTGAATATCGCGGCCAGGTCTTTTCGCTGGAGTTTGACGGGTTCGTGGGTGTTGGGGATGATCGCTCGTATGATGCGATCGTATGCCTGGTACCAAGCCGTGGATGAGGCGAACTCACTTTGAGGCTTGAGCTGGTTTACGAAGTACTCCAGATTCCCGTGGCGTATCGCCATGCAGATGGCTTCGAGCCCCGAGGCTGAATCGAGAATCGAAGCCTCTCGGTGGGCATTGATGAGCACGGTGCGTGCGGCTTTGATATCCATCTCGTAGTGCAGAAAGAACTGCGCGGTTTGCCGGATGGTGTTGTGGTCTTCGAGTTCCTCGATTTCCTCTGCGGTGATTTGCAATGGCG
>OFRV01000127.1_pt1 | contig 11346 bp, 10 predicted proteins | sample 1543231 | NCBI WGS metagenome assembly OFRV01 (sample SAMN05442499, study PRJEB24371) | freshwater metagenome | isolation source: Freshwater Lake | place: Canada: Niagara | collected 2013-08-21 | reverse complement strand
AACCTGCACCGCAACCAGTTGCAGTTCCAGTGGCACCTGTTGAACCTGCACCGGTTGCAGCGGCACCTGTTGAACCTGCACCGCAAATACCAGCGATCGAGGCTGAGACTGTCGAGGCGCAATCCGGTGATTCGGTCAATGCCACGCCTGCTGCGCCGCCTTCGGGGAAATCGGGCACGCCCGCGTATCCAGCCGGTAGCAACTATGGGCCGATTTCCAACAATGAACGGCTCTGGGATATCGCCGGCAAGCTGCGCCCCGATCCGATGATTGGCCGGGATGTGATGATGAAAGCGCTGTTTCTGGCCAATCCACAGGCATTCTCCAAGCCCAGCATGGATAGCCTGAAAATCGGTTCGACGATGCGCGTACCCAGCCTGCACGAGATTCTGGAACTAACGGGCGACAAGACCGTGCAGCAACTGATGGAACAGCAGCAGTCGACTACGAATCCGCCGACTGTTCCCGTTTCAGAAACCGCAACGCCAGAGTCCCGCTAGGTTTGTTGACCAGGATAAAGAAAAAGCCCCATCCCGCAATGCGAGTTGGGGCAATGTGGCGATCAATTCCAGTAGAAATACAGCCGTGTCGGACTTCCACCAATGCGCGCGCTCTGTTGCTGCGTTTGTTCGGGTGTGCGGGCCTCTACCGTGTAATCACCGGGCGGCAGCGCGGCGAGGAACCAGGGGCCTTCTGAAACTACGTCCAGCACTGGCGCGCCGCTCGGATCCAGAATGCGTAACCGGACATCGGCCAGATAATTGCCGCTGCCGTGGACCGCAAACAGGATGCGCAGATTGAATTGCTCAGACAGTGCTTCCAGTTCGGCACGCTCGCCTTCACCGATGCCGCCGGAGACATAGCGGATGCCGCGACTGTTTTCGATGCGCAGCAGCGAAGGTGTGTTCGCGCTGGTGTCGGGATAGGTGGATGCGGTAGCACTGTTGTTGTCGGGATCAACACCTTCGCCGGGCACTGCATAGGGCTGAGCGGGTGGATAGGGTGCAGGCGCGGCGTCGGGCGAACGGCTGTACAGTTCGAACGGCGCATCCGATGCGCTAGCCGGTGGGCGGGCGGGTGATGGATAGGGCTGAGCCGGCGCGGCCTGCATTGACGGCGGTTCTGGATAGCCGCTATAGGGATTGCCGTAGTGGTTCTGCTGGGCATGCGCTGGGAGTGCCACCACGATCAAAGCCAGCGCCGCCAGGTGGGCGTGAGGGGTGCGAGTCATTACAAGCCTCCGGTTGTCCTGTTCCAAGCCTGCACGGCGCCGGATCATGCAAGCCGGCGTCGCGTGCCTGGCAGGCTTAGGCAGACGGGTAGTCCTTCGCGTTCAACCGTTCTGAATCAATTGCGCGTACTGCTCGCGCATCGCTTTCTTGTTGAGCTTGCCGACGCTGGTCTTGGGGATGCTATCGACAAACAGCACCTGATCGGGAATGCCCCACTTGGAAATGATGCCCTTGTCGGCAAAGCCTTTCAGCCAGTCGCGGATGGTATCCGCATTGAGGGTCTGATCGAGCTTGGCCACCACCAGCGCCATCGGCCGTTCGCCCCATTTGTCATCGGGCACGCCCACCACCGCCGCTTCGGCGACTGCCGGATGCTTGAGAATCAGGTCTTCCAGTTCCAGCGAAGAAATCCACTCGCCGCCAGTCTTGATCACGTCCTTGAGCCGGTCGGTAATCTTCAGATAGCCCTCGCTATCGATCACGCCGATATCGCCGGTGTGCAGATAGCCGCCGCGCCACAGCGCCTCCGAGTTGCGCGGATCCTTGAGATAACCCTGGGTCAGCCATGGGCTGCGCACCACCACTTCACCCTGACTGACGCCATCATGCGGCACGTCGTTCATCTCTTCATCGACGATGCGCAGTTCCACCATCGGGATCGGCAGACCGGTCTTGCAGCGGATCTCCTGTTGCCGTTCCTCGTCCCAGTTCTGCATATGCGGCTTGAGCTGGGCCAGGGTCAGAATCGGGCAGGTTTCCGACATGCCATAAGCGGCAAAGATATCCACGCCCCGTTCACGCGCCTGCCGCGCCAGCGCCTGGGGCAGTGCCGAGCCACCGATGACCACTTTCCAGCGCGATAGATCAGTGGTTGCAATGCGCGGACTGGAGAACAGCATTTGCAGAATGGTCGGCACGCAATGTGAGAAGGTGACCTGTTCGCGGGCGATCAGGCGCAGCAGGTGATCGGGTATATAACGGCCCGGATAAACCTGCTTCACGCCCAGGCTGGTGGCTACGTAGGGAATGCCCCAGGCATGGACGTGGAACATCGGCGTGATGGGCAGATAGACATCGTCGCGGTTGAAGCGGCCCTGACCGGTGCCGGCCAGCGCAGCGCGGGTGGCCAGGGTGTGCAGCACCAGTTGCCGGTGGCTGAAGTACACGCCTTTGGGCAGGCCGGTGGTGCCGGTGGTGTAAAACGTGGTGGCGCGGGTGTCCTCGGCGAAATCAGGGAATTTGTAGTCAGCGTCACCGGCGGCCAGCAGATCTTCGTATTCGGTGCTGATATCCAGGGTGGTGGCCGGGGTCTGGCCGGTGTCGTCGAGCAGCACCAGCTTTTTTACCGGCTCGATGCGGTCGCGGATGGTTTCCAGGATCGGCAGGAACTCGGTGTTGACCAGAATGACGTCATCTTCGGCGTGATTGATGGTGTAGAGAATCTGTTCCGGCGACAGGCGAATATTGATGGTGTGCAGCACGGCGCCCATCATCGGCACGGCGAAGAACGCCTCCAGATAGCGATGGCTGTCCCAGTCCATCACCGCTACGGTATCGCCGCGCTTGACACCCAGTCCGGCCAGGCCGCTGGCCAGACGGCTGACGCGCTCGCCGAGGTCGCGATACGTCTGGCGCTTGAAGTCGCCATAGACAATTTCCTGGTTGGGAAACTGGCGGACCGGATTGCTGAGCAGCTGCTTGATCAGCAGCGGATACGCGTAGGCGGATGGCGTGCGTTCGATGGTTTTTTCAGACATTGTTCTGGTGCTCCTTGGCAGAGCCGTGGTCACGGCTCTGTTATGGTTGTGCGTTTATCCGCAAAGAGCAAGGGTGTATCGGTCATGTCCAGTGAGGCGGAAAATCCGCCTCTGCGCGCCACCATCCGGCTTCGCCTGAGCCGTACCTTCAATCAGGCAGCGTGCGTGGCGATGTACTGCTTGATTGCCGCGACATCGACATCCATCACCTCGAAACGCTGCGGCAGGTCTTCGATATTTGCATAACCGGTCGGACGTTCCGGAGACCGGCCGAGCGCCTCGATAATCGAGTCCTCGAATTTCACGGGCAGGGCGGTTTCCAGGCAGATCAGCGGCACGCCTTGCTCGCGATAGTCCAGCCCGACTTTGACGCCATCGGCGGTATGAGTGTCGATGATGATGCCGGTTTCTGCATGGACCCGGCGAATCGTTGCCATGCGGTTCTGGTGCGTACTGGTGCCGGTGACAAAACCGGAGTCCCGCACTGTCTGAAAATACGGCGTGTTGGATAGATCAAAATAGCCCTGCGTATCTACCTGTCGCCACAATTCGCGCACCACGGCGGGATCGCGCCCAACGGCGTCGAAGATGAACCGTTCAAAGTTCGACGCTTTGGAAATATCCATCGACGGGCTACTGGTCTGCGCCACCTGATCGGTTGCACGCACCCGGTAAATGCCGGTGCGAAAGAATTCATCCAGCACGTTATTTTCATTGGTGGCCAGGATCAGCCGGCGAATCGGCAGGCCCATGCGCTTGGCGATATAGCCGGCGCAGATATTGCCAAAATTGCCGGATGGGACCGCAAAGGAGATTTCCTGATCGTCGCGCGTGCTGACTGCCAGCCAGCCCTTGAAGTAGTAGACGATCTGCGCTGCGACCCGCGCCCAGTTGATCGAATTGACCGTACCAATCGCGTAGCGGGCCTTGAATTCGGCATCGTTGCTGACGGCCTTGACCATGTCCTGACAATCGTCGAATACACCGCGCACCGCGATATTGAAAATATTGGGGTCTTGCAGTGAAAACATCTGCGCGGTCTGAAAGCGGCTCATTTTCTGATGGGGCGAGAGCATGAACACGCGGATGCCGCGCTTGCCGCGCATGGCGTATTCGGCGCTGGAACCGGTATCGCCAGAGGTCGCGCCGAGAATGTTGAGCTGGCCGCTGTTTTTCAGCAGCGCATATTCAAACAGATTGCCCAGCAGTTGCAGGGCGATGTCCTTGAACGCCAGCGTCGGGCCATTGGACAGCCCGAGCAGCCAGACACCATCGACCAGTGGCGTGGCTGGCGTGATCGCCTCAGTGCGGAAGGCTGCGACCGTGTAGGTTTTATGGATCAGCGCCCGCAGGTCATCAGCGGGAATGTCATCGATGAATCGGCGCAGAATGGCAAAGGCCAGTTCCGGATAGGACAGACCGCGCCAGCCGGCCAGTTCGGCCGGCGTCACGCTTGGATAGGTTTCCGGCAGCGCCAGACCACCATCGGGGGCAAGGCCACCGAGCAGAATATCGGAAAAGGTGGCGGGGGCCATGCCGCCCCGGGTGCTGATGTAGCGCATCGGGAAAATCCTCGGGAGTCGCGGAAAAGGTGACGATATGACCGCTATTGTACCTGTCTGCGTTCCCGAAGGCGCCGGCGCGCGCGGTCCCGGACCTTATTTGGCCGTCTTGGCCATTTCCGCCACGATCATCTGCGTCCACGCCCCGGAACCGCCCAGATTCTGGCCGCCATCGGCGACCACCAGCGTGCCGGTGATGTAGGACGCCAATGGCGAGGCCAGGAATACGCTGAGCTGGCCGATGTCGTCCGGCGTGCCAAAGCGGCCCAGCGGGATCATCTTCTTCATCTTGCCGATGCTGCCTTCCGGCACCAGCCGGCGCACGCCCTCGGTGCCTTCGATGGGGCCGGGCGCGATGCTGTTGCAGCGGATGCCAAAGCGGCCCCATTCCAGCGCCAGGTTGCGCATCATCTGGTCAATGCCGGCCTTGGCCGCGCCGACATGCGCTTGAAATGCATAGGGCATGAAGGCCTGGCCGGCCGAGATGAAGATGATGTTGCCCTGGGTGTCCTGCAACTGCGCGAAGGCCGCCCGGCAGGCGTGGAAGCTGCCCATCAGATCAATATCAATCACCGATTTGAAGCCGTTCGGGCTGAGCTGTTCGGCGGGCAGCGGGAAATTGCCGGCGGCACCGCAGACCAGGGTGTGTAGGGGGCCGAGGGTCTCGCGGCACTGCTGCATCGCGCTGTCCAGCGCCGCGTAGTCGCGCACATCGACCGAATAGGTTGCGACCTGTGCGCCGAGCGCCCGCAGTTCTGCCGCTGCTGCATCCAGTTTTTCCTGTGAACGGCCGACGATGCCCAGGTTCGCCCCGACTGCGGCGAAGTTGCGGGCGATGCCCAGATTGATACCGCTGCTGCCGCCGGTGATGAAGACGGTCTTGCCCTGGAACAGATCTTTGGCGAAGTAGGAGGTGATGTTCATGCGTGCGCGCCTTGGGTTGGGGAAGGTCGATAGGTCGATCCAGCAAGACTAAGCAACCGCCGGGAAACGACCTAGCACGGTTTGGCTAACTTGTGAATATCCAGGCTGCTTGACCGCTCTTGTCCCCTTGTCGAGAATCGCGGGCTGGTATGGGTTCACTCCACATGGAGTTTGTCATGGCTGACTACGATTTACTGATCGTGGGCGCGGGTATCAGTGGCCTGAGCATGGCCCAGTATGCCGCCGGCGCCGGCTTGAAAGTGCGAGTGCTGGAACAGGAGCGCCGGGTTGGCGGATGCCTGCATTCGCAACGTTTCAGCGGGGCGCTGGATGGGTTTTGGCTGGAGCTGGGCGCGCACAGTTGCTTCAATTCCTATGGCAATCTGCTGGCGCTGCTGGAGCGGGCGCAGGTGCTCGGGCAACTGCGCCCGCGTGCCCGGGTCGGTTTCCGGCTGTTCGCCGAGGGCGCGGCGCGTAGCATTCCGGGGCAATTGCATGTTCTGGAGCTGCTGCGTGCGCCGTGGCAACTGTCGCGGCTCCGCAAGGCCGGGCTGAGTGTCGCTGAGTATTACCGTGCCATCGTCGGGCCGCGCAATTATGCGGAGGTGTTCGGACCGGCGTTCGATGCGGTGATTTGTCAGCCGGCGGGCGATTTTCCCGCCGAGAGCCTGTTTGGCAAGCGTGCGCGCCGCAAGGATGTGCCACGCGGTTTTACCCTGCCCGGCGGTTTGCAAACCATCGCTGATGTACTGGCCGCGCAACCGGGCATGCACATCGAGCGTGAGTGTGCGGTGCGCACGATTCGCCGCGAAGGTGCGCTGTTCGTACTGGGCACCGATCATGGCGATTACCGCGCGCGCCATGTGTGCCTGGCGACGCCGGTGGCAGTGAGTGCGACCCTGTTGGCCGATGCCTTTCCGCATCTGGCGGAACTGCTGGCGGAAATCGCCACGGCTGCGGTGGAGACGGTTGCTGTGGCGGTGTCGCGTGCCCAGGTGCGCCTGCCTCCGCTGGCCGGGCTGATTGGCCGCGATGAGGCGTTTTTCTCGGTGGTGTCGCGCGATACGGTGCCAGATTCGACCTATCGGGGGTTTACGTTCCATTTTCGCCCCGGCGTGCTCGATGATGCCGGCAAGCTGGAACGGATCAGTCAGGTGCTGGGTGTGCCGCGCGTGGCGTTCAGCGCTGACGATGTCGCTTTCAAGCGCAACCAGTTGCCGGCGCTGCGGGTGGGGCATGGAACGCGGGTCGAGAGGATTGACCGGGCGCTGGCGGGTACCGGGCTGGCGCTGGCCGGCAATTATTTCACCGGCGTGGCGATCGAGGATTGCGTGACGCGCGCCCGACTTGAATTCGAGCGTCTGCAGCGGGAGCAGGGGTCAGGCGGATAAGTCCGCAGCGGGTCCGTGCCAGGCATCCGGTTGGCGGGACCCGTCTGCGGCAATGGATCAAAAGCAGGGATAAAGGGTGGTGGTCTCGCCGAGCGCCGCCGACAGGTTATCGCCTGCCGACCAGCTTTCATCATTGACCAGGAACTTGAACGCCAGATCTTCATCGGCGATTTCGCTGGTCGTCCACACCCAGACATCATTGCCGACATTTTCCATCAGAATGCCGGCTTCCCAGCTCAGCCCGGCGCCTTCACCGCGAATGTACAGGCTATTGCCAAAACCAACGTCATACTTGGCGACCACAACCGTAACGGTCGATTCCATACGCTTTTCTGTGGGTGCCGGAGCCGCGACGGGTTCGGCTACGACTTCCGCGACGGGTTCAGTGGCTGCGGGTTCAGCGACAACGGGTTCGGCTACAGCTTCCGTGACGGGTTCGGCTACAGCTTTAACGGCTGCGGGTTCAGCGACAACGGGCTCGGCTACGGCTACGGTTTCTGTGACGGGTTCGGCTTTAACCACGGCGGCTGGGGTTACAGTTTCGACGGCTGCCGGTGTCTCAACAACAGGCGCGCTTTTCCGAGCCGCAGGTTTGCGGTTGGTCTTCTTGGTCGTGCTATCAGTCGATCCTGCTTTCTTTGGCATGCGTCAGTCCTCTGAATTACTTGATGAATTTTGCAGTTCGGTCGGTGCCTGCGGCACGGTTGCATTTTGAGTCTAACCTAAGCGTGAAGTGCTCTCCAAGCCAAAAACGACATAAACACCTGGAATAATCACTCTGTCGCTCAATTCTAGACGCCAATCACGCCCATGTTTCGTCACGATTACCCGTTTGATCCGGCTTATGCTTATGACCTGAATGCCCTGCTGCGCATTGCCGCGCCCACACCGGAACCGGCGGATTTCGCGGCTTTCTGGCGTGAACTGCATGCGCGTGCGCGTGCGGTGCCGGTTGCGCCGGTATTGCGCGAAGTGTCCAGTCCACAGCCGCGCGTTCGCGTCTTCACGGTTGAATTCACCTCGCTGGATGGCGTGCGCATTGGCGGCTGGCTGACCCGGCCGCGTGATGCCCCGGTTGAACGCGCTGTGGTGATCAGTCACGGCTACGGTGGACGCGAGCAGCCGGACTTTCATCTGTTCCTGCCCCGGGCGGCGATCCTGTTTCCCTGTGCGCGCGGCATTTCCCGCAGTGCCGGCGGCGGGATTTCCAGCAACCCGGATGAGCATGTTCTGCACGGCATCGACCGGCGCGAACACTATGTGCAGGGCGCCTGTGCCGCTGACACGGTGTGGTGCGCGGCCTCGGCAGTGCTGGACCTGTTTCCGATGGCGGCGCGGCACCTGCAATACCTGGGTATTAGCTTTGGCGGTGGCATTGGTGCGCTGGCCTTGCCCTGGGATGAGCGTTTTCACCGCGCCCATTTGAATGTTCCCAGTTTCGGCCACCATCCGCTGCGCCTGGCCCTGCCCTGCATCGGCAGCGGCGAAGCGGTGCGTCGTTATCAGCAGCGCACGGGTCGGGCACTGGACACGCTGCGCTATTTCGACGCAGCGAGCGCGGCGCGTTACCTGCGTATTCCGGTGCATGTCGCCGCCGCCTGTTTTGATCCAGTTGTGCCACCGCCCGGCCAGTTCGCGATTTACAACGCCCTGGCCGGTCCCCGGGAACTGTTCGTATTGCAGGCCGGGCATTTCGAGCACGCCGGAACCGCTGCCGAGAATGCGCGCCTGCTGGATGCACTGGCCTACTTTTGCAACTGTGCATGAGTCGCCCGCAGCGCCTTGTCATACGCCTGTCAAGAAGATGCCGTAAGTTTTAAGCAATTCAATTGCTTGATCAAAACGGCACGCGATGAACCGCGATTATCACAAATGGTATAGCCCCCGACTGGGCCGGGATATGGAACTGCTGGTGTTCGGTCATGCCGGGGCCAAGGTGCTGGTGTTTCCAACCCGCTGCGGCCGGTTTTACGAATACGAGCACATGGGCCTGATCGAAGCGCAGCGCCACAAGATCGAGCAGGGTCACCTGCAGTTCTATTGCGTGGATAGCATCGATGAGGAGAGCTTCTATTGCTTCTGGTCGCGCCCCTGGGATCGCGTCCATCGCCACCAGCAGTATGAAGCCTATCTGCTCCACGAAGTGCTGCCGCTGATGTGGGCCCAGAATGGGCACCCGTGCGTGATCGCGCATGGCTGCAGCTTTGGTGCTTTCCATGCGCTCAATTTTGCCTTCCGCCATCCCTGGATATTCCGCAAACTGGTTGCGCTCAGTGGCCGCTACGATCTGACCCTGACGGTTGAGCATTTCCGCAACCTGTTCGATGGCCACTACGACGAACACGTTTATCACAACACGCCCAGTCACTTCGTACCGAATCTGTCCGATCCGGGCATTCTCGATCATCTGCGGCGCATGGAAGTGGTGCTGGCGGTCGGCGATCACGACCCGTTTCTGGACAATAACCGGCAGTTGAGCCAGTCGCTGTGGCACAAGGGCGTCTGGCATGCGCTGCATATCTGGCAGGGGCGGGCGCACAGTCCCCGCCATTGGCGGCGCATGGTGGATCTGTATGTCTGAACGGGCGGCTCAATAGCCGAGCAGGCGCGCGCCCTGATAGAACACAAAGCTGACCAGCCAGGCCACGCCCAGCGACCAGGCCACGCTGGCGCCGGTGAAGACCAGACTCCTGGACTCGCTGCGCAGCGTGGCCACCGTCGATAGGCAGGGCGTATAGAGCAGGATGAACAGCATCAGGCTGAAGACCTGCACAGTATCCATCTGCTGTGCCATCAACTGGGCCAGCGCCGTGCCGTCCATGCCATACACCACCGCCATCGCTCCAAGCACGATCTCCTTGGCGACGAAGCCAAACAGCAGCACCACCGCCATCTGCTGATCAATGCCAATCGGGCGCAGCAGCGGTTCCAGCCAGCCACCAAACAGCCCGGCCAGGGTTTCGGGGCCGCCTACCGGCACGCCCGTCGGCACATGTGTCAGCAGCCAGATCATCACCACGCCGGCGATGATGAAGCGGGTGGCGCGGCTGAGGAAATGCTGTACTTCGTGCCAGCCGCGCAGCAGCACCTGTTGGAAAGTCGGCAGGCGATACGGCGGCAGTTCGATCAGCAGCGGCTCATGGCTGCCCAGCCTGCGCTTGAACAGCAGCGCACTGGCGAAGGCGGCCAGGAAACTCGCTACGTACAGCGTAAACAGTACCAGCGGCGCCTGGCTGGGTGTGAACAGCGCAGTGGTCAGGAAGACGAACACCTGCAGGCGCGCCGAACACAGCGAGAAGGGAATGATCAGCATGGTCAGCAGGCGCAGGCCGCGCGTGCGCATCACCCGCGTGCCCATCAGTGCCGGCACATTGCAGCCAAAGCCCATCAGCAGCATGACAAAGCCGCGCCCATCCAGACCCAGCCGCGCCATCAGCGCATCCATGAGAAAGGCAATGCGCGACAGGTAACCGCTGTCCTCGATCAGCGCCATGCCGAGGAAGAACAGCACGATCACCGGTACGAACGAAGCCACCGTGCCGACGCCATCGTAGACCCCTTCCACCAGCAGGCTATACAGCCAGCCCGGCAGCAGGGCCTGCAGGTGGATCAGCCCATGATCGCGCACGCCTTCCAGCAGCCAGGCCACGCCATCCTGCACCGGTGCGCCCAGGGTGTAGACGGCCTGGAACAGCAGATACAGGGCAAGGAAAAACAGCGGAATGCCCAGCAGTGGATGCAGAACGACGCGATCGATCCGTTCGCTCAGGCGTGGCTCCAGCAGGCGCGGCATGTGCACCGCCCGCGCCACCAGCTTTTCCGCCTCGTTCACCAAGGCTTCATCATCGGCCAGCTCGCTATCCAGAGCGGCACGATCGGTCGCTGGCAACAGGTGCAGGCTCTGGCGCAACTGCTCACGGCTTTCGTGAAAGCCGCGCCCATATTTGGCGCTGATGAAGCACACCGGATAGCCCAGTCCGGCAGCCAGCAGCGCCGCATCGATGCGCATGCCCAAGCGCTCAGCCTCATCGACCATGTTCAGAATCACCACCGCCGGCAGGCCAAGCTGGCGCAATTGCAGCACCAGGGGCAGTTGCTGATCAATCTGGGTGGCGTTGAGGATGATGCAGAGCAGATCGACCGGAGTGCCACGCAGGAAGCTGCGCACCACCTGTTCGTCCTCGGCGAAACCGTGCAAGTCATATAGACCTGGCAGGTCGATCACTTCGACGATATCGGCACCCAGCAGGATGCGCGCACCCAGCAAATCAACCGTGATGCCGGGCCAGTTGCCGATGCGCGCACTGGCGCCGGTCAGACGGTTGAAAAAGGTGGACTTGCCAGTGTTGGGCATGCCCAGCAGGGCAATGCGTTTCATCCTGATTTTCCGCGAGAAACCCCGGCGTTCAGGCCGGGGAGGGATAGCGGGCCGTCCGCAAGGGCGGCAGCTTTTCGGTTAACTTGTTGCTTGATAAGGCTC
>OFRV01000126.1_pt1 | contig 11525 bp, 11 predicted proteins | sample 1543231 | NCBI WGS metagenome assembly OFRV01 (sample SAMN05442499, study PRJEB24371) | freshwater metagenome | isolation source: Freshwater Lake | place: Canada: Niagara | collected 2013-08-21 | reverse complement strand
GTCCGGAGTTGACCGTGCTGGTGGCCAGTGGTGATGGCGATGCCTTTTCCATTGGCGGCAACCACTTCCTGCACGCCTGCCGACGCAACGTCGATTTGACCTGCATCGTCATGGACAACGCCGTCTATGGCATGACCAAGGGCCAGCCCTCGCCGACCACGACGCCGGATTGGCGCAGCAAGCTGGCGCCGGAGGGAACCGGTATCAGTCCGTTGCGACCACTGGCGGTAGCGCTGGCTGCTGGAGCAGGCTTCATCGCCCGGGCCTTTTCCGGCGACCCCAACGGCATCGCCCAGCTGCTGGTCGAGGCGATCCGCTATCCGGGATTTGCGCTGCTGCAGATTCTCAGTCCCTGCGTGACCTATCGACCGGAGGAAAAGGACTGGAAGCATCAGGTGCATGCCGCCGGGGTCGAAACGACCGCCGATCCGGTCGAGGCAGCACGCCGTTTGTTCGCTGATGACGGCATGACCACCGGTGTGTTCTACCGCGCCGAACTGCCGCCCTATCCGGCGGCGGTGAACACCGCAACCACGACCCTGACCACGCTTGAAGCGGGACTTGCACTATGAGCACGATAGCGATCACCACGCTGGACCAGTTGCTTGCCTACGCTCATGTCCTGGAACAGGAAGCCGTCGAACGCTATCAGGAACTGGCCGAGCAGATGCAGGTTCACCATCAGCCACAACTGGCGGAACTGTTCCAGACCATGGCCCGGGTGGAGGGCCAGCATGTGGACCGGGTCGAGGCCCTGGCCGATGGCCGGACATTGCCGCGCCTGGCACCCTGGGATTATCGCTGGACGGACTTGGAGTCGCCGGAGCGGGTACCGATTGGCGCGGAACAGTACGGCATGCAGCCACGGCAGGCGCTGGAACTGGTGCTGGCTGGCGAAGAGCGGGCGCAGGCCTTCTTTGCGGCGGTGGCGGCGTCCTGTCCCGATCCGGTAGCGCGCACCCTGGCCGCCGAGCTGGCCGAGGAGGAACAGCAGCACGCGGTGCTTTTGCATGACTGGCTGCGCCGCTATCCCTGTGCTGTCGAGGATGTGCCGGATCTGGATGAACCACTGGCGCAGGATTGAGACTGCTGCCGGTGGTCTGATGATTGGCTGCTGGGCGATTCGGGCATAAGGCGCGCGCCCCTTGCGGGTATCGCTAGAATGACGAACAATCCGCGGCGCGTCATACCCATCATTCGTTCCCGAAAGGAGAAAACAATCATGTCAGTGGGCCAATACTGCAATCGCCATGTCGTCACGACGGAAAGGGGGACGGGCATTCACGAAATTGCGCGGATCATGCGCCAGCGTCATGTCGGTACCGTCGTGGTGGTTGAACGCCGCAACGATAAGGAATATCCAGTCGGGATCATCACGGACCGCGATCTGGTGGTCGAAGTGATGGGCCAGGGGCTGGCGCCGGAGACGCTGACTGTGGGCGATATCATGACCAGCAAGCTGGTCACCGCCCGCGAAGAGGACAATTTCTGGCGCGCCCTGGACCGGCTCAGCGCCAAGGGCGTGCGGCGTTTACCCGTGGTCGATGACGAGGGTGCACTGATTGGTATTCTGACCGTGGATGACGTGTTGACCGCGCTGGCGGTGGGCCTGTCGGACGTGACCCGGCTGGTGCAGCGCGAAATCGCCAAGGAAGTGCAGCAGCGGCAGTAAGCCGGTATTACGCGCCGCGGACGGGCAGTGGCGCCCTTCCGCGACTGCGGCTTGGGAATGGGTGTCTCAGCTGTTCAGGGCCAGCAGCGCCAGGGCCAGTCCAGCCAGCGCCACCAGCCATGCCCCAGCCAGGGCTAGCCGCGAGGAGGCCGCCGGCGCCGCTTCCCGCGCCGCCTGCTCGGCGAGAGAGTGTTGCAGTGCGGCCAGGGCCTGCTGGCGCTCCTGATCACGCTGATCAAGCGCGGCCAGCCGCTGCGCCTGTTCCTCGAAGGTTGGATTGCGGGTGGCGTCCTCCAGTGCCTGCAGGCGCTGGTGCAGGGTCATGACCTCGCCATGCAGTTCGCGTAGCACGTTTTCGAACTTGCCAAATTGCTCGGAATGCGCCGTCAGGCGCTGTTCGTTGTCGTCAACCCGCTCATTGAACGCGGCCAGTGCCCCTTGCAGAGTGTCCTGCTGGATTTGTGCCTGATCCTGCCGCTCGGACAGCATAGCCAGACGCTGACGCAGTTCATCGCCCTGCGCCTGGAAGCGCGCATCAAGATCCGTCCATTGGCGCGCTAGCGCATCCTGCTGGTTCCGCGCCGCGCTGCTCTCGTTTTGCAGCGTCGTTTCCAATGCTGCGGTGGCGGCCTGCGCCGCCTGTACATCCTGACGCAGGGCATTCAGCATGCTCATCAGATCGCCCAGGCGCTGATCATGGGCGCCGCTGGCGTCGTTCAGGGTGTCGAGGCTTTGTTGCGTGCCTTGCAGGTAGTGGCGGAAGGCGTCCAGGGCGGTTTCAAGGTCTTTGGCAGTGCTCATGGGATCCTCGGCAGGTTCCGGGATGGGGTTTTGGTGTGGTTATGGTGTGATGCTCCAGCCAAGCCCTAGTGTAGTGGTTTCCTGCCGCCGATTCTCGTTATGCGTTGACGCTGGCGTGGCCGGCGCGGGGCCGAGGTGGCGCCCGCGTGCTCTGAATGGAATGCCAGGGACAGTCATGGTTGATCAGGCGATCACGTGAAGTAGACCCGTGGGGCCTCGGCAAGCAACTGCCGGAACTGGGCGCCGCTGATGCGCACCGTCAGTTCATGATCGCCGGCCTCGAAGAAAATCTCTTCCTCCTCAGCTAGAGCAGCGTCCCAGACGGTGGGCAAGCCATAAGCCGCGCCGAGCACCGGGATGGCGCCGGGTCGGCAATCGGGGAACAGTGTGGCCAGTGCGCTTTCCGGCGTCAGGTGCAGGCGGCGGCCCAGACGCTTATGGAGTGCCTCCAGATCGACATGGCGGCTGGACGGCAGCACCACCAGCAGGTGACCACGCTCATCCTCGACGACCACGCCCTTGGCCAGTTGCCGGCCCTTGATGTGGGCGCTTTGGGCGGTGTCCATGCTGGAGAAGGTGCGTGGATGAATGAGCACCTCATGATCGATATTGTTGTGATCCAGATAGGTCTTGAGGGTTGCGGCGATAGGCATGGCGAAATCCTCCTCGCACAAACAAGACGGTGAAGCAGGGTAAGGAACAGCGCTTTCTCCCCAATGATAGACAGGTTTTAAGTGACGCGGACGGCAGGCGCCTATAAAATCCGTTTCCTTTCGGCCTTGTTTTTCATTGCCGTGTGGCGTGGAGTCGATCGTGCAGGAACTGAACCCGTTTTTTAATCAGATTCAAGATCTCCAGGGGCGCTGCGCGTCTCTGAGGGGGTATCTTTGACTTCGAAACCAAGCGTGAGCGGCTGATTGAAGTCAATCGGGAATTGCAGGAATCCAATGTCTGGGACGATCCAGAACGGGCGCAGGCCCTGGGCAAGGAGCGCGCGCAACTGGAAGCGGTTGTGGAGCGGTTGGAACGGCTGGATCAGAGCCTGAATGAGGCTGCCGAATTGCTGATGCTGGCGGGTGAGGAAGGCGACGAGGCTACGGTGAGTGCGGTGGCGCTCGATTTGGAACGCTGCGCGGGCACGGTCGCCAATCTGGAATTCCAGCGCATGTTTTCCGGCGAGCTGGACGCGAGCAACGCCTTTCTCGATATCCAGGCCGGTTCCGGTGGCACCGAGGCGCAGGATTGGGCGGACATGCTGCTGCGCATGTACCTGCGCTGGGGTGAGCGGCGCGGCTTTAAAACCGAACTGCTGGAAGTGTCGCCGGGTGAAGTGGCCGGCATCAAGAGCGCCAGCGTCAGTTTCGAGGGCAGCTATGCCTTTGGCTGGCTGCGTACTGAAATCGGTGTGCACCGGCTGGTGCGCAAGTCACCGTTCGATTCCGGCAACCGTCGTCATACCTCGTTTGCGGCGGTGTTTGTCTCGCCGGAAATCGATGACAGCATCGAGGTGGATATCAATCCGGCCGATCTGCGTATCGACGTTTACCGTGCGTCCGGTGCGGGTGGGCAGCATGTGAACCGGACTGAATCGGCGGTGCGCATTACCCATTTGCCGACCAACACTGTGGTGCAGTGCCAGAACGATCGCTCCCAGCATAAGAACCGTTCTACGGCTATGAAGCAGCTTAAGGCCAAGCTGTATGAGCTGGAATTGCAAAAGCGCAATGCCCAGGCCCAGGCCCTTGAGGACACCAAGTCCGATATTGGCTGGGGCAGCCAGATTCGCTCCTATGTGCTCGATCAATCGCGGATCAAGGATCTGCGCACGGGTATTGAAGTCGGCAATACCCAGGCCGTGCTGGATGGCGATCTGGACATCTTTATCGAAGCCAGCCTGAAGAGCGGCCTGTAGGGCGACCCGGCGTTCCAGGCGAATTGAAACTGACAGCCAGGCGCTGCGTCGTTACCGGTCCGCGCGCCGAAGCCGCTATGAGTGAATCCATGGATCTCGAAAACCCCGCAGAACTCCTCGACGAAAACAAGCTGATTGCCCTGCGCCGCCAGAAGTTGCACGAGCTGCGCCAGCAGGGTCAGGCCTATCCGACTGATTTTCGCCGCGATACCCTTGCCGCCGACCTGCATGCCGCGCATGGCGCACAGGACAGCGATACGCTCGATGCGACGGCGCTCCGGGTGCGGGTCGCCGGACGCATGCTTGCCAAGCGCATCATGGGCAAGGCCAGCTTTGCCCGCCTGCGCGACATGTCCGGCGATATCCAGTTGTTTATCCAGAAAGGTGCGCTGCCCGAGGGCGTTTACGAGACGTTTAAAAGCTGGGATCTGGGCGATATCCTCGGTGCCGAGGGCACGGTGTTCAAGACCAAGACCGGTGAACTGTCGATCAAGGTTGATACGCTGCGCCTGCTGACCAAGTCACTGCGGCCCCTGCCGGAGAAGTTTCATGGTCTGGCTGATCAGGAAACCCGCTATCGACAGCGCTATGTCGATCTGATCATGAACGAATCGACCCGTGCCACCTTCCGCCTGCGTTCGGCGATCGTCGCTTATATCCGCGAGTTTTTTAATGGGCGCGGCTTCCTGGAAGTCGAGACGCCGATGATGCAGCCGATTCCCGGTGGCGCGACGGCGCGGCCGTTCATCACGCACCACAATGCGCTGGATATGCAACTGTATCTGCGCATCGCCCCGGAACTGTATCTAAAGCGGCTGGTGGTGGGCGGTTTTGAGAAGGTTTATGAGATCAATCGCAATTTCCGCAATGAGGGGTTATCAACCCGCCATAATCCCGAGTTCACCATGCTGGAGTTTTATCAGGCCTATGCCGATTACCATGACCTGATGGACTTGAGCGAAGCGCTGTTGCGCGGTATGGCGCAGCGTCTGCTTGGCGATACGCGGATCAGCTATCAGGGTGAGAGTTACGATTTCGGGCGGCCGTTCCGGCGTCTGACCGTGCGCGAGGCGGTGCTGCATTTCAATCCGACGATCAGCGCCGCGGAACTGGATGATCTGGACATGGCGCGGCGCATCGCCGAGGGTCTGGGCCTGAAAATCCAGCCGGATCACGGTCTGGGCCGCGTGCAACTGGAGATTTTCGAACAGACCGTTGAGCATCAGTTGCGCGATCCGACCTTTATCACTGCCTATCCGACCGAAGTATCGCCGCTGGCCCGGCGCAATGATGCAGATCCGGGCGTCACTGACCGCTTCGAGTTGTTTGTTGGTGGTCGCGAGATTGCCAACGGCTTTTCCGAGTTGAATGATCCCGAAGATCAGGCCGAGCGTTTCCGTCGTCAGGTCGAGGCCAAGGCCGCTGGCGATGATGAGGCGATGCATTACGACGCTGACTATGTGCGGGCGCTGGAATATGGCCTGCCGCCTACCGCTGGCGAGGGCATCGGTATTGACCGATTGGTGATGCTGTTCACCGACGCGCCATCGATCCGCGATGTGCTGCTGTTTCCGCATCTGCGCCCGGAATGAGGCAATAGACAAAGGCAAGAAGTGAGGGCGGCTGAACCCGGCAGGTTCAACCGCCCTCGCGCTTGATCCCGCTGCCGTTTGCGCAGGCGGGGTTTTTCAATTGAGGCGCTGCCGGTTTTTACGGTGCCTGGGCGTGCGCCGTTGCCGATGGCGGCCAATTGGCAATGGCGCTGCGCATGGGCACGATGGCGCCGTGCTCGTGGCAGCGGGCGCTGGAGTGTTCGCGCAGGGCGACTACCGGGCGCTTGCAGTGCGGGCAAACCGCGTGTACTCGATATAGAACCGTCATGATGCGTTTCCTCGGTAAGGGTTGATTACCGGTTTAGGCAACTCTTTGGCGGTTTTGTTTTGCGGTGCAACAAAATTTTGTTGTTTGACTGAATTGTTTTGTATATTTTTTGCAAATTTGTTGTTTAAAAACAATATCGGCCTTCAGAACTCACTTGGTTCCGGTTGATGCCGATGCTGGCGAGTGGTTCTGCGGGCGCCGGTTTCTGGCCTGGGCTTTGGCTTGCAGTTGCGTTGCGGGCGCAGGAATTCCGGGCAACCCCGGGCACCGCTGGCCTGATAATCGGCGCTGAGCGCGGCATATGCAGTCGGTTCCGGCACATCCAGCGCAGCAACCAGTCCCTCGTGCAGCAGATCGAACAGCCGCTCCAGAGCCAGTTGATGCGTCTGGCCGGTGCGGGCGAACAGCCAATCGCTGAAGGTCAAGAAACGCTGGAACGGTGCCGCGCCAAGCAGTAGTGGCCGGGTCTGGCGAAAGCGCCCGGAATTGCCGATCAGATCCCAGTAGCGGGTAAAGCGCTCCAGACGGCGCAGGGTAGCGAAATCCAGCGTCGCTGAACTGAGCAGGTTGTAGGGCGGTTGCGGGTTGTAGCGGCAGTCGAAGGCAGCACTGTGGCGATCGATCGGCGTGCCGCGCAGCCGTTTCAGAATGCCGACCTGGATTTCATGCGGGTCGAGCGCGACCAGCCGATCAAAGCCGGCGGCAATACTAGCCAGTTCCTCGCCGGGTAGGCCGATGATCAGATCGGTGTGCAGGTGGGCGTGGCTGTGCTCACGCAGCCAGCGCAGATTGGTCTCGCTGCGGGCGTTGTCCTGCCGGCGGCTGATGCGCGCCTGCACGTCGGGATTGAAGCTCTGCACGCCGATTTCAAATTGCAGCGCGCCGGGCGGAAAGCGGCTGATGCGCGCCTTGAGTAATTCCGGCAGGTGGTCGGGAATCAGCTCGAAATGCAGGAACAGCCGCTCATCGAGCCGCTCCAGGAAGAAATCGAGAATGCGCGCCCCGACCTGGGCCTTGAGATTGAAGGTGCGATCGACGAACTTGAACTGGCGCACGCCGCGTTGGTGCAAGCGGTCCAGCTCAGCCAGGAACGGCTCCAGCGGAAATGGCCAGGCGGTCTGGTCCAGCGCCGACAGGCAGAATTCGCAGCGAAACGGACAGCCGCGCGAAGCTTCGACGTAGATCAGCCGCTGGGCAATGTCGGTGTCGCTGTAGAAGCGATAGGGCAGGGTGAGCAGGTTCAGTGCAGGTCGCGCCGCCTGTATCACCTTCTGCGCCGGGCGCTCGCCGGTCAGCAGACGCTGGCAGAGCTCGGCAAAGGCCAGATCCGCCGGGCCGGTAATCAGATAATCCGCTTGGGCTACGATGGGCTGTTCCGCCCACTCGTGGCTGACTTCGGGACCGCCGAGCACAATGATGAGCTCCGGCCGCACCCGCTTGAGCAGTGCCACCAGCGCAGTGCTTTCCACCACGTTCCAGATATACACGCCCAGACCGAGAATGCGCGGCGACTCGTTCAGCAGCGCCTCGGCGATGTCCAGCGGCCGCTGGCTGATGATGAACTCACGGATCGCGGCCTGAGTCTGCAACGCGCCGAGCTGCGCGAACAGATAGCGCAGGCCAAGCGCGCTGTGCGCGTAGCGGGCATTCAGGGTGGAGAGCAGGATGGTCGTGGCCATGGGCAGGATTCCGCGTCGCTCAGGCCACGCCCAGCAGCGCAGCGTAAAGGTGCAGCAGCAGGATCGCAGCGCCCAGGCAGCGCAGCACATAGCCGGTATTCCAGCGCAGGAAGGCGTAACCGTCGATGCCGTAGCGGCCCTGCAAAATCAGATGCAGACCGGACAATGGATTGGCCGGCACGCCAATCGCCCAGCCCATCAGCAGGGTGATGGCCAGCAGGTTGGGATCGGGATGCAGCGGTGCCAGCCAGACGCCAGCGGTGGCCAGGGTGATCACCGGATGCACGCCAAGCGCGGCGATACCGACCATTGCCAGCAGCAGCAGGCTGGACTGCGCCGCGCCGAAATGAGTGAATGGCAGCCAACCCGCCGCCGATCCAGTCACGGCGGCCAGGCCGGTGGCCAGCACGCCCGCTGCCAGGAACAGCGCCAGTTCGTTGACGACGCTGGGCAGGCCACGGCGGATATGGTCGCCCAGCGTGTGCATAGTCTGCGCACCGTTTTGTACCAGCAGAATGGCAGCGGTCAGCAGCGGCGCGCTCAGGGTGATGGTGGCCAGGATCGACACGCCCGGTGCGGCGCTATGTGCGACCAGCACGATCAGCACCAGCAGGCCGGGAATCCACAGTGCGGCAAAGTGCATCGGGTAGCCGATGAAGGGCGCACCCAGGGTCGGATTCTCGGGATCGATATCGCGGGCAGTCAGCCACAGCGACAGCGCCGCCATCGGCAGGCCAGCCAGCACTACCACACTCAGGTGCGCGCCCGGTGCGTAAATCAGGGCCGCCGCCATGGCCGAGAAGAACGGTGACCAGAATGCAGCGGCGGCGAAACCGCGGCTCAGGGCCAGAGCGCGGCGGCGGCCCAGCCGGCCATGGGTGGTCATGCGGTCGCCGAGGATCACCACCGTGGACAGATTGATCACCGCGCCAAACAGGTGCACGCCGAGCAGGGTTCGCCACAGCGCCCGCCGGCCGCGCGGCAAGGGTTCGCCGTCACCCGTGCCGCCGGGCCGGGTCACCAGCCGCAGAAAAGACACTGCCGCCAGTAGACCGACCAGTCCCTGATTAGTGGCCAGGGCCTGATCAAGGCGCAGCGGCATGCCCTGCAGTGTGCCCCAGGCCATGCCGGCCAGCCCCAGACCGATCAGCCAGACGCTTTGCCAACGCTGGCGCTGGCCGAGACGGTGCGCGAGCAGCAGCACCGCGCACCAGCCGAGCAGGCCGGCCGGCCACAGGGGTACGCCGGGCAACACCGAGGCGGCGATCATCAAGGCCAGCAGGACGCCGGCCAGGGTTTCGCGGTGGGTAACAGGTAGATGCAGGTGTGGGTGAAACAGGTGTGGGCAGGGCTTCACGGTCATGGCTTGGGCAGCAGGCAGCGGCATGGCCCGGCTATGGTAGCAAAACAAAACCCGCGCGCGGGCGCGGGTTTCGCAACACGGCACAGGGCGCGTGCTAGACCGTCAGGTATTGGCGTACCAGGCCATCATGCAGATCGCCCATCGGGCCAGTAGCCACCGCCCGGCCCTTGTCGAGGATGCAGAAACGGTCAGCGACCTGACGGGCAAAACCCAGCTTCTGTTCCACCAGCAGCACGGTCATGCCCTGTTCCCGGTTCAGGTGGCGGATTACCTCGCCAATCTCGTGGACGATATTGGGCTGAATGCCCTCGGTAGGTTCGTCGAGAATCAGCAGTTGCGGCTCAATCACCAGCGCCCGGCCAATGGCCAGTTGCTGCTGCTGTCCGCCGGACAGGTCGCCGCCACGGCGCTTGAGCATGGTTTTCAGCACCGGGAACATCTCGTAGATGAACTCCGGCACCCGCTTGAGACGGTCCTTGCGGATCGGCAGGCCGATGCGCAGATTTTCCTCCACGGTCAGCAGCGGAAAGATCTGCCGGCCCTGCGGCACATAGCCGATGCCCAGCGGCGCGCGTCGCTCCGCCGGGCGCTGGGCCAGATCCTCACCGTTGCATTGAATGGTTCCGGAACGCAGCGGCACCAGGCCCATGATCGCCTTGAGCAGCGTGGTCTTGCCGACGCCGTTGCGACCCATCAGGCACAGCAGCGCGCCGCGTGGCACCTCCAGTTGAATATCCCACAGGGTCTGGCTTTGGCCATAACACTGATTCAAGCCGTCAATGTGCAGCATGGCCGTCTCCCAGATAGACCTCGATCACCTTGGGATCGGCCTGCACCTCCTCCAGGGTGCCCTCGGCCAGCACCCGGCCCTGATGCAACACGGTGACCTTGTCAGCGATCGAGCGCACGAAGCCCATGTCATGCTCGACCACCACCACTGAATGCTCGCCGGCCAGCGAGTTAAGCAATTCGGCGGTGCGCTCCATTTCCGCCGGCGTCATGCCGGCGACCGGTTCGTCAACCAGTAACAGGCGTGGCTGCTGCATGAGCAGCATGCCGATTTCGAGCCACTGTTTCTGACCATGGGCGAGAATGCCGGCCTGTCGCTGCGCTGACTCGCTCAGGCCAATCCGTTCCAGCACCGCGCCGATCTGCTCACGTTCCTCACCAGTCAAGCGGGTGGTCATCAGTCCGCGCAAGTGTTTCGTCCCGGACATGGCCAGTTCCAGGTTTTCCAGTACGCTCAGCGGTTCGATCACGGTTGGCTTCTGGAACTTGCGGCCAATGCCGATGCGCGCGATGGCCGGTTCATCCAGTTGCAGCAGATCGATGGTCTGCCCGAAAAACACCCGTCCGGTATCGGGCTTGGTCTTGCCGGTGATGATGTCCATCATCGTGGTTTTACCCGCTCCATTGGGGCCGATGATGCAGCGCAGTTCGCCATCGCCGATATACAGCGACAGGTTGTCGATGGCCTTGAAACCGTCGAAGCTGACCGTGACCCCTTCCAGATAGAGCAGGATGCCGTGACTGGCATCGACCGATGCATCGACCGTGCGGATGCCGCCTTCGATATCGGAAATCAGTTCGCTCATGAGGCAGCCTCCGCCCGGCGGCGCACCAGGCCCATCAGGCCACGTGGCAGGAACAGGGTGACCGCGACGAACAGGCCGCCGAGGGCAAACAGCCAGATTTCCGGCAGGGCCCCGGTCAGCCAGGACTTGGCAAAGTTGACCAGCACCGCGCCAATCACCGCGCCGACCAGGGTGCCACGGCCACCGATCGCGACCCAGATCACCGCTTCGATGGAATTGATCGGCGCGAATTCACCGGGATTGATGATGCCGACCTGCGGCACATACAGCGCACCGGCCACGCCGCACATGACCGCCGAAATGGTCCAGATGGTGAGTTTGTAGGGCAGCGGGTTGTAGCCGCAAAACATGGTGCGGCTTTCAGCATCGCGAATGGCTTGCAGCACGCGGCCAAATTTGCTGTTGACCAGCCAGCGCGCCCACAAAAAGAAGCCCAACAGCGTGAGGCCGGTGATAACGAACAGCGCCATGCGCATGTTTTGTGTGGCCAGCGGCATGCCCAAAATGCGCTTGAAATCGGTGAAGCCGTTGTTGCCGCCCAGGCCGGTTTCGTTGCGGAAGAACAGCAACAGGGCCGCAAACGTCAGGGCCTGCGTGATGATGGAAAAGTACACGCCTTTGA
>OFRV01000125.1_pt1 | contig 11548 bp, 10 predicted proteins | sample 1543231 | NCBI WGS metagenome assembly OFRV01 (sample SAMN05442499, study PRJEB24371) | freshwater metagenome | isolation source: Freshwater Lake | place: Canada: Niagara | collected 2013-08-21 | reverse complement strand
AGCATGCCCAGTGCATTCATCGCCGCCGCTCCTCGCGAAACGCATCCATCGCCTGCATGTCTACGCTGTCGAAGCGCTCGCGGATGCGGAACAGAAAGATGCCGATCACGATCAGCGCGATCAGCACCGAGAACGCCACGCTGATTTCCACCGCCAGCGGCATGCCGCGCGCGCCAGCTGCGGCCAGCACCAGTCCGTTCTCCAGCGACATGAAACCGATCACCAGGCTCACCGCGTTCTGGCGGGTGACCATCAGCAGCAGGCCCAGCAGCACCACGGCCAAGGCGAAGGCCAGATCCTCGCGCGCCAGCGGGTCGGCGGTCGCGGTCACCGGCAGCATCACCAGGATCGCCAGTGCCACCAGCGCCGCACCCGCCAGCATGTCACGCCCCACGCCACCGACCACTTCCAGGGTGCGATGAATACCCAGCCGCCGGACGATGCGGTGCAGCGCGGTCGGAATTATCAGCGCCTTAAAGACCAGCGCGATGCCGGCGGTCACGTAAAGATGCGGCGCGTGCTGAATGAACGCCTGCCAGCCGACCGCCAGGGTCAGCACCAGCGAATGCAGCGCGAATACATTGATCAGCGCCGACAGGCGCGCCTGGTACAGCAGCAGGAAGCTGGTCACCACCATGCTGCCGGCCAGGAAATGGGCAATATCAAATCCCAGGTCGTGCATCACAGGCTCCGCGAGACAAACAGCAGCAACGCGCCCAGCAGGCCGAGCATCAGCGCCGCGCCCAGGAACTGATCGACCCGGAACACGCGCATCTTGGCGACGCTGGTTTCAAACAGCGCCAGCAGGAATCCACCCAGCGCCAGCTTGGCCAGATAGGCCGCGACGCCGAACAGGTAAGCCATCAGGCCCGCCCCAGCGGTCGCCATGCCCCAGGGCGCGAAGATGCACCCCAGCAGCGACAGATACAGCAGCAGCTTGAGCGCAGCGGCCAGCTCGATCAGCGCCAGGTGCCGTCCGGAATACTCCAGCACCATCGCTTCGTGGACCATGGTCAACTCCAGGTGTGTGGCCGGGTTATCCACCGGGATACGGGCGTTTTCGGCGATCGCCACCATCATCAGCGCCAGCAGCGCCAGCGCCAGCGAGACCCGCAGGCCCACCTCGGCGGTGAGCATGAAGTGCGCGACCGTCGACAACTGGGTGGTGCCGGCCAGCAGCGACAGAGTGAACACCATCATCAGCATGGCCGGTTCCGCCAGCGAGGCGATCATCATCTCGCGGCTGGCACCGATACCGCCAAAGCTGGTTCCGACATCAAGACCGGCCAGCGCCAGGAAAAAGCGCGCGGTACCGAGCAGGGCGACAATGGCGATCAGGTCGGCGGTCCAGTTGAACAACAGACCGCTGGCGAAAGTCGGCACCAGCGCCGCGGCGACCCAGATCGCGGCGAAGATCAGGTAAGGCGCAACCCGGAACAGCCAGGAGGCGGACTCGGCCAGCACCACGTCCTTGTGCAGCAGCTTGAGCAGGTCGCGATAGGGCTGCAGCAGTGATGGACCACGCCGGCGCAGCAGGCGCGCCTTGATCGCGCGCACCCAACCGGTCAGCAGGGGCGCCAGCAGCAGGATCAGCAGCATCTGCCCGCCCTGCACCAGATAATCGGTGATCAGCGCCATAGCACTATCCCCAGCAGTAGCACCACCAATGCGCCGAACACCAGGCTCAGGTAGCGGCGAATCGTCAGGTATTGCAAACCGTTGAAGCGGGTCGATACCGCGATGACCGCAGCGGCGATCGGCGCGTAGCCCAGATCCCAGACCAGGTCGCGCATCTTGACCTCCAGTTTGGCGGCCCGCGCATCGCCGGGCGGTGGCATCGTTACCCGCTCGCGGGCCTGGAACACCACGCTGCCAAATACCCGACGGATCGGTTGGGCGAAGCTGCCGGCGGTGTATTGGGTCATCGGACTGGACTCGGGAAAGCCGCAGTCCCAGGCTGGTCCACGCCGTGCCACATCCGAGGCTAGGCGGTGAATCAGCAGCACGGCCAAGCTGCCGGACAGCGCCATGAACAGCAGCACCAGCAGGCCGTTGTAACTGCTTTTCACCTCGGCCACCGGCGCCAGGGTCAGCCAGGGCTGGCCGTGCTGCGCGGTCAGGTGGGCACCACCGTTGAGCAGACCGACGACCGGGGCCAGCCCGTCCACCACCAGTCCAGGCAGGATTCCGGCCAGCAGGCACAGCGCCGCCAGAATAAACAGTGCGCTCAGCGAATAGCGGTCGGTTTCCCGGGCCGCGGCGGCGGCCGGTGAACGCGGCCGGCCGAGGAAGGTGATGCCAAAGGCCTTGACGAAGCAGGCAGCAGCCAGCGCGGCGGACAGAGCCAGCAGCGCGCCCACCGCCGGGGCCAGAAACTTGAGCAGCCATTGCGGCAGTTCCGGGGTCAGCAAAATGGCCTGAAAGGTCAGCCATTCCGAAACGAAGCCGTTCAGCGGCGGCAGAGCGGAAATGGCTGCCGCGCCGATCAGAAAGGCCAGTGCGGTCCACGGCATGGGATGGATCAAACCGCCCAACCGCTCCATGTCGCGTTCGCCGGTGGCGGTCAGCACCGCGCCGGTTCCCAGAAACAGCAGGCTTTTGAACAGCGAATGATTGAGGACATGAAACAGGGCGGCGGTCAGCGCCAGCGCGGCACTGGCGTACATCTGATTGGCCTGAAACGCCAGCGCCAGCCCCAGACCGATAAAAATGATGCCGATGTTCTCGACCGTGTGATAGGCCAGCAACCGTTTCAAATCATGCTGCATCAGTGCGTACAGCACACCCAGCACCGCACTGATTCCGCCCAGGCTCAGCACCAGCCCACCCCACCACCAAGCCATCGGCTCGCCGAGCAGGTCGAAGACGATGCGGATGAAGCCGTACACCGCAACTTTGGTCATCACCCCGCTCATCAGCGCCGAAACGTGGCTGGGCGCGGCGGGATGCGCCAGTGGCAGCCAGACATGCAGCGGCACCAGACCGGCCTTGGAACCTGCACCGAGCAGGGCCAGTACCAGCGTCAACGCGGCCAAGCCGGGCGTCAGCTGCGCGGCACGCATGGTGGCGAAGTCGTAGCCACCCTGCGGACCGGCCAGCAGGCCAAAGCTTAGCAGCAGCGCCAGGGTGCCGAAGCAGGCCATGACCAGATAGAGATAACCAGCGCGGACATTGGCTGCCTCGCGATGATGGGCCATCACCAGCGCCCAGGAACTCAATGACATGAATTCCCAGGCGAACAGGAAAACAAAGGCATCGTCGGCCAGCAGCACCAGATTCATGCCAGCCAGGAAGGCGGGAAAGAACGGCAGCACCCGTTCCGGTGCCGGCTCATGCTGGCCATAGCCCAGGGCGAACAGGCTGGCAACCGCACCACCGAGATTGACCACGACCAGAAAGAATGCTGCCAGCGCATCCAGACGAAAATGCGCGCCCAGCCAGGGCAGGCCAATCGGCAGGGTCAGCGTGGCCGGGGCGTGACCCCCAAGCCAGTGGATCAGCACCACGCACAGCGCGACCGTGCTCAACGCCAGCGTGGCCGAGTAGATGCCGCGACTGCGGCCCGGGTGGCGGTGGGCGAAAACCGCCGCGCCGCTGACGGTCAGCAACGCCACCGGCAGGCTAAGTAACAGGGATAGGATCATCGGAAACTACGCTCGCTCGCGCGGTTCAGCGTTTCAGCCGGACTCCACGTCCGCTACCATCGCTGGCCACGCCTTCGTTAATCAATTCCACGCCGGCGGCCTCCAGCGCGGTAATCAGCTTGACCAGGGAATCCACGTTGCCGCGAATCGTGCCCTCGCTCGCTTCCATGCGCTGGATGGTCGGCAACGATAAACCGGACGCTTCAGCCAGCATGCGCTGGTCCATGCCGAGCAGCGCACGCGCTGCCTTCAACTGTGCTGCTGTGATCATATGAGCATATTCTGAGTGTTGAGTTTTCTATTAACAAGTATTTTAAGTTAGAAGTGATGTTAAATACATAAGTCGTTTCATGATTTCACGATCTGCATTTCCCTGTCCGCGTGGAGAAAGCGGCGTGCCCAGCACCGTCGACAAGGCTGCAATCAGCACCGCCGGGATGCCATACCACGCGGCGCGCGCGGGAAACGGTTCGTTCAGGACGCGGTGAACGCGCGCCAGATCTGCACGCCGAGCATGGCCACTGCTACGCCAATCATGGCGGCGGCGAACAGTTTTTGCAGCGCTGGGCCAGCCAAACGACGGCTCAGGCGCGCACCGAGCAGCATGCCGCCCAGGCCACCTAGAACGAACAGGACGGTGATCGTCCAGTTCAGGGTATGGTGACCGGCCAGCAGATGGGCGACGCCGCCCGAGATGCTGATGATGGCGATGACCAGCAGCGACGTCGCCACTGCGCGCTGTATCGACAGGGACGCCATCAGCACCAGGGCCGGGACGATCAGGAAGCCGCCGCCCACGCCGAACAGGCCAGATAGCGCGCCGGTGAGCAGGCCGCCGAGGGCCAGAACCCGCGCGCAGCGCGAGCTCAGGATCAGGCCGCCGGCTGGATTGATCCGGCAGGCCGGGCCGGAACCGGACGCGGCGCGTGCATCGACGCCGGCGCGCACCACCTGGGTTTCGCCAGGACGACGCAGTGCCTGCCGCCACATCCGCGCCGCAACCAGCAGCATCAGCACGGCAAAGCCGCTCAGCAATCCACCAGGCGGCAGTTTCGCGCCGAGGGCCGCGCCGAGGGGCGCACCGAGCATGCCGGCCACGCCGAACAGAAGCGCCGCCCACAGGTCCACCTCGCGCCGCCGCAACCGGACGATGGCCCCGCCCAGAGCAGTTGCGCCCACGGCGAACAGTGAAACACCCACCGCCTGGTGCGCCGGCAGCGCCAGCCCATACACCAGCAGAGGCACGGCAAAGATCGAACCGCCGCCACCGGTCAGACCCAGTGAGAACCCGATGATCACCCCAAACAACAGGCTTATCACCAGCTCACCGTGCTGGATTCGGAAAGAAAGGCACCCACGTCTTGATCAAACCGCGAACGCTCCCACGCAGCGGCGCGCCTAATGATCGTGTGCATGCGGGTGGGCATCATCATGGTCATGGTTATGATCGCAGGTGGTCCCGCGCGGCAGCAGGGTGCCTTGCAGGTAGGCGGCAACCGCCTGGTCGGGATCGGTCTCCGCCGTGACCAGCGCGTTGATACCCTTGGCGGCCAGGCGCTGTTGCAAACCCGGGCCCATGCTGCCAGCAATCAGTACCTGCACGGTATCCAGCGGATGTGCCTGTTGCGGCGGGCTTTGATGAAAGGATTGATCGATCGGCAATTCCAGCAGCGTCCGGCCGCTGATCCGGTTCTGTTCGATGTCGTAAATCCAGAATTTGCGACACTTGCCGGCATGCTCGGTGATGCTGCGACGATTCTGGCTGGTCACGGCGATTTTCATGGCAGTAATAACCTTAACATTCTTGGAAAGAGGGTGGATCTGTGAGTACAGCTCTCAGGCTGCCACCCCTTCGGCGCGGATCGCACTGCGGATTCGCATTTTATCCCCGGCGGCGGCCTGCCCGTTGCCCCTATGCACTGCTGCGAGGCATGGTGTCATGTTTATAAGTGATTGTTGCAGCGATCGTGATCGCCTGCTGACCCTGGCCGAGGCGCTGGAGCGCGCCCTGGCCTTGATCGACGCGCTGCCGGAGACCGAATCGGTCACGCTGCAGGATGCCGATGGCCGGGTGCTGGCCGCCGACCTGTTGGCCCGGCTTGATGTGCCACCCCACGATAACTCAGCGATGGACGGCTTTGCGCTGCACCACGCCGATCTGTGCAGCGATGGTCCGACCCGTTTGCCGGTCATCGGTCAGGCGCTGGCCGGGCATCCGTATGTGGAAACGGTGCCGCGCGGTGCGGCAGTACGCATCACCACCGGCGCGGTGTCGCCTGCGGGACCGGATCTGGTGATCATGCAGGAGCATTGCCGCAGCGACCCGGAGGCACATTGGATCGAGATCGACGTGGCCCATGCTGCACAGCTCAGGCCCGGTGAAAATATCCGGCGCTGCGGTGAGGATGTCCGCACCGGCGCGCTGCTGTTGCCGGGTGGCCGCCGCTTGCGAGCGCAGGATGTGGCGCTGGCGGCGGGTCAGGGCATGGCCACGCTGACGGTGCGGCGCCGGTTGCGGGTTGCGGTGGCTTCAACTGGCGATGAGCTGCATGAGCCGGGCGTGCCCTTGCCACCGGGTGCGATCTATGAATCCAACCGTTATACGCTGCTTGGCTTGCTGCGGCGGCTGGGTTGCGCGGTGACCGATCTGGGCATCCTGCGCGATGAACGGGATAGCCTGTCGAGCGCCTTGCAGGCTGCGGCGGCGAGTCATGATGTGCTGTTGACCTCCGGCGGCGTCTCGGTGGGCACTGCAGATCTGGTCAAGGAGGTGATTGCGGAGCTGGGCACGATTGAATTCTGGCGGCTGGCGGTCAAGCCGGGCAAGCCGGTGACTCTGGGACAGATTGGTGATTGCCAGGTGCTGGGGCTGCCGGGTAATCCGGTGTCGGTGATGGTGTCGTTTCTGCTGTTTGCCCGGCCTTTGCTGCTGCGGCGGATGGGCGCGGCATTGGCTGAGCCGTTGCGCGTGCCGGTGCGGGCGGACTTTCACCTGCGCCGCAAGCCGGGCCGACGGGAGTGGCTGCGGGCGCGGTTGCGTCTGGATCCGGACCAGGGTCTGCTGGCTACGGTGTATCCAACCGCCAGTTCCGGGGCGCTGTCGTCGCTGTGCTGGGCCGAGGGCCTGGTGGAACTGGCCGAGGATTGCGCCGGTGTCGCGCCCGGTGATGGGGTGCAGTATCTGCCGTTTGGCGAGTTGGGCGTAGCATAGTCCGGCGTCAGGTCAGGCTCCGTGGCCTGACCTGGCCTGATTATGAGTGCCCGGGTGCGCGAGGGCGGCATGACGGAAACAGTCGCTCAGGTGATCGTTGACCATGCCCACCGCCTGCATGAAGGCATAGCAGATCGTTGGGCCAACAAAGCGAAAACCCAGGCGGCGCAAATCCTGACTCATGTGCGTCGATTCAGGCGTAACCGCTGGCAGCTCCTGCAGACTGCGCCAGTGATTTTGCCGCGGCACCCCATCGACATAGCGCCACAGATAATCACTGAAATCGCCATGCCTCTCCCGCAGTTGCAAAAAGGCCCGCGCATTGCCAATCGCCGCCGCGATCTTCAAGCGGTTGCGCACGATACCGGTATCCTGCAACAGCCGGTGGGTCTCGGCCGCCCCGTAAGCGGCGATGATTTCCGGCGCAAAATCCGCGAAGGCACGCCGATAATGCTCGCGCCGGCGCAGAATCGTCAGCCAACTCAAGCCGGCCTGCGCCCCTTCTAGCACCAGCATCTCAAACAGGCGCCGTTCATCACGCAGTGGCACACCCCATTCCTGATCGTGATAGCGCTGATACAGCGGATCACCACCACACCAGGGACAACGGACTATGGATTGATTCATCAGTCATTATCCATCTACGCCATGACACACAGACCCGCCAGATACGCATCCACCAGCCCCGGCGCGTACTCCGCCAGCGGAAACAGCTGTGGATCCATCGTCCAGTTCAGCGCCAGCCCATCGATCAGGGCAATGACGCCCACTGCCGCCTGATACGGATCGACCGCCACCGGCAGGCGACCCTGCTGCTGGGCACGGCGCAGCGCGGTTTCCATCAGGGCGATAAAGCGCCGGCCACATTCCAGATGGCTATCGCGGATCACGGCCATTTCCTCAACGTACTCGCACTTATGCCACGCGATCTCCAGGACCCGCTGATAGCGCGGATCACAGGCCAGCCGCTGCAGAAACTCCACCGCCAGGTCGCGGATAAAACCCAACGGATCGACCGATTCAGCCATGCCGGCGTGACAGCGTGCCTCTTCCGAATCGAGCACCCGCCGCACCATGGCATCGTACAGATCGGCCTTTTTTTTAAAATGCAAATAGATGGCCCCACGGGTTACGCCCGCCGCATCGGCGATATGCGCCAGCGAGGTGCGGGACACGCCCTGCATCTGAAACACCCGCTCGGCAGCATCCAGAATGCGCTGGCGGGTTTCCTGGGCCTCTTCTTTGGTCTTTCTGGGCATGTCCTGATCCTCGGGTCGCCCGGCTGATACCACCGGCGCGCTCCTGCTCCGGGTGCACTCGCGGCCGCCATGTCACGCTAAACCGCTCTCCACGATTTACATACATTCAAGCATGTATGTATCATAAGCAAAGAACCCGCGTGCTTCAAATCCCGGCCGTTCCATCGCCGGCATCCCCGGGAAACATCCAGCCGCGCCTCTCCTTCGCCTCCTCTGCGACCTGGGCCATGTTCAAGAAAATCTTCCTCACCGTTCTCTTCCTGTTGCTCCTGGTGGGTGCGCTGGCTGGCGCCAAATTCTGGCAATTTCAGACCATGTTCGCCGCCGCCGCGCAGATGGTGCCGCCACCGACCACGGTCACCACCAGCACGGTCACTGCGGATCGCTGGCAACCAACCCTGGACGCGGTCGGCTCGGTGGTCGCGGTGCAAGGCGTCACAATCAGCGCCGAGGTTGCCGGCACCGTCAAGCGTCTGGCCTTTGAATCCGGTGCGACGGTGCGCGCTGGCGAAGTGCTGGTCGAGCTGGATGATGCCGTTGAGCAGGCCCAGTTGCGCTCGGCCAGCGCCAATGCCGATCTGAGCCGGCTCAACCTGGAGCGCGCCCGTAACCTGCGGCCGCGCAATCTGGTGTCGCAGTCAGATTTCGACAGTGCCGAAGCCCAGGCCAAGCAGGCCGATGCCCAGGTGGATAACATCCGCGCGGTGATCGCCAAGAAAACCATCCGCGCGCCTTTCGCCGGCCGGCTCGGCATTCGCCAGATCAACCTCGGCCAGTTCCTCGATGGCGGCGCGGCCATCGTCAGCCTGCAGGCGGTTGACCCGGTCTACGTCGATTTCTCCCTGCCACAACAGGAACTGGCCCGGCTGCGCGTCGGCATGGTGGTGCGTGTAACCAGTGACGCCGCGCCCGGACAGACCTTCATCGGCACGCTCAGCGTGATCAGCCCTGAGATCGATGCCCTGACCCGCAACGTCCGCCTGCGCGCCACCTTCGACAATCGCAGCGGCCGCCTGCAACCAGGCATGTATGTCAGCGTCGCCGCCGTGCTCCCCACCACCCAGCAGGTGCTGATGATTCCCATCACCGCCGTGCGCTACGCACCCTATGGCGATTCGGTGTTCGTGGTCGAGGACAGGAAGGACGAGAAAACCGGCGTGGTCGGCAAGGTAGCGGTGCAGAAATTCGTGCGCCTCGGGCCCAGTCGCGGTGACTTCGTCGTGGTGGAATCGGGCCTGAACGCCGGTGAAACACTGGTCAGTACCGGGGTCTTTAAGCTGCGCAACAACGCCCCGGTCGCGGTGGACAATACCCTGGCGCCGGATTTCCAGCTTAATCCCAAGCCCGCCAATTCCTAAGGCCCGCGCCGCGATGAAATCCTTTACCGATCTGTTCATCACCCGGCCGGTGCTGGCCATCGTGGTCAACCTGCTGATCGTCATCGCCGGGGCGCAGGCCATCTTCAGTCTCAACGTGCGCCAGTACCCGCGCAGTGACAACGCCAGCGTCACCGTCACCACGGTCTACACCGGGGCCAGCGCCGAACTGGTGCGCGGATTTATCACCACGCCGCTGGAACGGGTGATCGCCGCCGCCGATGGCATCGAGTATCTGGAATCGCAAAGCGCCCAGGGCCTCTCGACCATTCGCGCCCGCCTCAAGCTCAACTACGACGCCACCAAGGCGCTATCCGAGATCAGCTCCAAGGTCGATCAGGTGCGCGGCGATCTGCCACCCGAAGCCGAAGTGCCGGTGCTCAATATCGAATCGGCGGACAGCGAATTCGCCTCGGCCTACATCAGCTTCAGCTCGGATATCCTGCGCCAGAACGAGATCACCGATTACCTGGTGCGGGTGGTGCAACCGCGGCTGTCAGCGCTGCAGGGCGTGCAGCGCGCCGAAATTCTCGGCAACCGCACCTTCGCCATGCGCATCTGGCTCAAACCCGAGCGCATGGCCGCGCTCAACATCAGCCCGGTACAGGTGCGTCAGGCCCTGGCAGCCAACAACTATCTCGCCGCCATCGGCCAGACCAAGGGTTCACTGGTGCAGGTCAACCTGACCGCCAACACCGATCTGCGCTCGGTGAGCGAATTCCAGAATATGGTGGTGCGCGAGCAGGACGGCGCGCTGGTGCGGCTGCGCGACATCGCCGACGTGGTGCTGGGCGCCGAGGACTATAGCGCCGAGGTCCGCTTTTCCGGGCAAACCGCGGTGTTCATGGGCATTTTCCCCTTGCCCAATGCCAACTCGATTGATGTGATCGACCGGGTGCGCGCCGAGATGACCTTGATCCAGCAGGATCTGCCGACCGGGCTGAACGCGCGCATTGCCTATGACGCCACCGACTACATCAACAACGCCATCCATGAGGTGATCAAGACCCTGGTTGAAACGCTGCTGATCGTGGTGGTGATCATCTTCCTGTTCCTCGGCTCGCTGCGCTCGGTGCTGGTGCCGGTGATTGCCATTCCGCTGTCGCTGATCGGCGGCGTATTCCTGATGCAGGTATTCGGCTTCACCATCAACCTGCTGACCCTGCTGGCCATTGTGCTATCGGTCGGCCTGGTGGTGGACGATGCCATCGTGGTGGTGGAGAACGTTGAACGCCACCTGCGCGAAGGCCAAAGCCCCTTCGATGCCGCCATTCTCGGTGCCCGCGAACTGATCGGGCCGATCATCGCCATGACCATCACGCTCATTGCAGTCTATGCGCCGATTGGCCTGCAGGGTGGCTTGACCGGTTCATTGTTTCGCGAATTTGCCTTTACCCTGGCCGGCGCGGTGACCATTTCCGGCGTGGTAGCACTCACCCTGTCGCCGATGATGTCCTCGAAACTGCTCAGCGCCGAGGATGAGCAGCACTGGCTGCCGGCGCATATCAACGCCGCATTCGACCGGCTGCGCGCTTTTTACGGGCGCCGGCTGGATGCAGCACTGGCGGCACGCCCGGCGGTGTATCTGATCTGGGTGATGCTGTTCGTGCTGGTGGTGCCGATGTGGATCCTGTCGGCGCAGGAACTGGCTCCGGGCGAGGATCAGGGGGTGATCTTTGGCATCGTCGAGGCGCCGGCCAATGCCACGCTGGATCAGACCAGCAGCTTCACCGCCGCAGCCAATGATGCCTTCATGAGCACCCCGGAGACCGCCTTTACCTTTCAGATCACCTTCAGTTCGTCTGGCTTTGCCGGCATGGTGACCAAGCCCTGGGCCGAGCGGGAACGCACGGTCAACGAGATCCTGCCCGAGATACAGCAGAAACTGGGCAAGATACCCGGCATTCAGATGTTCCCGGTCACGCCACCGGCGCTGCCTGGCGGTGGTCAGTTCCCGGTGGAATTTGTGATCGCCTCGACCGCCGACACCAGCGACATTCTCAAGATCGCCGAGCCGACCTCTTACCTCGGTGCCGACCTCTTTTCGCTTGAATGCTG
>OFRV01000124.1_pt1 | contig 11652 bp, 11 predicted proteins | sample 1543231 | NCBI WGS metagenome assembly OFRV01 (sample SAMN05442499, study PRJEB24371) | freshwater metagenome | isolation source: Freshwater Lake | place: Canada: Niagara | collected 2013-08-21 | reverse complement strand
CAGCACCGACACGGCACCGCAACTGCGCATTGCCTTCCGCTGCGACACGCTGCCGGCCTCCGGCTCTACGAAAGCCGCCAGCATCTGCCGGGCGCGGCTTTCCTTGGTGGGTCCAAGCGCGGCGTGCAGCCATTCCGGCGCTTCGGAACAATGATCGGTGAAGGTCGGCTCGGCGCCGATCCACAGATGCAGGCCGCGACGCTGCAGCAGGTCGTCGTGCGAGCGAATAGCCTGATCGAAAGCCGGTAGAATCGTCTTCATGGCACGCCAGTATCGCTGGGGGGGCAAACTGGCGCGGCATTGTACGGGATTTCACTGAAGGCAGGGTAAGGTTTCGCATCTGCTTCCGCTCAAAGCGCGCTGCGGGCGATGGCCCATAACTCAATGTCGATTGCACCCGCAGCGCGCAGCACCCGTGCGCATTCAGCGGCGGTGCTGGCTGTGGTGACGACATCATCGAACAATGCCAGGCGCTGTCCGGCCAGCGAACGACCGGCGGCGAATGCGCCCAGCGGGTTGGTGACCCGGCGTGAGGCGTCAAGCCGGGCCTGCGCGGTGGTATAGCGAATGCGGTGCAGACCGTCATGCCACACCGGTAGATCGAAACGGCGTGCCGCGATGCGCGCCAGCTCCAGGGCCTGATTGAAGCCGCGCTCGCGCAGGCGCAGCGGATGCAGGGGAACCGGCACGATGCCATCTGGCAGCGGTCCGCCGCGCATGGCCAAGGCCTCGCTGAACAGCACGCCCAGCGGCCGCGCCGGGCCGAGCTGGCTGGCGAATTTGAGGTGGCGAACCAGGAAATCCAGCGGTGGTCGATAGCGGAAGGGCACAAAAGCCTGCGCGAAGGGCAGGGGCTGATCCTGACAGCGCACACACAGGCCGTGGGTATCAGGCTGCGCACAGCCCGGACAGGCCGCTTGATTGCGCGGCAGGTCGGCGACACAGCCGGGGCACAGGTCGAGGCCCTCGATGCCGGCCGCGCCGCACAGCAGACAGACCGAAGGCAGCAGCAGGCGCAGAGCACGCCGCCCACCACTAACCAGCGCCTGGCGAACGTTGACAAGGGGTAGAGCGTTTTCCAACATGGCCGCATCACTCTCCAGGCCGGGCCAAATCAGGACCAGTGGCGTGTCGGCGCTGGACAGACAGAATCGAACCAAAGCATCACTAGCATCACCTCCACCGCGGGCCTTTCCTGTGCCTGCAATTCTCGTGAACCGGGGACATCCATATGCATATTCTGGAGCAGCAGAGCGAAGACACCATCATCGGCAAGGTTGCGCGCGGCACATCGGCCAAACGGGCATCGGCACTGATGAATTATGGCAACATCATCGCCATTCTGGTGCCGTTTCCCTTACTGATTTTCTGGTTTGGCGCGTCGATGCTGGTATATGCCATGAACCGCCATCACCCCAACCCCAAGGTCGGTCACTACACCCAGCAGGCCGCCTACCGCTTCTATGGCACCACCGGCTTTTTCATCGTCATCGCCACCTTTATCCCGGGCGGCGGCTGGATCTGGCACCTGTTGGCCTGGGCGCTGGCCATACTGGTTCTGGTGCCCTGGTCGATTATCGACCTGCGGCGCATCCATAAGGATGAATGGGTGGATATTCCGCTCGACAGCGAGGGTCATCCGCTGGCCGGAACAGTGGCTTGAGCATGCACTCGCCCGCAAGTGCTCCAGGGTCGGTGCCACTCTATGTGCATACCAGCGGCAGCGGTCCCGATGTGGTGCTGGTGCATGGCTGGGGTATGCACGCCGGCGTCTGGGAAGATGTCGCCGAGGCCCTGCTCGATCATTATCGGGTGACTGTGCTGGATCTGCCCGGTCATGGCTACAGTCGCGCTGCCGGCGCTGGCCATGATCTGGCTGATCTGGCGGCGCTGGTCGCGGCAGCAGTGCCAGGCCCGGCGACCTGGGTGGGCTGGTCGCTGGGCGGGCTGGTCGCGCAGCAGGTGGCGATCAGCGATCCGGCGCGGGTGGCGCGGCTGGTGCTGGTGAATAGCACGCCCTGCTTCGTGCAGCGCGCCGATTGGCCGCATGGCATCGCCCGGCCGGTGCTGCATCGCTTTGCTGCTGAGTTGCGCCAGGATTATCGGGCCGTGCTGCGCCGCTTTATCGCCCTGGAAGTGCATGGCAGCGAACATGCCAGCGCGCAGTTGCATCAGCTCAAGGCGATGCTGTTCCAGCACGGTGAGCCGGACGTGGCAGCCCTGGAGGATGGGCTGGCCATTCTGGAAAACGCCGATCTGCGCGCCGCGTTGCCGACGCTGCGCTGTCCGACGCTGCTGCTGATGGGGCAGCGGGATCAACTGGTGCCGGCAGCGGCCGGGATCGCGGCCTGCGAACACCTGCCCGATGGTCGCGTGCAGGTCTTTCCCCGTGCCGGCCATGCGCCATTTTTTTCCCATTTGCCGGCGTTTGTCGACGCTCTGCGGAGTTTTCTCGATGGCTGACAGTGGCGAGGGTGGACCTTTCGAACTGGATCGACGCCTGCTGCGCCGCGCTCTGGAAAAGGCGGCTCCGGGTTACGATCAGGCGGCATTCCTGCACCGCGAAGTCGGTCAGCGTCTGCTGGAACGGCTGGACCTGCTGACCCTGCGCCCGGCCGTGATCGTCGATGTCGGCTGTGGCACGGGTTTGATCACGGCAGCCTTGATGAAGAAATATCGCAAGGCGCGGGTCATCGGCCTGGATCTGGCGCCGGCGCTGGTCAAGGCGGCGCGGCGGCGGGCGCCCTGGTTGCGCAGTCTGCACGGTGCGGTCGCCGAGGCGGTGGCGCTGCCGCTGGCCGATGCCAGCTGCGATCTGATTTTCTCCAATTTGGCCTTGCCCTGGTATCTGGATCTGGATCCGGTGTTTGCCGAGTTTCGCCGCGTGCTGCGTCCGGGCGGGGCGCTGATGTTCAGCACCCTGGGGCCGGATACGCTGGGCGAACTGCGCCGCGCCTGGGCTACGGTGGATGGCTATAACCACGTCAATGCCTTTCTCGACATGCACGATATCGGCGATGCGCTGCTGCGGGCGCGGCTGGCCGAGCCGGTGATGGATGTCGAGCGGCTGAACCTGAGCTATGGCGATGTCGATGCGCTGCTGCGCGATCTCAAGGCGCTCGGCGCGACCAACGTCACCGCCGGGCGGGCGCGTGGCCTGACCGGCAAGGGTCGTTTACAGGCGTTGCGCACCGCCTGTGCTGCTGCGCGGAACGCCGAGGGTCGCCTGTCGATCTCCTGCGAGCTGGTGTATGGTCATGCTTGGGGGCCGCTGCCAGGACAGGCGCGACCCCGGCCGGGCGACGGTCCGGCGGTCTTTCCCCTGTCGCAACTTCGCCGCCGCTAACGCTTCATCTAAACTGTGGTTGGTCGATACAGCTTGGCCACTGGCCTATAACCGACGAGGAATCCGCAATGGCAAATGAAGGTTACCACGAGCCGATCAATGAACTGTCCGACGCCACCCGGGATATGCATCGGGCGATTATTTCGCTGATGGAGGAATTGGAAGCGGTGGACTGGTATAACCAGCGCGTCGATGCCTGCAAGGACCCGGCGCTGAAGGCGATCCTGGCCCATAACCGCGACGAGGAAAAGGAACACGCTGCCATGGTGCTGGAGTGGATTCGCCGTCAGGATCCGGCCTTCGACAAGGAATTGAAGGACTATCTGTTCACCGATCAGCCCATCGCTCACGAGTAGAGTGCTCGCAGCGGCAGCCCCTTGCTGGTTGCCGCACCGCGGCCCCTCCATGTCTAGACGCCCACGAAAAAAGTTCCCGAGCAATCCTTATTTTTTCATAATATTAGCCGATGCTGATTGAGCAAACGCCACAGATGTTAGTAGAATAGCCCGTCGTCCAGACCCACCTGACGCGTTTTCCAATCCCGACTACAAGTATCGGAAAACGACTAAAAAAACTCCAAACCTCAAGGCTTGCTAAGGAGACTTGGATATGGCCCAAAGCTCAGCGTTGCCAGCCGAGCAGTATAACTACGACATCGTCCGAAAATTTACGATCATGGCGATGGTGTGGGCAGTGCTCGGCATGTCCGTCGGCGTGTATATCGCCAGCGAACTGGCCTGGCCTTTCCTGAATTTCGATATTCCGCAACTGACGTTTGGGCGCCTGCGCCCGGTTCACACCACCTTGGTGATCTTCGGCTTTGGCGGTAGCGCGCTGTTCGCCACCTCCTACTACGTGGTGCAGCGCACCTGCCAGGCACGGCTGGCCTTTCCCTGGCTGGCTGAATTCACCTTCTGGGGCTGGACGGGTGGCGTGGCGCTCGGCGCGCTGAGCTATGTCTCCGGCATCACCCAGGGCCGCGAGTACGCCGAGTTCGAATGGCCGCTGGATATCGCCATTACCCTGGTGTGGGTGTCCTACTTCGCGATCTACGTCGAGACCCTTCGTCGTCGCAGTCAGCCGCATATCTACGTGGCCAACTGGTTTTTCCTGGCCTATATCCTGGCCGTGGCCCTGCTGCACATCTTCAACAACCTGGCGGTTCCGGTCAGTCTGACCAAGTCCTACAGCCTGTTTGCTGGTGTACAGGATGCCATGACCCAATGGTGGTACGGCCATAACGCGGTCGGCTTCTTCCTCACGGCTGCCTTCCTCGGCATGATGTATTACTTCGTGCCCAAGCAGGCCGGTCGCCCGGTCTACTCCTACCGGCTGTCCATCATCCACTTCTGGGCGCTGATCTTCCTGTATATGTGGGCCGGCGGCCATCACCTGCACTGGACCTCGCTGCCCGACTGGGTCTCCACCCTGGCTGCGACCTTCTCCGTGATTCTGCTCATGCCCTCCTGGGGTGGCATGATCAACGGCATCATGACCCTGTCCGGCGCCTGGGATAAGCTGCGCTCCGACCCGATCATGCTGTTCCTGATCACCTCGCTGTCCTTCTATGGCATGTCGACGTTTGAAGGCCCGCTGATGTCGCTCAAGAGCGTCAACGCCCTGTCGCACTACACCGACTGGACGGTCGGCCACGTGCATTCCGGTGCGCTCGGCTGGGTGGCGCTGGTCAGCTTCGGCTCCTTCTATCACCTGATCCCGCGGCTGTGGGACCGGAAGATTTATAGCCAGTCCCTGATCTACATCCACTTCTGGTTGGCCACCATCGGCATCGTGCTGTACATCGTCTCGCTGTGGGTCGCCGGTATCGGCCAGGGCCTGATGCTGCGTGCCTTCGATGACTACGGCAACCTGGCCTATACCTTCATCGAGACCGTCGAGTTCATGCACACCCCGTATGTCTGGCGGGCCCTGGGTGGCGCGTTCTTCGTCAGTGGCGTGCTGGTCATGGTCTATAACATGGCGATGACTGTGCGGGCCGCCCGTCGCGAGCAGCCGGTTATCGAAGCCAAGCTGGCCAAGGCCTGAGCGAACGATTTTCCGGAGACCAAACAGTCATGCGACACGAACACATCGAAACCAACTCCGGCCTGATGATCCTGCTGATCCTGTTTGTGATCAGCATCGGTGGTCTGGTGGAAATCGTCCCGCTGTTCTACATCAACGAGACGGTCGAAAAGGTGGATGGGGTACGACCCTACACGCCGCTGGAAATGCGTGGCCGCGATATCTACATCCGCGAGGGCTGCTATCTGTGTCATTCCCAGCAGATCCGGCCGTTCCGTGATGAGTGGCTGCGCTATGGCCATTACTCACTGGCAGCGGAATCGCAGTATGACCATCCGTTCCAGTGGGGTTCAAAGCGCACCGGTCCTGATCTGGCCCGGGTAGGCGGCAAGTACTCCAATCAGTGGCACGTCCAGCATCTGGTTGCGCCACGCTCGGTGGTGCCGCAGTCCATCATGCCCAACTATCCTTGGCTGCTGAATGCCGATCTGGATTACTCGGATTTGGCCGACCGGATGCGCGCCCTGCGCGCCACCGGCGTGCCCTATTCCCTGACCCAGGCCGAATATGACGCCAACGTCACCAAGTTCGGCAAGGCGATCGCCGATCAGCTCGACATCAGCCAGGCCCAGGATAATCTCCTGCAGCAGGCGCGCGACAAGGATTTCGACGGCATGCCCAATCGGGTCACGGAGATGGAGGCGCTGGTTGCCTATCTGCAGGTGCTCGGCACGATGGTCGACTTCAACAAGTATGATGAAGGCTATTTCGCCACGTTCCGCTAACGACTGACTCGCGGCCTCTTCCTCCGGGAAGGGGCCGGATGGAGATTCCGCCCGATGTTCGACTGGCTGACGTGGTTTACCCACATGGAGAATTCCAAGCCCTTGGCACTGGTGCTGTTCTTTGGCGCCTTCTGTGGTGTCGTGCTTTATGTGTTCACCGGTCGGCGCCGCGCCCAGCGGCTGGAATCCTACAAATATATCCCGCTTGACGACGATGACGATCTTCGCCAGTCCAGCGCGACTCGGGCCGAACACCATTCCCAATCCCGCAAGGTGATGGACAATGAGTGATAACACAGCAAATGCACAACAAAAATCCGGTGCGGTCCAGACCACCGGCCACGCCTGGGACGGTGATCTTCAGGAATACAACAACCCCCTGCCGCGCTGGTGGCTGTGGTCCTTCTACGGGACCGTGGTGTTCTCGGTGCTGTATTGGCTGATCTATCCGTCCTGGCCGGTCGGCGATGGCTGGCTCACGGGAATGGGTACCGTCAACTACACCGTCACCGACAAGGTGACCGGCAAGGAGCAAGCGCAGGAATACCGCTGGAACACCCGCTCGCTGCTGCTTGAGGAGATGGGCACCGCTGCTGGCGATCAGCAGCGCAAGGCTATGCTGACTAAAGTGCAGGCCGCCAGCTACGAACAAATCGTCAAGGATCCGCAGATGATGGAGTTCGTGCGTTCGGTCGGTAAGGGTCTGTTCGGCGACAACTGTGCGGCCTGTCACGGTCGCGGCGGTCAGGGCGTGGTCGGCATGTACCCGAACCTCACCGATGACGACTGGCTGTGGGGTGGCAGCATGGACAAAATTCATGAAACCCTGGTCAATGGCCGCAAGGGTTTCATGCCGGCTTTTGGTGCGGTGCTCAAGCCCGAGCAGCTGGATGATGTGGCCGAATACGTTCTGACCCTGTCGAATGAAGCACCGGCTAGCGCTGCTGCTGAACGCGGCAAGGAAATCTTCCAGGGCCAGGTCGGTGGCTGCTATTACTGCCATGGAACCAATGGCAAGGGTCTGGCTGCGCTGGGCGCGGCCAATCTGACCGACAAGATCTGGGCGATCGCTGATGTGTCAGCGCAGAAGACCCCGCAGGACAAGAAGACGGTAGTCAAGGACTTCGTCACCAAGGGCGTGAATAACACCCGGGTGATGCCGGCCTGGCAGGAGCGCCTGAGCCCCATCGACATCAAATTGCTGTCGGTTTACGTTCACCAGCTCGGCGGCGCCAAGTAACCGACGATCCCTCGCGGTTTGTAGCCGCGTGCCCCGTTATGCCTTCACCCCCCGGTTGGGGGGTGAAGTGTTTGTACACCTCGCCTCCATCATTTTCCTGGAATATCCGATAGTTCAAGGCCCGTCGTCGGGAAGCGTCTGACGGATCGCAATGACTTGGGGCCTGGGCGGTCGCCAAGATAGCCGTTCATGCCATTTAATCGTCAATCGGGTGGGCCATGTCCGAAGAGACCAATCAACAGCTTTATCAAAAGCGTATTCCGATCTATCCGCGCTCTGTCAAAGGCCGCTTCCGCACACTGAAAACCGGTGTCCTGGCGCTCGCTTATCTGGTGTTTTTCCTGTTGCCCTGGGTGCGCTGGGAGCGGCTGAATGCGCCGGATCAGGCCGTGCTCTACGACCTGCCGGGCCGACATTTCTACATCTTTGGCCTGACCATTCAGGTGCAGGACATCTTCTGGCTGGCGGGTGTGCTGATTATCTTCGCCATCCTGCTGTTTTTCGTCACCGGCCTGGCTGGACGGATCTGGTGCGGTTATTTCTGTTTCCAGACCCTGTGGACCGACCTGTTCATGATGATCGAGCACTGGGTGCAGGGCGAGCGCCCGGCGCGGATGCGTCTGGATAAGGCACCTTGGGATCGGGAAAAACTGATTAAAAAGGGTGGCACCTATGCCCTGTGGTTGCTGGTGGCATTCTGGTCCGGGCTGACCTTTACCATGTACTGGGTGGATGCCCCGACCCTGGTAATCGAATTTCTCACCGGCCAGGCACCCTATGCCGCCTACTTCACCACCCTGTTCCTGACGCTGACCACCTTCGTCATGGCCGGTCTGGCGCGTGAGCAGGTCTGTACCTATATGTGCCCCTACGCCCGCTTCCAGAGCGCCATGTTTGACCATGATACGCTGATCATTTCCTATGACAGCGCGCGCGGCGAAGGCAGCAAGGGGCGCGCCAAGCTCGGCAAGGGCATCAAGACCCGCGAGGAACGCCAGGCGCAGAATGTCGGTGACTGCATCGACTGCGGCTACTGCGTACAGGTGTGCCCGGTCGGCATCGATATTCGCAACGGCCTGCAGTATCAGTGCATTTCCTGCGCGCTGTGCATCGACGCCTGCGACGCGATCATGGATAACATGAAGTGGCCGCGCGGCCTGATCGCCTATACCTCCGAGAATGCGCTTAACGGCAAGAAGACTACCCTGCTCAAGCCTAAGACCATTGGCTATGGCGTCATTCTGACTGCGGCAACCGGAATTCTGATCTGGAGTGTGTTGACCAGCGCGCCCTATACCGCCATGGTTGAGCAAATTCGTCAGCCGTTGTATACCCGTCTGTCCGACGGCGGCATCCGCAACAGCTACGAAGTGAAGCTGAATAACAAGCTGACGGTGCCGATGACGGTGGCGGTGCGTATCGAAGGGCTGCCCGGCGCCACCCTGGACATGGATGGCATGGAGCGTCTGGAACTGGCGCCGCAACAGCGTATCAAGCTGCTGGCGCGGGTCCAGCTACCGCCGCGTCAGGGTGATGACCACGCGGGTCGTCAACACGACGGTGAGCGCGAAAAGGTGAATTTCATCATCGAAGTGCTTGATGGCGCGAAAACCGCGCCCATTCAACGTCAGGTACCTTTTTACCTTCCGGAAGGCGATTGATTCATGACTGACCTGCTGCTCAGCCTTGGCCTCGGTGCGGGGCTGATCGTGCTGGCCAATCTTGGCCTGATCTACATCGCGCGCGTCAGCGCGCAATGGGCGGCCACGGTGACCGCGCTGGTCACCGTGGCGCTCTATGTGCCTTATAGCATTCTGCGCTGGCCTGGTGGCGACATATTCGCCATTCACATGGCGATTTACCTGCTGGCAGCACTGGCCTGCGGCATGCTGCTCGGCCTCCGCAGCAGTGGCCAGCGTTTGCATTGGGGACCGATCGTCATCAGTGGCTTTTTCATTGTCGTGGTCGTGCTCGGCGCAGTTTTCATTGCTATTGCCGAGCGCGGCTTGCCGGTGGCGCTGCGTAGCTGGCTGCTGCCAGACCCGGCTGCGGGCGATCGTCCGGTGCTATCGGTGTTCCCTGGGGTGATTTCGCACGATTTTCACAAGAAGGAAGCGCTTTACAACCAGTATCTGCAGCAGGTCGAGCAGCAGCAACAGCGTGGCTGGCAGGTACAAAAAGGCTGGCTGCGTGATCCGGTCAGCGGCACGCCAACGCCGTTCCGGATCACGGTGCACAGTCGCGAGGGTGTCCCGATCAGCGGTGCGCAGGTCGCCGGGCGCTTCCTGCGTCCCTCGACCAGCACGCTGGATGTTGATTTCGTCCTCGCCGAAACCGCGCCCGGAGTTTATGAAGCGCCGGTGAGCCTGCCGGGTCCCGGTAGCTGGAATCTGGTATTGCAGGTACGCAAGGAGGCGGATATACACGAAATCCGGGCCAGTACCCGGGTGCTGGACAGTCAGTAACCCGGCCCCGCTCTGGCGTTTCCGTTGCCTTGTCCCGCGGTATCCCGCGCTCACTTGCCATGTCCATGACCGCTGAATCCCGGGCGCCCGACGCCACCCGTATCGACATCAGTTGCTTTCACTGTGGCTTGCCGGTCGTGACCGGCACCACCTATGCCGCCGTGATCAATGGCCAGCGGCAGCCGATGTGCTGTCACGGCTGTGCGGCGGTCGCGGAAGCGATTGTGGCGGCTGGCCTGAGCGATTTTTATCAGCATCGCACCGCGCCCTCGCGTCGCGTTGAGGATCTGATTCCGGAACAGTTGCGCGGTCTGGAACTGTATGATCGTGGCGATTTGCAGCAGAGCTTTGTCCGCCAGGAAGATGAGCATGTGCGCGAAGCGGCGCTGATCCTGGAAGGGATCGTTTGCGCCGCCTGCGTCTGGCTCAACGAGCACCATGTCAACGCGCTGCCCGGGGTGCTGGAATTCCGCGTCAACTACTCCACGCATCGCGCCCGGGTGCGCTGGGACGAGCGCCAGACCAAGCTCAGCACCATTCTGGCGGCCATCGCCGCTATCGGCTACATCGCCCATCCCTTTGATCCGAGCCGTCAGGAAGCCCTGCAGAAGCGCGAGCGCGCAGTGGCCCTGCGCCGGCTGGCGGTGGCCGGACTGGGCTCGATGCAGGTGATGATGCTGGCAGTGGGCCTGTATGTCGGCGAGGCGCAGGGCATGGAGGACTGGATCCGCCAGTTTCTGCGCTGGATCAGTCTGATACTGGCCGCGCCGGTGGTGGCCTATGCGGCACAGCCGTTTTTCACCGCCGCCACGCGCGATCTGCGCCGCTACCAGTTGGGCATGGATGTGCCGGTGACGCTGGCGGTACTGGCTGCGTTTGCCGCCAGTGTCTGGCATACCTGGCGTGGTGATGGCGAGGTCTATTACGACTCGGTGACCATGTTCGTGTTTTTTCTGCTGACCGGGCGTTTCCTGGAGATGGCCGCCCGCCATCGGGCCGGACAGATTTCCGAAGCGCTGGTGCGGATGTTGCCGGCGACCGCCATTCGTCTGGATGCGGATGGCGTTGAGACCGTGGTGCCGAGCGCCGAACTGGTGCCGGGCGATCGGGTGCTGGTGCGCCCTGGCGATACCATTCCCGCCGATGGCCGGGTTGAGGAGGGTGCCAGCAGCGTCGATGAGTCCTTGCTGACCGGCGAGAGTCTGCCGCTGCCCCGGCAGGCCGGCGATGCGCTGATCGGCGGTTCGGTCAATATCGAGAGTCCGCTGGTGATGTGCGTTGACAAGGTGGGCGCCGAGACCGTGCTGTCAGCGATTGTGCGCCTGCTCGATCGTGCCCAGGGGGAAAAGCCGCGCCTGGCACTGCTGACGGATCGGATCGCCGCCCATTTCGTGGCGGCACTGCTGCTGGTGTCGGTGGTGGTCTTTCTGGCCTGGTGGTACTGGGCGGATTTCGATACCGCGTTTCGTATCACCCTGGCGGTACTGGTAGTGACCTGTCCCTGCGCGCTGTCGCTGGCGACCCCGACCGCGATGGTCGCTGCTACGGGCGCCCTGACGCGCCAGGGTATTCTGACCACCCGCGGTCATGCCCTGGAAACGCTGGCCCAGGTGACGCACATTATTTTCGACAAGACCGGTACCCTGAGCTATGGCCGGCCGCAGGTGGTGGCGATCGAGGCGGTGGCCGATCTGGAACCACGCCGGTGCCTGGCGCTGGCAGCGGCCCTGGAGCGTGGCTCGGAACATCCGGTCGGTCGGGCCTTGATGGCGGCGGCCGGTGCTGGTGTGC
>OFRV01000123.1_pt1 | contig 11699 bp, 9 predicted proteins | sample 1543231 | NCBI WGS metagenome assembly OFRV01 (sample SAMN05442499, study PRJEB24371) | freshwater metagenome | isolation source: Freshwater Lake | place: Canada: Niagara | collected 2013-08-21 | reverse complement strand
CAACCGCGGCGCCTCGGATATCCACTTCGAGCCCTATGAGAAAATCTACCGGGTGCGCCTGCGCCAGGATGGCATTCTCGATGAACTGTACAAGCCGCCAGTCAGCATGGCGCCGCGCATCTCCGCCCGTCTCAAGATCATGGCCCAGCTCGACATCGCCGAGCGCCGCGTGCCGCAGGACGGTCGCATCAAGCTCTACCTGACCAAGCAGCGCGCCATCGACTTCCGCGTCAATACCCTGCCGACCCTGTGGGGCGAAAAGGTGGTGATGCGCCTGCTCGACCCGTCCAGCGCGCAGATGGGCATCGACGCCCTCGGCTACGAGCCCCATCAGAAAGAGCTGTTCATGAAGGCCATCCACAAGCCCCAGGGCATGGTGCTGGTCACCGGCCCCACCGGCAGCGGCAAGACGGTTTCACTGTATACCGCACTCAACATTCTCAACACCGCCGCGGTCAACATCTCCACTGCCGAGGATCCGGTTGAAATCAACCTGGCCGGCATCAATCAGGTCAACGTCAACCCCAAAGTGGGCATGACCTTCGCCAACGCCCTGCGCTCCTTCCTGCGCCAGGATCCGGACATCATCATGGTCGGCGAAATCCGCGACCTGGAAACCGCCGAGATCGCCATCAAGGCCGCGCAGACCGGCCACATGGTGCTCTCCACCCTGCACACCAACAGCGCACCCCAGACCCTCAGCCGCCTGATGAACATGGGCGTAGCCGCCTATAACATTGCGTCCAGCGTCACCCTGATCATCGCCCAGCGCCTCGCCCGGCGACTCTGCCAGCACTGCAAGGAAGAGGTACAGATCCCAGCCGATGAATTGATCAACCAGGGTTTCAGCAAGGACGAGATCAAGGAACTGACCATCTACAAGGCGGCCGGTTGCGACCAGTGCAACCACGGCTACAAGGGCCGGCTCGGCATCTACGAGGTGCTGCCGATCTCTGAGGAAATCGGCCGGATCATCATGGCCAGCGGCAACGCACTCCAGATCGCTGAACAGGCCAAGCGCGAAGGCATCAATGACCTGCGCCAATCGGGCCTGAACAAGGTGCGCATGGGTCTGACCAGCCTTGAAGAAGTCAACCGGGTAACGACCGACTAGGACAACAGGCGTGGCCAAACAACCGACTCCAGTCAAGAGGAAGAAGGAAGAGGAATCGACCTTCAAGTGGGAGGGTACCGACAAGCGCGGCACACGGGTCAAGGGCGAATTGCGCGGCTTCAACCAGAACCTGGTCAAGGCCGAGCTGCGCCGCCAGGGCATCATCCCGCTGCGGGTCCGCAAGAAGGCCAAGCCACTCCTGACCTTCGGCGATACCGTCGCCCCAAAGGACATCATGCTGTTCACCCGCCAGTTATGCACCATGCTCGGCTCCGGCATTGCCGTGGTGCAGGCGCTGGATATGGTCGGGCACAGCAATCGCAAGCCCAAGGTCAAGGAATTGATCCTGACCATCAAGGCCGATGTCGAGGCCGGCACCTCGCTGTCCAAGGCTATGGCCAGGCACCACCTGTATTTCAACGACCTGTACTGCAGTCTGGTGCATGCCGGCGAGGAAGCCGGCGTGCTCGAAGTGCTGCTCGATAAGATCGCCACCTATCTGGAAAAGTCCGAAGCACTCAAGGCCAAGGTCAAAAAGGCGATGACCTACCCCACCATCGTGCTGATCTTTGCCTTCGTGGTCACCGCCATCCTGCTGATCTTCGTCATTCCAACCTTCGAGGATCTGTTCAAGAACTTTGGCGCTGAGTTGCCGGCGCTGACCAAATTTGTGATCGAGCTTTCCGGCGTCTTTCAGGAATACTGGTATCTGATCCTCGGCACGCCGGTGGTCGCTGTGGTGGGCTTCATCGCAGCCCGCAAACGCTCGCGCACCTTCTATCAGTGGCTGGACCGCATGGTGCTGCAACTGCCCCTGATCGGCGATCTGGTCGCCACCTCGGCCAATGCCCGCTTCGCCCGCACCCTGTCGACCCTGTTCAGCGGCGGCGTGCCCCTGGTGGATGCCATGCAGAGCGTCGCCGGCGCTACCGGCAATTACGTCTACGAGAAAGCCGTGCTGGCCATGCGCGACTCGGTGTCGATCGGTCAGCAGCTCAATTTCGCCATGCGCCAGAGCAGTCTGTTTCCCGACATGGTGATCCAGATGATTGCCATCGGCGAGGAAGCCGGCTCGCTAGGCGACATGCTGGCCAAGGTTGCCGATTTCTACGAGGCGGAAGTCGACCAGAAGGTTGATACCCTGACCACCATGATCGAACCCTTGCTGATGGCTTTCCTGGCCGGTGTGGTCGGTACCCTGGTGATCGCCATGTACCTGCCGATCTTCAAGCTGGCGGCGGCGGTCTGAGATGAGCCTTGCTGCGCTGCTTGCCGAATCTCCGGCGCTGTTCATCATCCTGGCCGTGCTGCTCGGCTTGGTGGTCGGCAGCTTTCTCAATGTGGTGATCTATCGCCTGCCGCTGATCATGGAGCGTGAGTGGCGGGCGCAATGCTGCGAACTGCTCGGCCAGCCAGTCGCGGACGAAACCCCGCGCCTGAGCCTGTGGGGGCCGCGTTCGCAATGCCCGCACTGTGGCCACCTGATCACCGCGCTGGAAAATATTCCGCTGTTTAGCTATCTGCGCCAGCGCGGTCGCTGCGCCCATTGCCAAGGGCCGATCAGCATCCAGTATCCGCTGGTGGAAGCGGCGAGCGGTCTGCTGGCTGGGATCGTCGCCTGGCAATTTGGCTTTGGCTGGCCGGCAGCGGCAGCGCTGCTGTGCACCTGGATTCTGCTGGCCGCCAGCATCATCGACCTGCATCACCAGTTGCTGCCCGATGATCTGACCCTGCCGCTGTTGTGGCTGGGTCTGCTGGCAGCGCTGTTTGGCCTGTTCGCGCCCTTGCCAGACGCGGTGATCGGCGCCATGGCCGGCTATCTGTCGCTATGGCTGGTTTATCAGGGCTTTCGCCTGTTGACCGGCAAGGAAGGCATGGGTCATGGCGATTTCAAGCTGCTGGCGGCGCTCGGCGCCTGGTGCGGCTGGCAGTATCTGGTGACCATTGTGCTGCTGTCATCACTGGTCGGCGCGGTGCTTGGCCTGGGGCTGATCCTGTTCCGGGGACGCGATCGCCAGGTACCGATGCCATTTGGGCCGTTCCTGGCCGCCGCCGGCTGGCTGGCGCTGCTGTGGGGCGCGCCGATCAACCGCGCCTGGATGGCGTGGCTGGGGCTGTAGGGCGATGCTGGTCATTGGCCTCACCGGCGGTATCGGCAGTGGCAAGACTGCGGCCAGCGACCGCTTTGCCGAACTGGGTGCAGCGGTGATCGACACCGATCAACTGGCCCGCGAGCTGGTCGAACCTGGCCAGCCGGCACTGGCGGAGATCGTCGCCGCCTTTGGCACGGAGTGCATCGATGACCACGGTCAATTGCACCGCGCCCGGTTGCGCCAGCGGGTATTCGCCGATACCGCAGCCCGGCAGCGTCTGGAAGGCATCCTGCATCCGCGCATCCGCGCCCAGGTGCGGGAACGGCTGGCCATCCTGGACGCGCCCTACTGTCTGGTGGTCATCCCGCTGCTGGTTGAAACCGGCATGCGCGATCTAGTCGACCGGGTGCTGGTGGTTGATGTGCCCGAAGCAGCGCAGATCCATCGGGTCATGGCGCGCGACCGGATCGATGCCGCCCAGGCACAGCGCATCCTCGCCGCGCAGGCCAGTCGTTCTCAGCGCCTGGCACTGGCCGATGATGTGCTGGAAAACAGCGGCGCCCTGGATACCCTGCAGCATCAGGTCACCGCGCTGCACCAGCAGTATCTGCGCCTGGCTACCGCGCCCCTGAGCTAGAATCCGTCCCGGTGGCACGCCGGGGCACCGGCGCCACCGCCACGCCCCGTCCCGTGCTGGTGTCTTCGCCCAATGACCGCGTTTCACGCGCACGAGGTTTTGCGTGTCTCACACCATTTGCTATGAGCAGCCGTTAAACGAGCGCGTGCGAACCCTGTTGCGGATGGAGTACCTGTTCCGCCAGATCCATCACGCGCTGAGCGGAAATTCAACTTGGGACAGCCGCAGCGCGCTCCAGGCCCTGTTCGACCTGCTGGCCCTGACCGGGCGCAATGAACTGAAAAGCGAGCTGCTCAAGGAGCTGGAACGGCATACCGTCGCCCTCAATCGCCTGCGGCAGAATCCCGGCATCGATATCATCCGGCTCAACCAGACCCTTGACGAGATCAGTGCCGCCTGCAGCCGCATTCACCGCTTCGATAGTCTGTCGCTGGAAGCGGTGCGTCAGAGTGATTTCCTCTGCGCAATTCACAAACGCAGCCAGGTGCCCGGCGGCACCTGCCGTTTCGACCTGCCCGCGCTGTATCACTGGCTGCAGCAGGACAACGCGGTGCGCAACCGTCATTTGAGCGAGTGGCTGGCGCCTTTTGCACCGATGCGCGAGGCGGTATTCCTGGTGCTGCGCCTGATCCGCGACAGCGCCACGCTGCGTCCGGAAATCGCGCTCGGCAGCTTTTTCCAGCGCGCCCTGGATGCTGGCACGCCGCACCAGATGATCCGGGTGCTGTTGCCGGCCAGTAGCACCCTGTTTCCAGAAATCAGCGGTGGCCGGCACCGCTTCACCATCCGCTTCCTGACCCAGCCCGATCCCAACCGGCGCGCAGTTCAAAGCACCGCCGATGTCGCCTTCGAGCTGGCCTGCTGCACCCTCTGAGCAGGCAGCGCCGATGCAGTCCGCAGGGCTGCGATAATCGGCGCATCAGCGGCGGGAAAATCCACCTCGCACAGGCCAGCCACCGTCGCCCAGGCCACCGGCTGACCCTCGCGGCCCTGCGGCTCGCCCTGATAGGCATCGACCTGCCAGACATCAAGCAGCACCTGCCGGTCGGCGTAGGCGTGCTGCACCTGCAGCCAGGGCGTAGCGGTCTGAACGTGAATGCCCAGCTCCTCATACAGCTCACGGGCGAGCGCGGCGGGCACCGTCTCGCCTGCCTCGACCTTGCCGCCAGGAAACTCCCACAGGCCGCCCTGGTGCGCAGTGGCCGCGCGCCGGGCAATCAGTACCGCACCGCAGGCATCACGCACGATGCCAACTGCGACATGCACCCGCGCTGCACTGCTGCTACTCACGTCCGGTACTCAGCGTTAATGCGTACGTAGTCAAAGGACAGGTCGGTGGTCCAGATCCGCGCCGTGGCAGCGCCACGCCCCAGCACCACGCGAATGGTGATCTCGGACCGGCTCATCACCTCTTGCCCGAGGGCCTCGGTATAGGCCGGATCGCGGCCACCGCCCTGCACAATGCGCGCTTCGTCAAGGTAGATGTCCACCCGCTCCAGATCGAGCGCCTCCAGCCCGGCCCGACCAACCGCCGCCAGAATGCGCCCCCAGTTGGGGTCGGAAGCGAAAAAAGCGGTCTTGACCAGCGGCGAATGGGCAATGGTGTAGGCGACCTGCCGGCACTCGGCCACCTCACGACCGCCTTCAACCTGCACGGTGATGAACTTGGTAGCGCCTTCGCCATCGCGGATGATCGCCTGGGCCAGTTCGCTGCACACCTCGTCCAGCGCCGCCGCAAAATGCTCCCGGTCCTCACCGCTCGCCGGCACGCGCGCACCCGCCTGGCCGGTCGCCAGCAGCATGCAGGCATCATTGGTCGAGGTATCGCCATCGACGGTGATGGCGTTGAAGGAGGCCGCCACCGCATCATTCAGCAGGTGCTGCAGCAGTTCCGCGTCCACCCCGGCATCGGTGGCGATAAAAGCCAGCATCGTCGCCATGTCCGGACGGATCATGCCGGCGCCCTTGGCCATGCCGGCGATGGTCACTGTGCGCCCCGCCAGTTGCAGTTGCCGTGAAGCCACCTTGGGCCGGGTATCGGTGGTCATGATACCGGCGGCGGCTTCATCCCAGCCATCCGGGCGCAAGGCTGCCAGCGCCGCCGGCAGGCCGCTGATCAGCCGGAACAGGGGCAGCGGTTCGCCGATCACCCCGGTGGAAAACGGCAGCACCTCCTCGGGCCGGCACCCACTGCGCTGCGCCAGCGCCTGGCAACTGGCCTCGGCATCGGCCAGCCCCTGCCGCCCGGTACCGGCATTGGCATTACCGGTATTGATCAGCAGATAGCGCGGACGGGCGGCGGCCAGGTGGCTGCGCGCCAGAATCACCGGCGCGGCGCAAAAGGCATTACGGGTAAACACGGCGGCAGCCTGGGTGCCGGGCGCAGCCTCGATCACCACCAGATCGCGGCGATCGGGATATTTGATACCGGCCCGGGCCACGCCCAGACGAATTCCAGTGACGGTCAGCGCTTGCATGGTGTCCGCTCCCTAATCCAGCTGGCCATGGCAATGCTTGTACTTCTTGCCCGAGCCACAGGGGCAGGGCTCGTTGCGACCCACCTTGCGTCCCTCGCGCACGAAGGGGGTATGAGCCTCGGCATCCTCGATCTGGTGGCGGATTTCAATGCCGGAGCCGTCGGTCGCACCCTCGGGCGGACTCTCGGCCAGCGCCGGGGCCGGAGCATGCTCAAAGTGCATGGTCACCGCTGCCGGCTGGCGCGGTTCGGGGATCGCTTCCGGCTCAGTCTGGAACTGCGCCCGCGCCAGAAAACTGATCGCTTCATGGTGAATACGCTGCACCAGGGCCTGGAACATCTCGAAGGCTTCGCGCTTGTATTCCTGCTTGGGATTCTTCTGCGCATAGCCGCGCAGATGAATGCCCTGACGCAGGTAATCCATCGCCGCCAGATGCTCGCGCCAGTGGCTGTCGAGCACCTGCAGCAGCACCGCCTTTTCAAACTGGCGCATCCACGGCGACCCGACCTGCGCTTCCTTGGCGGCGTAGTGCTGCTCCAGTTCGCTGTGGATGCGCTCGCGCAGCGGCTCCTCGTGCAGGTTGTGGTCGGCATCCAGCCAGGCGCGCACCGGCACCTGCAGGCCAAACTCGCGCTCCAGAGCCTGTTCCAGCCCGGCCAGATCCCACTGCTCCTCCAGACTTTGCGGCGGAATATAGGGATCAATGGCGTGCTTGAGCACCTCAAGGCGCAGCTCGCTCAGGGTCGCCGCGACATCCTCGGCTTCCATCAACTCATTGCGCCAGCCGTACATGACCTTGCGCTGGTCGTTGGCGACATCATCGAACTCCAGCAGGTTCTTGCGGATATCGAAGTTGTGCGCTTCAACCTTGCGCTGCGCGTTTTCGATCGCCTTGGTGACCCAGGGATGTTCGATGGCCTCGCCTTTCTGCATGCCCAGTTTCTGCATCAGCCCCGACACCCGGTCGGAAGCAAAAATGCGCAGCAGGTTATCCTCCAGCGACAGGTAGAAGCGGCTGGAACCCGGATCGCCCTGACGGCCGGAGCGGCCACGTAACTGATTATCGATGCGGCGCGATTCGTGGCGCTCGGTGCCAATCACATGCAGGCCACCGGCGGCGACCACTTGCTGATGACGCTGCTGCCAGGCGGCGCGCACTGCGGCACGGGCGGCCTCGTCGGCATCCGGACCCAGCGCCTTCAGTTCCGCCTGCAGGTTGCCGCCGAGGACGATGTCGGTGCCGCGACCGGCCATATTGGTGGCGATGGTCACTGCGCCCGGTCGGCCGGCCTGAACGATGATTTCCGCTTCGCGCTCGTGCTGCTTGGCATTGAGCACCTGATGCGGAATCTTTTCCTTGGCCAACAGCCTGGCCAGCAGTTCCGACACCTCGATCGAGGTGGTGCCGACCAGTGCCGGCTGGCCGCGCTTCTGGCAGTCGCGGATATCCTCCAGCACCGCCTCGTATTTCTCCTGCTGGGTGAGGAACACCAGATCACCCATGTCCTTACGGATCATCGGCATGTGGGTCGGCGCTACGATCACTTCCAGCCCGTAGATCTGCTGGAATTCGAAGGCTTCGGTGTCGGCGGTGCCGGTCATGCCGGCCAGCTTCTGGTAGAGACGGAAATAGTTCTGGAAGGTGATCGAGGCCAGAGTCTGGTTTTCGGCCTGGATCGCCACGCCTTCCTTGGCTTCGATGGCCTGATGCAGACCATCGGACCAGCGCCGGCCAGACATGGTGCGCCCGGTGAACTCATCGACGATGACAATCTCGCCGCCGCGCACGATGTATTCGACATCCTTGTGGAACAGGGCATGGGCGCGCAGGCAGGCATTCAGATGATGGAACACGCCGAGATTGGCCGCGTCATAGAGACTCTCGCCACCGTGCAGCAGGCCCGCTTCCAGCAGCAGTTCCTCGATGTGCTGATGACCGTTATCGGTCAGATACACCTGCTTGGCCTTTTCATCGACCCAGTAGTCGCCCGGCCCTTCCTCTTCCTGCTGCCGCACCAACCGTGGCACCAGGGTATTGACCTTGCGATACAGTTCGGAGCTTTCCTCGGCCGGGCCGGAAATGATCAGCGGCGTGCGCGCCTCGTCGATCAGGATCGAGTCGACCTCATCGACCAGGGCATAGTGCAGTTCGCGCTGCACCTTCTGCTCCAGACCAAAGGCCATGTTATCGCGCAGGTAGTCGAAACCGTATTCATTGTTGGTACCGTAGGTGATGTCGGCACCATAAGCGGCACGCTTTTCCTCGGGACTCATCCCGGCTACCGCCACGCCCACGCTCATGCCCAGGAAGCAGTAGATCTGACCCATCCACTCCGAATCACGCCGGGCCAGATAATCGTTGACCGTGACCACATGCACGCCCTTGCCGGTCAGCGCGTTCAGATACACCGGCAGGGTCGCCACCAGGGTCTTGCCTTCGCCGGTACGCATCTCGGCGATCTTGCCTTCGTGCAGGACCATGCCGCCGATCAACTGCACGTCGAAATGGCGCATGTCCAGCACCCGCTTGCCGGCCTCGCGCACCACGGCAAAGGCTTCCGGCAACAGGGCATCAAGCGTTTCGCCTTCGTTCAAACGGCGCTTGAATTCAGTAGTCTTCGCGCACAGCGCCGCGTCGTCCAGGGCCGCGATCCCCGCTTCCAGGGCATTGATCCGCTCCACTACCTTACGCATGCGCCGGATCACGCGGTCGTTGCGACTGCCAAAAATACTTTTCAGGATATTCATCAATCGGGCGCCTTTTGCTTCGTCGCTCTGGGAAAAATGCCGGAAATAATACTCCAGCAGCGCTGTTTTTGCGCGGGACAGCCGGCAGGACGCAAAAGGAAGACGCGGCCCTCCAGGATTGCTGGAAGACCGCGCGGAAGTGACGGCTGGGGAAATGCGGGGCCGGATGCCTTAGCGGGTTGCCTGGGCAGGCTGCAGGTAGGAGATCGGCGCCTGGCGCTCGTCGCTGTAGGTGACTTCTTCCCAGGCACTGCTGTCGGCGAGCAGTTCGCGCAGCAGGCGATTGTTCAGGGCATGACCGGACTTGTAGCCGGTAAAGGCACCGATCAGACTGCGCCCGAGCAGGTACAGATCACCGATGGCGTCGAGAATCTTGTGCTTGACGAACTCATCCTCGTAGCGTAGGCCGTCCTCGTTGAGGATGCGGTAGTCGTCAACCACGATGGCGTTATCCAGGGTGCCGCCCAGCGCCAGGCGCCGTTCACGCAGGTACTCCAGATCGCGCATGAAACCAAAGGTGCGCGCCCGGCTGACTTCCTTGACGAAGGAGGTGGTGGAGAAATCCACTACTGCGTGCTGGTTACGACCCTTGAACAGCGGGTGATCGAAGGCGATGGTGAAGGCAACCTTGAAACCGGCAAAGGGATCGAAGCGCGCCCATTTGTCGCCATCCTCGACCACGACCGGCCGCTTGATGCGGATAAAGCGTTTGGGTGCATTCTGCTCCTGGATGCCCGCCGACTGGATCAGGAACACGAAGGGACCGGCGCTGCCGTCCATGATCGGCACTTCGGCAGCGCTGACGTCGACATAGGCATTATCAATGCCCAGCCCGGCAAAGGCCGATAGCAGATGTTCGACCGTAGCAATGCGGGCAGCACCACGCACCAGCGAGGTTGAGAGCTGCGTATCGCCGACATTCTGCGGACAGGCTTTAATCTCGACCGGTTCGGGCAAATCAATGCGCCGGAAGACGATGCCGGTATCCGGCGCCGCCGGCCGCAGGGTCAAATAAACTTTCTCGCCCGTGTGCAAGCCAACGCCGGTCGCCCGGATGGCATTTTTCAAGGTACGCTGCCTAATCATGTTAGGTCCCCCAACAGTCAATGAATCTGGAGCATGATGGCGTAGCCCGCTGAACGGGCGCGGATCGCGCGCCCGCTGCTTCAGTGGTCTGGATCAGCCCAGTGACCACACCATCGCCGTGCGTTGCAGTCAAGATACCGCAGTTCGTAGCGATACTGCAACTTTTGTTTCTCTTTCGCAACTGATTTTGTTGTTAACTTGCGAAAGTCTGTGCCCCAGAATCACTCCGCAGCCGCCCCGGGACCCGGCGGGCTTCCTCCCTTGGCAAGCCAGTTCGCCGGGCCGGAGCTCCTCAATCCGCCTGCCGGCGCAGGAACGCTGGAATATCCAAATAGTCCTGTTCCTCAGCACGCTCGGGACTATCCCCACCGGCCTTGCCACGGCCACTGGTCCGGTCACGGCCATGCGTCTCGGTCTCAATGCCACGCTGCACCAGCTTGAAGGGCGGTACCGACGCCTCGCGGTCGCGCGCACTCGCCTGCTTGACCGGCGCGCCCTGGCCGATGCCGGTAGCGACAATGGTCACCCGCAGCTCGTTATGCATCTCCGGATCAATCGCCGTGCCCACCACCACGGTGGCGTCATCAGAGGCCAGTTCCTTGATGGTGTTGCCGACCTCCTCGAACTCACCAATCTTCAGGTCCATGCCCGAGGTGATATTGACCAGCAGACCCTTGGCGCCGGCCAGATTGACATTCTCCAGCAGCGGGCTGGCAATCGCCGCCTCGGCCGCCTCGCGGGCACGGCCATCGCCTACCGCACGCCCGGTGCCCATCATCGCCATGCCCATTTCCGACATCACGGCGCGCACGTCGGCGAAATCGACGTTGATCAGGCCCGGTCGGGTGATCAGTTCGGCGATGCCCTGCACCGCGCCGAGCAGCACGTCATTGGCGGCCTTGAAGGCATCGAGCAGGCTGGCGCTCTTGCCGAGCACGGTCAGCAGCTTCTCGTTGGGAATGGTGATCAGCGAATCCACGGTTTCGCTCAGCTCGCGCACCCCGCGCATCGCCACTTCCATGCGCTTCTTACCCTCGAAGGGGAAGGGCCGGGTGACCACCGCCACCGTCAGGATGCCCATCTCGCGGGCCAGTTGCGCCACCACCGGCGCAGCGCCAGTGCCGGTGCCACCGCCCATGCCAGCGGTGATGAACACCATGTCGGCGCCCTGCAGCACCTCGCGGATGCGCTCGCTATCCTCCTGTGCCGCCTGCCGGCCAACGTCGGGATTGGCGCCCGCACCCAAGCCCTTGGTGATGTTAGCGCCCAGTTGCAGGGCAATCGGCACCGCGCAGGTCTTGAGTGCCTGCACGTCGGTATTGGCGCAGATGAAATCCACGCCCTCAATATCCGCGTTGAGCATGTGGTGAACCGCGTTGCTTCCCCCACCGCCAACGCCGATCACCTTAATGATCGCGCTTTCCGTCTTGGCATCCATCAGTTCAAACATTGTGGCTTCTCCAAATCAGTGACTCTCGACCCGCTATTCTCGACCCAAACCCCCTGTCTCTTATACACATCTGACGCTGCCGACGATATGCAGT
>OFRV01000122.1_pt1 | contig 11703 bp, 10 predicted proteins | sample 1543231 | NCBI WGS metagenome assembly OFRV01 (sample SAMN05442499, study PRJEB24371) | freshwater metagenome | isolation source: Freshwater Lake | place: Canada: Niagara | collected 2013-08-21 | reverse complement strand
CTTCGAGAGTCCCGGTCCCGGCCAGGGCACCACCTTTTCCCTGGTGTTACCGCTGCACGCGAATAGGGAGATCGCGCATTGAAGCCGGCGCACATCCGCGCCAATCCGCATTCGGAGACCCAGGCTTGAGCAGGCACGACACGCGCAGTTGGACGCTCCATATCCGCAAGGACAACATCAAGTTTTCCGCAGCGCACATGACCGTTTTCGCCGATGGCCAGAAGGAACACCTGCACGGTCACAATTACGCGGTGGAACTGACCGTGGAGCTGGCGGAACCTCCGGCACTGGTACGAATGCTCAGTTATGAGGTATTCAAGCAGGCGCTGCGTGCGGTCTGCGCCGACTGGGATGAGAAAGTGCTGATCGCTGGCGACAATCCCTGGCTGGAATGGCTGCCCGCCGATGCCAATGAATACGCATTCCGCCTGTGCGGCAAGCGCTATGTGCTGCCGGCTGATGAAGTGGTGGTGCTGGACATGGACAACGTCACCGCCGAAAACCTGGCGCAGGCGCTATTCGAGCGCTTCTGGGCGTTGCTGAGCCGCGAGCAGGCCATTCCCTGGCCTGAGCGGATTGCTGCCGTCAGCCTGCGTATCGACGAATCGCGCGGCCAAGGCGCCAGCTACACGGCCCGTTTTGGCCGGCCGGCCTGAGCACCCTACGAAAATTGCAACGCCAGGCCTGAACTGGCACAACCCGCAAGGATTCCGCAATGACCACCCTGCCCCATGCGCACGGCCTGCCCCCGGTGCGCGGCTGCCTGCGCAGCACCCCCGAGGATTTCCAGGTCCGCGAGGAACTGGACTTCCCGCTCGATGGCAGCGGCGAACATGCCTGGCTGTGGGTGCGCAAGCGCGGCGCCAACACCGAATGGGTCGCCCGGCAACTGGCGGTGCGGGCTGGAGTTCCGGCTGGCGCGGTCAGCTACGCCGGCCTCAAGGATCGCCACGCGCTCACCGAACAATGGTTTTCGGTACACCTGCCCGGCAAGGCCGATCCCGACTGGCAGACCGATCCGCATCCCGATTTCACCGTCCTCAATGCACTGCGCCATTCGCGCAAGCTGCGCCGCGGTGCGCTGAGCGGCAACAGCTTCGCGATTACCGTTCGTGAGCTGGAGGGTGATCTGCAGGCACTGGCGACGCGGCTGGACAGCATCGCCGCCTGCGCTGTGCCCAACTACTTTGGCGAGCAGCGCTTTGGCCGCGAGGCGGGCAATCTGGCGCGGGCCGAGGCGATGCTGAGCGGCCGGGACAAGGTGCGCGACCGGCACCAGCGCGGCCTGTATCTGTCCGCTGCCCGCTCGGCGCTGTTCAACGCGGTGTTGGCACGGCGCGTCGCGGATGGGAGCTGGAATCAGGCACTGCCCGGCGAGGTGCTGATGCTGGCTGGCAGCCACAGCATTTTCACCCCTGAGGCCATCGACGACACCATTCGCCAGCGCATCGCGACCTTCGATGTGCATCCCACCGGGCCGCTGTGGGGTGCGGGCGACCTGCGCAGTACGGGCACGGTGCGGGCGCTGGAGGAAGAGGTAGCGGCGACGTTTCCGCTGTTTCGCGATGGGCTGGCGGCGGCGGGCCTGAATCAGGAGCGGCGTGCATTGCGCCTGCTGGTGGCCGATGCCCGTCTGGATTGGCTCGATGCGAACAGCGCCCGCCTCAGCTTCCGCCTGCCGGCCGGCGCTTACGCCACCACGGTGCTGCGCGAACTGGTGGCCACAGGCGATGAGGACGCCAGTGCGGAGCCGCGTGACTGAGCGGCTAGCGCGGCGGTCGCGCTGCCCTGGGCAGCAGCACCAGTTCGGTTTCCGAGGCGCGATCCGGCAGGTTCAGCGCCAGCAGCAGCAGCAGGCTGAGCAGGCCGACCGTGACGCTCGGCGCGATCTCGATCCTGAACACCTGGTGCAGATAAACCAGCGGTAGCAACCACAGCCCGGCGACCAGGAAGCGCAGCAGCGCCTGCCACCAGGTGATGCCATGCCCATTGCGCTGCTGCACGCGCAGCCGCCAGGCGCGCATTCCCAGGGTCTGACCGCCATGAGTCCAGAAACCGCCATAGAAGAAAAAGCAGACCAGGAACAGATAGGTCGATAAAAACGGGTTTCCGGTCAATGGATTATGGGTGCGCACCGCCTCGCTGCCCAGCACCAGTACCGCCAGCGCCAATGCCAGACCGGTGGCCACGAACAGCACGCCACTCAGCAGCAGGCTGTCGTAGACGATGGCCGCCAGCCGGCGCGGCAGAAGATGTGGGAACATGGACATGGCCAGAGGCGGGGACGCGCTTGCAGCGGACTATTTCGCGGCGGGCTTGCGCGCCGGCGCGGCGTTCTTGGCTGGCGGTGCAGCCGTTGCCGTTGCTGCTGTAGCCGTTGCTGCTGCTGTAGATGTGGCTGTAGCTGCCGCTGCCGTGGCACTGACCCGGTCGGGGAGGGTCGACTCCGGCTTGCCCAGCCAGCCATTGATCTGGTTGACATCCTCATCGGCGAGCTGCCCGGCGGCCTGTTTCAAGGTCAGGTAGTTGGCGATGTAGGAATAACGGGCGGCGGCATAGTCGCGCTCGGCGCGGTAGACGTTGCGCTCGGCATCGAGCACATCGACGATGGTGCGGGTGCCCACTTCGTAACCGGCCTGATTGGCTTCCAAAGCGCTGCGCGTCGAGACCCGGGTCTGGTCAAGCGCCTTGATCTGGCTGATGGCGGTTTGCTGGCCACGATAGGCATTGCGCACCGTGCGCACCGTATCGCGCTGCAGGTTTTCCAGACCCTGCCGTGTGGCCTCGTAGCTGTAGGCCGCTTCGCGTGAGCGCGAGGATACCGCGCCACCGCTGTAGATCGGAATCTTCAGGGTCAAGCCGACCTGGCTGCTGGAGGTGTCCGTAATGCTGTTGTCGCCACTGACCCGGCTCAAATTCAAGTCCAGGGTCGGGTAATGACCGGATTTCTGCAGCTTGATGTTTTCGCGAGCCTGATCGACGCTGAAACTGGCGCTGCGCAGGCTCAGGTTGTATTCCAGGGCCATGCGCACCCAGAGCTCGGCGTCCTGCGGTTCGGGCAGGGCCAGCGGCATACGTTCGCTGAGCAGATTGAGCTGGACGTATTCCTGGCCGGTGAGCTGGCGCAGCGCCTCGCGGGCATCGGCCAGGGTGTTGATGGCCTCGATTTCGCTGGACACCGCGCCATCAAAGCGCGCCTGGGCATCGTAGACGTCGGTGATGGTCGCCAGGCCGACCTCGAAGCGCCGGTTGGCCTGTTCAAGCTGGCGGGCGAAGGCGTCCTTCTCGGCGGTGGCAAAGGTCAGGTTGTCAATCGCTGCCAGCACGCCGAAATAGCCGCGCGCAACCCGCAGGATCAGTTCGTTGGCGGCGTTGCGCAGGTCGACATCGGACTGGCTGACTGTCGCCTCGGCCAGACGCTGCTGCACCTGGCTGGCACGGTTATAGATCGGCTGCTGCAGGGCGATGGCGTAGTTGTGGCTGTCGTAGGAGTCATTACCGCGCTGCGAGCCGGCAATACCAAAGGTCTGCCCCTGTTCGACCGATGCGCCAATGCTCGGCAGCAGCAGAGCCCGCGCCTGGGGCTTGGCTTCCTGCGCGGCATCACGCGAGGCCACCGCCGCTTTGAGCACCGGATCGCTTTCCATGGCCTGGCGATAGACATCCAGCAGATTTTCCGCGGCTGCCGGCTGAGCGCACAGCGCGGCGACGATCCCGGCCAGGACCAGGCGAGGCAGTTTGGACATGGCTGACAGGCTCCCCTTGCGCGACTTCAAAGTATTTCAGTAAACGCTAATATACCAGAGCGACAACGACCACGAAAACCGCCGGCCCGCGCGATCAATAACGGGGCATGGCCGGGTCGACGTCCTCAGCCCAGGCATTGACACCACCGTCGAGATTAGCCACCTGCGCGAAGCCGGCCCGCTCCAGGAACAGCGCCACCTGGAAACTGCGCCCGCCGTGATGGCAGATCACCACAGTTTCACGCGCCGGATCGAGCGCATCGCGCCAGATCGCGCCCAGACCGCTCATCGGCATGTTGACCGAGCCGTCGATACGGGCGATGGCGAATTCCCAGGGTTCGCGTACATCCAGCAGCAGCGGCGCCGGGTCCTGTCCCAGGCGCCGCTGTAAATCAACTGGTGATAGCTGCCGCACGCAGAGCTCCTAGAAGGTAAAACCGCGCACTGGAGCTGCGCCGCGCAGCGGTTGCAGCTCGGTATCAAACAGGCTTTCCTGCTGCCATTCCTGCTCGCCGACCCGGGTGATCAGCAGCGCTTCCATCACCGGTGGCTGGCCGACCACGATGAACAGGCGCCCACCCACACTCAGGCTGCGCCGCCAGATCTCGGCGACCTCGCCCACCGAACCGGTAACGGCGATGGCATCATAGCGATGCTCGCCCCAGCCGCGGCTGGCGTCGCCGGCGTGCAGCACCACGTTATGGATGCCGTGCGCCTTGAGGCGGTCGCGCGCGGATTCGACGAAGGCGGCGACGATATCGACGCTGACCACATTGGCGGCCAGGCTCGCCAGACAGGCGGTCAGATAGCCGCTGCCGGTGCCAACTTCGAGAACATTGTCGCCCGGCTGCACGGCCAGTGCTTGCAGGATTCGGCCTTCCAGATTCGGCTTCAGCATGAATTCGCCCTGGCCGAGCGGGATGCCGATGTCGGAAAATGCCAGGTTGCGATAGCACTCCGGGACGAAATCCTCGCGCGGCATGCTGGCAATCGTATCCAGCACCCGCTGATCCAGCACATCCCAGGGCCGGATCTGCTGCTCGATCATGTTGTAGCGGGCCTGTTCAAAGTTCAATGCGGTCATGTTCGGGATCCTGTCAACGCCTGGTGGTCTTGATATTCTGGCGGGGCAACGCCCCGGTTGCCGGTTGCAGTGTGGGGTAGCTTCATTCTAACACTTCTCCATGCCCACGCTGCCAGCGCGGGCGCGCGCCCGATCGCGGCCTGACGCCCTGCTTCACAGAAAGGTAGCGCCAACCGCGAACAGTCGTTCCACCTCGGGCACCCGCTTCTTGTCGACCAGGAACAGGATCACGTGATCCTCGGATTCGATCATGGTGTCGTGGTGGCAGATAATGACTTCGTCGCCACGGGCGATGGCGCCGATGGTGGTGCCAGGCGGCAGGCGGATTTCCTCGACGCGCCGCCCGACCACCTTGGAGGTCTTGTAGTCGCCGTGCGCGACCGCTTCGATGGCTTCGGCAGCGCCACGGCGCAGCGAATGCACCTTAGCCACGTCACCACGGCGCACATGGGTGAGCAGGCTGCCGATGGTGGCCTGCTGCGGCGAGATGGCGATGTCGATAATGCCCGAGGACTCGACCAGCTCGACGTAGGATACCCGGTTGATCAGCGCCATGACCTTGCGCGCGCCCATGCGCTTGGCCAGCATCGCCGAGAGGATGTTGGCTTCGTCGTCGTTGGTCACTGCACAGAACACATCGACATGCTCGATGTTCTCCTGGCGCAACAGGTTCTCGTCGGCGGCGTCGCCCTGCAGGACGATGGCGCGGCTGAGCCGCTCACACAGACTCCGGCCGGTCTCGGGGTTGCGCTCGATGACCTTGACCTGGAAGCGTTCCTCCAGCGCCCGCGCCAGCCGGGCGCCGATGTGGCCACCGCCAGCGATGATCAGCCGCTTGACCATACGGTCGAGCTTGCGCAGTTCGCTGACAATGGCGCGGGTGTTCTTACGGGCGGCGACGAAGAACACCTCATCCTCGGCTTCGATGATCGTATTACCCTCGGGCATCACCGCGCTGCCCTGGCGGAAGATCGCCGCTACCCGGGTTTCGATGCCCGGCATATGCTCGGGCAGGGTGCGCAGGGCCTGGCCAACCAGCGCGCTGCCCTCGTAGGCCTTGACGCCGACCAGCCGCACCTGGCCCTCGGCAAAGTCGAGCACCTGCAGCGAGCCGGGATGTTCGATGATACGGTGGATGTAGTCGGTGACCAGCTGCTCGGGGCTGATCAGCACGTCGATCGGCAGCGCATCATCCTTGAACAGGGTGCTCTGGTAGCGGATATAGCTGCCGGCGCGCACCCGGGCGATCTTGGTCGGGGTATTGAACAGGGTATGGGCGATCTGGCAGGCGATCATGTTGACTTCGTCGTTGTCAGTCAGCGCGATCAGCATGTCGGCATCGGCGATACCGGCCTGTTCGAGGATATCCGGATAGGCCGCATGGCCGCGAATGGTGCGGATATCGAGCCGGTCCTGCAGGGCCTGCAGGCGTTCGGCGTTGGCATCGACCACAGTGACATCGTTGGCCTCACTGGCCAGGATGGTCGCCACCGAACCGCCGACCTGGCCGGCACCGAGAATCACGATCTTCACAGGCAGCCTCCGCTGGCATTCATTCGTCCAGGGCTTTCTTGGGGTCGATCCCCAGGGCACGCAATTTACGGTAAAGGTTGGTGCGCTCCATGCCGACCCGGTCAGCCAGGCGCGCCACGTTACCCTCGCATTCACGGAACTGCTGCATCAGATAGGAGCGCTCGAATTGTTCGCGGGCCTCGCGCAGCGGCAGGTTGAGCGGAATGCTGCCGACATCCGGCGATTTGGTATTGGTCGCGCCGCGCACCGCGGCATCGACCTCATCCTGGGCGATTTCCTCGTCGCCGCCGAGAATCAGCAGGCGCTGCACCAGATTCTTCAGTTCACGGATGTTGCCCGGCCAGCCGTAGTTGCGCAGCCGGTTCTGGGCCGCCAGAGTGAAATGGCGGTAGATCAGACTTTCCTGATCGACGAAGTAGTTGACGTAGTAGTTGAGCAGCTCCGGCACGTCCTCGATGTGCTCGCGCAGCGGCGGCAGCTTGATCGGCACCACGTTGAGCTGGTAGTACAAATCCTCGCGAAAACGCCCGGCCGCCACTTCCTGATCCAGCTCGCGGTGGGTAGCGGCCACCACGCGCACATTGACCCGCACCGGCTCCTTGCCACCGATACGCAGGAAGGAACCGTTCTCCAGGGCGCTGGCCAGCTTGGACTGGGCTTCCGAATCCATGTCGGCCAGCTCGTCGAGGAACAGGGTCCCGCCGCTGGCCTGTTCCAGGCGGCCATAGTGGATACGGTCGCCCTGCTCGGAGCCAAACAGTTCCAGACTGGCATTCTCGCGGGCGATCGAGCCGACACCGACATCGACAAACGGTCCGCTGCGGCGTGGACTGTGCGCGTGCAGAAAACGGGCGTAGACCTCCTTGCCGGTGCCCGGTTCACCAAAGATCAGCACCGGTGCATCGTGCTGGGCAATGCGCAGCACCTGGGCACGCAGCCGCTGCACCACGTCGCTGCGCCCGACCGGCTCGGCGACGATGCGCTGCTGACGGCGCAGATTCTGGTTCTCGCGTGCCAGCCGATCGGCATCCAGAGCGCGCTCGACGGTCAGCAGCAGCTTGGCCATCGACAGCGGTTTCTCAATGAAGTCATAGGCACCCAGCCGGGTAGCCTCGACTGCGGTCTCGACTGTGCCGTGCCCGGACATCATGATCACCGGGCAGGGCAGATGATCACCCTCGCTCCATTCCTTGAGCAGGGTGATGCCGTCGGTATCAGGCATCCAGATATCGAGCAGAATCAGGTCCGGTCGCTGGGCGCGGCGCGCTTCACGGGCGGCAGCGGCGTTCTCGGCGATCGCCACGGCGTACCCTTCATCTTCGAGAATCTCCTTGACGAGATCGCGAATGTCGGGTTCGTCATCGACGACCAGAATGTAAGGCGCACTCATCCGGTCTCCTTATCGGGATTCAACGGCTCAACCTGGGGCGCGGAAGCCGGATGCGTGCTGGTGCCATCCTGGTGCAGGGGCAGCCAGATTGCCACCCGGGCACCACCTTCCGCAGGGGACTCCAACTGAATCCAGCCGCCGTGTTCCTCAACGATTTTCTTGACAATCGCTAATCCTAGCCCGGTTCCCTTGGGTTTGGTAGTCACATAGGGTTCAAAGGCGCTGCCGAGAATCGTGTCGGGGAAACCCGGTCCATTATCGCACACGCTCAATTCGACACAGTCGGCGCCGACGGCATGCTCGCGACGGGTGGCGATCCACAGGGTCGAGCCATGGCCGTCACGCATGGCCTCGATGGCGTTCTTGACCAGGTTATGCAGCAACTGGCGCAGACGCACCTTGTCGGCGTGGATGCGCAGCGGCTCATCAACCAGATTAAGGCGGATCTCCACCCCGGCTGGATAGTCACGATACAGATAGAGCACTTCGGTGATGAACTCGTTCAGCTCCAGTGGCGCCAGTTGCAGGCGCGGCGGTCGGGCATATTCGTTGAAGGCGTCCACCATTTCCTTCATCGCCTGCACCTGCTGGATGATGGTGTGGGTGCCGCGATCGAGGATCTTGCCCTGTTCGGCGTCGAACAGCTTCAGGTATTTGTGGCGGATGCGCTCGGTGGCCAACTGGATCGGCGTCAGCGGGTTCTTGATCTCATGGGCCAGGCGCCGCGCGACCTCGGCCCAGGCCGCGTCGCGCTCGGCCCGCACTAGATGCGTGATGTCATCGAAAACGATCACGTGACCGCCGCGCAGACCGACCGCATCCGGCAGCGCGCTGCCCCGGCACATCAGGATGCGCCGCCCAGCGCCACTGAACCAGGCAATTTCCTGGCGCCAATCCCCACCGTGTGCCATGCGCGGACCGATCGCATCGATCAGGTCCTGCAACACCGGGTGCTCAGCGATGATGCGCTGGCTGTCGGCACCGATCAGCGCATGCAGGTCGACGCCGAGAATCTGGCTGGCGGCAGCATTGCTGGTGTTGAGGCGCCCGGCATAATCGATCGTCATCACCCCTGAGGACAGTCGCGCCAGTACCGTTTCCAGATAGGCACGCTGACTTTCCAGCAGCTCCTGGCTGCGCTGGGCAATATCGCGGGCCTGGGCCAGATTGCGGGTCATCTGGTTGAAGGATTCCACCAGGAAGCCGAGTTCATCGCTGCCGGCGCGCGCTAGCTGCTTGTCGAACTGTCCGGCGGCCACCGCCTGAGTGCCGGCGGCCAGATGGCGCAGCGGCTGCACCAGGCGCCGCGCGGTGTAAAAGGCTGCCCAGAACGCCGCCAGCACCGCCAGCAGCAGCGCCAGCGACAGGGTCAGGGTAAAGCTGGCCTTGAGCGGCGTGCGCAGGAACATCAGACCCTTGTAGCTATCGACTGCTTCCTGCACCGCGTCGCCGAGCAGGCTCAGGCGGTCGGTGACCGGGAACAGGGCCTGCAGCAGCAGCTTATCGCTGTTCATGCCGCTGACCGGCACCACCACGCGGATATGAAAACCGGCATCGCGCCCCGGCTCCAGACTGACGTAATTGCGCCCCTGCTGCACCTGCAGCAGCACGGTATCGGGTGGCGGATTGGGCAGGATGACGCTCGGGTCGGCCGTGGCGGTAGCGACGATGCGCCCGCTGTCATCGAACAAAGTCAACTCGGAAGCCTCGCCGATATCGAGCAGTTCATCCAGGCGCCGGCCAATCTGTTCGCCTTCGCTTTCGGCGATGCTGGCGGCGATACGGGTGGTCTGGCGCAGCACCGCGCGCATGCGCAGATCCAGCGCCGTGCGGCTCAGTTCCAGAGCGTCTTCCAGGCCGCGATCGACGCGCACGTCGAACCAGCTATCGATACTGCGCTGCAGGACATGCAGCGAGAAACCATAGACCATTGCCACCGGGACGATCGCCAGCACCGCGAAGATGACGGCCAGACGCAGGGTCAGGCGCGCACCGGGCACCTGGCGATGGTACAGGCGCAGCAGCCCGACCAGGTTGTAGACAATCAGCGCCGCCAGAGCCGCCAGCCCCAGCGCGCTGACTGGCAGCAGCCAGAAATACAGCCGCTCGAACTGCACCGCAGCAGTGCTCGCCCAGGCCAGCAGCACCAGCAGCACCAGCAGCAGGCCAAACAGCAACAGCGCCGGGGTCAGGCCCTGGCCGCGCGCCAGACGCCGGATCAGAGCGGCCATGTGAACCATTCGCTGCTCAGACGCCAATCCTCGGATAGATAGGCAAACAGCCGCAGCGGTGCCGGCAGCGCCTCCAGATCAAGCCGGACCTGCAGCGCGCCTTCATAACGCCCATCAGCCGGCAACAGACTCCGGTCCAGGAGTGGAAAATCATGCACCCGGCCCATGAACTCCAGCGCCGCGCCCAAGGTGGCAAAGCCGCGTCGTTCACCGCTGTTGAGCGTGTTGACCAGATACTGGCGGCTCAAGGTGTGATATTCGAGGCGGAAGCGCTGCGCTAGGGTGTAGACGGTTTCATCCCAGACCCAGGGCCGGCGCCGCCGCACCTCCATCTGCAATTCCACGGTCAACGGCACGCCATTGCGCAAGGCATCCAGGGCCGCATTGCTGAAGCGATATTCAAGACTGGCGTTCAGACGGTAGACGCCCTGTTCCAGACGGGTCGAGGCCTCGCGCACCTCGAAGCCCACCGCCCAGGCGCTGCGCATGCCGAGCAGGGCGAGCAGCACTAGCGCGCCGAGCAGCACAGCGCCGCGCAGATGGCCGAACCCGTGGGGAAAGCAGGCAGCGGTCACGATGTCCCGTCCGTGGCCTGCCGCACCAGCACGGCATAGTAAAAGCCATCCATGCCGGCCGTGCCGGGCAGTATCTGGCGCCCGTGATGCAGCGCCCGCCCCCAGTCGGCGATGATCGGCGCCTCGCGGGCATCGGTGTGCGCGGCGAGAAAGGCGGCGATGACGGCCTCGTTTTCCTGGCGCAGCACCGAGCAGGTCGCATACAGCAGCCGGCCACCGGGCCGCAACAATGGCCAGAGTGCGGCGAGCAGTTCGCCCTGTTGCGCGGCCAGAGCGGCAATATCGGTTGCACGGCGCAGCAGCTTGATATCGGGATGGCGACGGATCACGCCGCTGGCCGAGCAGGGCGCATCCAGCAGGATGCGCTCATAGGGCTGGCCGTCCCACCAGCCGGCCGGCCTGCGGGCATCGCCGGCAAGCAGCGTGGCGCTCAGGCCCAGGCGCTGCAGATTGGCCTGCACCCGTTCCAGGCGCGCCGGGTTCTGGTCCAGGGCAGTCAGCTTCAGATCGGAAACCTGTTCCAGCAGATGCCCGGTCTTGCCGCCGGGCGCGGCGCAGGCGTCGAGCACGCGGTCGGCGCGCGTCCAGGCGCGTCCGTCCAACAGCAAGGCAGCGGCCAGTTGTGCCGCCGCGTCTTGCACCGACACCTGCCCTTGGGCAAAGCCGGGCAGGCGGTCCACCGGCTGGGGCGCGTCCAGCAGCAAGCCATCGGTGCCCACCGGGGTGGATGCCAGACCCTGCGCTTGCAGTGCCTGCTGGTAGTGGGCGCGGCTGGTCTGGCGGCGGTTCACGCGCAGGGCCATGGGGCCGGGCCGGTTGTTGGCCTCCAGCAGCGCCGCCCAGTGCGTGGGGTGGTCGTGTTGCAGGCGCTCAATCCACCAGTGGGGATGGTTCCAGCGCGCCTCGGGCAGGGCGGCCACGGCGCTGAGCAGGGCTTCGCGCTCGCGCAAAAAGCGGCGCAGGCAGGCGTTGACAAACGCGGCTTGGCGCTGGGTGCTGCGGTCTTGTCGGGCCGCGTCCACCGCTTGGTTGACGACGGTGTGGGGCTCGTAGTGCGGCCCAGCCGCTGGGGCGTGGCCGGTTGCGGCGTCCATAGCGGGGTTGGCGGTGGAGTCCAGCGGGCGAGGGCTGGTGTGGTGTGCAG
>OFRV01000121.1_pt1 | contig 11753 bp, 10 predicted proteins | sample 1543231 | NCBI WGS metagenome assembly OFRV01 (sample SAMN05442499, study PRJEB24371) | freshwater metagenome | isolation source: Freshwater Lake | place: Canada: Niagara | collected 2013-08-21 | reverse complement strand
GAGCATTCAAGCGCAAGTATCTCGTTTTCTTGACTTTGAAAATGGTGACAACAAGGCTGAAATGGTCAACAACTACGACTGGTTCTCTGATATTAGTTTTATTGACTTTCTGCGCGATGTCGGAAAATATTTCACCGTCAACTACATGATGAGTAAAGAATCCGTAAAAAAACGAATTGAAACAGGGATTTCTTATACCGAGTTTGCTTACCAAATCATGCAAGGCTATGACTTTTTTGAGCTAAATCGCCAATACGGTGTCACTTTACAAATCGGTGGTTCTGACCAATGGGGCAATATGACTGCTGGTACTGAATTGCTTCGTCGGAAGGCAGACAAAACAGCTCACGTTATTACAGTGCCCCTTATCACAGACGCAACCGGTAAGAAATTTGGTAAGTCAGAAGGCAACGCTGTATGGCTCAATGCTGATAAGACCAGTCCTTACGAAATGTACCAATTCTGGATGAATGTCATGGACGCTGATGCCGTTCGTTTCCTTAAAATTTTCACTCTTCTTCCGCTTGATGAAATCGAAGAAATCGGGAAACAATTTGAAGCAGCTCCACATGAACGTTTGGCACAAAAAATCTTGGCGCGAGAAGTCGTTACACTCGTGCATGGCGAAAAAGCCTACAAAGAAGCACTCAATATCACCGAGCAGCTTTTTGCCGGAAATATCAAAAATCTTTCTGTCAAAGAGCTGAAACAAGGGCTTCGCGGCGTCCCAAATTATCAAGTGAAAGCAGATGACAATCTCAATATCGTAGAACTTTTGGTAACGGCTAGCGTTGTCAATTCTAAACGCCAAGCGCGTGAAGATGTCCAAAACGGTGCTATTTATGTCAATGGCGATCGCATTCAAGACCTTGACTATACATTAACGGACGCTGACAAATTGGAAAACGAACTCACCGTTATCCGTCGTGGTAAGAAAAAATATTTTGTTTTGACTTACTAAATAGGAAAAAGAGCAATCAACTACTACATCGTTGGTTTATTGCGCTATATACTTTGAAGCTGGAGACTTTTCGCTCCAGCTTCTTTTCATTCTCACTTAGCAAAAAGCATATTGTCATAGTGCTTGTTTTAGCTCCAACCGCTTTAAAAGTGTGGTTCATTTTAAAATTCCCTTTCTTTATCTACTTGTCAAAGCATTTCTCACATGTTACACTAGTCAGAGAAATTTATGAAAGAGAAAACGCATGAAACCCAAACTTAAACGCTTTGAAACGGCTAAGCTTTTTTCTTGCCCTTTTTGTCAGCAAGCCTTGTTTTTATCAGAAAATAGTCTCAAATGCAAAAATAAGCATTCCTTCGACTTGGCAAAGTTTGGCTATGTCAACTTGGCTCCACAGGTGAAGCAATCAAAAGACTACGATAAATCCAACTTTCAAAATCGACAATTGATTCTCGAAGCAGGATTTTACCAGCCAATTTTGAAGAAATTACTAGAAATTTTATCATCTTTACCACAACATGGTAATCTGCTGGACATTGGTTGCGGAGAAGGCTATTATGCTCGAAATTTGCAAGCACAATTACCAGATAAACATATCTATGCATTCGATTTGTCAAAAGAGTCTATTCAACTAGCAACCAAAAGTGACCACAGCCTGACGGTAAATTGGTTTGTTGGAGATCTGGCGCACATCCCTATTCAAGATGCTAGCATGGATATGATTTTAGACATCTTCTCTCCTGCCAATTACCAAGAATTTCAGCGCGTCTTGCAGAAAAACGGCTTGCTCATTAAGGTTATTCCTAGCAGCCAACACTTGCAAGAAATTCGTAGTATCGTTGCCGAGCAATTAACAAACACAAATTATTCCAATCACAAAATCATTGAGCATTTTGAAGAAGCCTTTACCATTACAAATTCTTATGACGTTGCAGCTACTTTCAACTTGAGAGAAAACGAAAAAGCGGCACTTCTTCATATGACACCGCTTCTTTTTAATATTGACATTGATAAAATAGATTGGTCACCATTAACTGACATCACGATTGCTGCAAAGATTTTAGTTGGTCAACAAATATAAAGCAAAAAGAGGTGAAAACAGATTGCTGCGAGATACAGCAGTCTATTCAACCTCTTTTTATACGCCTCGATTAAAAGCTAACCAAATCATTCCCAAAGCTAAAACAATATAAGCAATCAACGCCAATAACCGTTGTCCCACTTGATAAGCTCTTCTTTCCCCGCGGACTGGGAAAATAACAGCACAGAGAGCGCCTCCGACTGCACCACCTAAGTGACCTGCCAGACTAATTCCCGGTGTCAAACTCAATACCAAATTCATAACTAGAAGAACTAAGTATGACTGGCCGAGTTGCTGAATGTAAGGATTTCGCACCGCGTAGCGCAAAGTAATAATAGCACCAAAAATCCCAAACAAAGATGTAGAGGCACCTGCAGCCACAGCACTTGGAGTGAAAAAGAAGACAAAGACATTTCCTAAAATACCAGACATCAGATAAAGAAACAGAAAATTCCACGAGCCAAAAATATGCTCAGCTTGTCGTCCGATAAAATACAGCGTAATCATATTCATCACAAAATGCTCCAAGCCGATATGAACAAAAATCGCCGATACCAAGCGCCAAATCTGACTTGGAAAATATTGAATCGTTCGACCATTCATTGCCCCAAATTCATAAATCGTTTGGGTACTAGCATAATTAAAGCCACGCAACAGAAACATTGCTAGGAAAACTCCTGTCGTGATAAGCAACAATAAGCTCGTTACTGGATAACGTTTATCATAAATTTTATTCACAAATCAATACCTCCTGAACGGGAATATCACAATCATCTGGTTGAAAATCAACTAACTGGTAAGGATAAATTGTACTTACTGTCATCCCTTTAAAATCAGCCAAATAGCGGTCATAATAGCCACCTCCATAGCCAATACGATAGCCTTTTTTGTTAAAAGCAACACCTGGAACATGAATCAAATCAATATGAGATTTTTCCACCGTTCGTTCACTTCTTGGTTCCCAGATACCAAAAACAGTCAATTCCAAGTCATTTGGATTATAATCTACAAAAGTCATGCGCCCTTCGGGATAAGTCTTAGGGACCAAAACCCGCTTGCCATCTGCTTGAGCCTGCCTGATGAAAATCCTTGTATCAAACTCGTGTGGCAAAGATAAATAAGTAGCAACTGTTCTAGCTTGTTGATAAGCAGAAGATTCCAGCAAGTACTGAGTGAGCAAAGCATCTCTCTGCTGTTTTACTATCAATTCCTGCTCTTTCATTTTCCTGACTATAGTTTTGCGCAAATCTGCCTTCATTTATCTTCTCCTCGATCAGAAATATTATCAACATTCCCAGCCCATTATTCATTAACTTTTGCACTTAAAAACTTCCCAAATTTTTCAATAGCAAAAGGCAGCGCTGCTTCATCTGGCGCCATTTTAGGATGATGAAGTGCGTAAGGACTATCAATTCCCAGCCAGAACATCACACCCTTGACTTTACTGAGCAGATAGCCAAAGTCCTCACCGGTCATTGCAGGTAAAATATCAATCATGTGCACACCGTTCTCTTTTTGGAAAAAATTCATGCATTGAGCAGCTAATTCTGGATGATTTTCCACAGGAAGATAACCGCCTTGTTTCAGCTCCAACTCAAGCTCTACACCAAAAGACTGCGCTACTCCTTCAGCGATTTCCCGCAGGCGTTTTTGAGTGAGCAAATTCATCTCCTGCGTCAACGTTCGAATGGTTCCATGCAAAAAAGCAGTTTCAGCAATCACGTTATTCGTTGTTCCAGCATGGAATTCACCAAAGGTGACGACAGCTCCTTCAATCGGATCTACATTGCGACTCACAATGGTCTGAACCTGAGTGATAAAATAGCTAGCTGCTACCAAAGCGTCATTAGCATTATGCGGAAATGCAGCATGACCACCCTTGCCCTTAAAAGTTAATTTAACTTCACAAGTCCCTGCAAAAAGTGTACTAGTATTCGTAGCAATATCTCCTACCTTGAGGTCAGGTCGCACATGAAGCCCATAAAATTCATCTGGCAACCAATCGCCAAAGGCTCCATCTTCATACATCAGCATGCCCCCAGCTTCATTTTCCTCAGCTGGTTGGAAAAGAAAAAGTAGATTATTCTTAGGCTGCTCAGTAGTTAATTTCTCCAACAAACCCAGAGCGATTGTCATGTGCATATCATGCCCACAGGCATGCATACGTCCCTCATGTTGACTAGCAAAGGCAAGCCCTGTCTCCTCAACAATCGGCAAACCGTCAATATCTGTCCGCCAGCCAATCGTCTTAGTAGGTGTACTGCCTTTGATAAAGACTAAAATTCCCGTACGCCAGGTCCGAATCTCAACGAAATCCAAGCCAGCAGTCAACTCATCAATTATTCTCATCAGATAGGCATGAGTCTTATACTCTTCCAGTCCAATTTCCGGAATTTGATGCAAGTCTCGGCGAATTTTTTGATAATCAATCATACATTTCCCTCTTTAAAGTGTCCGAAGAGCGTCTTCCAATGCTGTTTTCTGCTGGGTTTGTTCATCAATTTTCTTAATCACACGCGCAGGCACACCGGCTACAACAACATTTTCTGGCACATCTTTCGTCACAATAGCCCCTGCAGCGACGACAGAACCATTGCCAATCTGCACTCCTTCAATAACGACAGCATTGGCCCCTATCAAGACATTGTCCCCCACTCGGACAGGATCTGCGCTGGCAGGCTCAATGACACCGGCAAGAACAGTCCCAGCACCCACGTGGCTGTTTTTTCCAACAATAGCTCGACCACCCAAAACGGCTCCCATATCAATCATCGTTCCAGCACCAATTTCAGCTCCGATATTGATAACAGCTCCCATCATAATCACAGCATTATCACCGATTTCCACCTGGTCGCGGATAATAGCTCCTGGCTCAATCCGAGCATTGACCTCACGCTTGTCTAACAGCGGTACGGCAGAATTTCGAGCATCCTGCTCCACCACATAGGTTTTATTCTCTTCTAGGTTAACCAAAAGAGGTTTAATTTCCTCCCAGTCACCAAAGAGAACATTGCCCAATTTGACAACTGAATTCGGCACTTCGCCCGCTAGTTTTCCTTCAAAAGTCACTTTTACATTTGTCTTTTTCTTAGCATCCGCTATAAACTGAATAATTTCCTGAGCAGTCATTTTAGTCGCTGTCATAGACATCCCTCGCTTTGATTTAGTATTAAGGGTTATTATAACATAAAATCAAGCATTTCATCATATGAAAGCAAAAGAGAGTGGGACAGAAATCAGTAGTTTCGTAGAAACTTGATTTCATCGTCCCATCTCCGTACGGTTGAGTAGGGCTGTAAAAGTTGATTTATCAACGTATTAGAGTCCACTCAACCACTGCGTCTTATAATTCTAACTATATAAAACAAAGGAAGCTGGGCACTTTTGTCTCAGCTTCTTTCGTTAAATTTATTGGATGTTCTTCAACATATTTTCGATGTGCTCAATAGATTTTTCACGTCCAAGCAGGTAAATGGTGTCTGGTAATTCTGGACCGTGCATTTCGCCTGAAACAGCGATACGAATTGGCATAAAGAGGTTTTTGCCTTTGATACCCGTTTCTTTTTGCACCGCCTTGATTTGTGGGAAGATATTTTCTGACTTGAAGTCTTCATCACTCATAGCTTCCAATTTTTCTTTGAATGCTTTCAAAACAGTCGGTACCGTTTCGCCTGCCATAAACTCTTTTTCTTCTGCCGTTAGCTCTGGGAAATCTTCAAAGAAAAGGTCTGTGAGCGGTACGATTTCATCTACAGACTTCATTTGTGGTTTGTAAAGTTCAACTAATTTTTCAGCTTTGTCAGTCAAACGACCAGCCGCTTCCAAGTAAGGTTTCGCCATATCAAAAATGGTTTCAAAATCCGCATTTTTAATGTATTCATTGCTCATCCAGTCTAATTTCTTTTGGTCAAAAGCAGCCGGAGACTTGCTGAGACGATGTTCATCAAAGAGTTGGATCAATTCTTCACGAGAGAAGATTTCATTTTCACCGCCAGGATTCCAGCCAAGGAGGGCAATAAAGTTGAAGACGGCTTCAGGCAGGTAGCCTTTCTTACGGTAATCTTCGATAAATTGAAGCGTGTTTGTATCACGTTTGGACAATTTCTTACCCGTTTCGGAATTAATAATCAAGGTCATGTGACCAAATTGTGGCGCTTCCCAACCGAGCGCTTCGTACACCATGAGCTGCTTAGGGGTATTGGCAATGTGGTCATCTCCACGAATGACATGGGAAATTTTCATCAGATGGTCATCCACCACAACCGCAAAATTATAAGTTGGATAACCGTCTTTTTTCTGGATAACCCAGTCACCACCGATGTTGCCACCTTCAAATTCAATCTCACCTTTGACAAGATCGTTCCACTTGTAAATACCAGATTCATTGACCACAAGACGGACTGTTGGAACAATGCCTGCTGCTTCACGATCTGCGATATAAGCTGCTTTTTCATCTTCAGACATTCCCAGATATTCATTGATGTAACGAGGTGTTTCTCCAGCAGCTTCCTGACGCTCACGCTCTGCTGCCAGCTCTTCCTCCGTCACATATGATTTATAAGCCAAGCCTTTTTCAAGTAACTCATTGATATAGCTTTGGTAAATGTCCAAACGTTCAGACTGGCGATATTTTTCATGCGTTTCTGGACTCTCATCCCAATCAATTCCTAACCAACGCAGATTTTCCAACTGCGAACGTTCCCCGTCTTCCACATGGCGTTTACGGTCAGTATCTTCAATCCGAATGATAAAAGTTCCGCCGTAGTGACGAGCGTAAAGATAATTAAAGAGCGCAGTCCGCGCATTCCCAATGTGTAACAGTCCCGTTGGACTTGGTGCATAACGCACACGAATTTGATTCGCCAATTGTATGTCTCCTAATTTTTATCTTATATTTTCAACAGGAAAAACCTGTTTTTATTTCAAACGTTACTATTATACCACATAGTTGTCGAAAAGAAATAACAGAAACGATGAAACTTTATTATTCTTCCAATCATTTACAGAATTTCCTTAGCAATGTAGAAGCCACCGTCTGTCTCACCTATCAATTCACCGCTCAGTTACACTGACTTACCCAAACACCTTCTTCAACACTTCACCAATCGTTGTTACACCAATAACTTCAATAGTTTCGGGAATGTTCAATCCGTTCAGAGAGTTTTTAGGAGCGTAAACTTTGGTGAAGCCTAGCTTAGCAGCTTCATTAATGCGTTGCTCAATGCGATTAACACGGCGGATTTCCCCCGTCAGACCGATTTCTCCAATAAAACATTCTTGTGGATTCGTTGGCAAGTCTTTATAACTAGAAGCAATTGCGACAGCAACAGCTAAGTCAATGGCTGGCTCATCCAATTTGACACCGCCTGCTGACTTTAGGTAGGCATCCTGATTTTGCAATAATAGCCCTGCTCGCTTTTCCAAAACAGCCATAATCAGACTGGCGCGATTAAAGTCCAATCCTGTCGTTGTCCGCTTGGCATTGCCAAACATGGTCGGCGTCACCAAAGCCTGCACTTCCGCAAGGATTGGACGCGTCCCCTCCATGGTCACCACGATAGAAGAGCCTGTTGCTCCATCTAAACGCTCCTCTAAGAAAAGCTGGCTAGGATTGAGCACTTCAACCAGACCACCTGACTGCATCTCAAAAATGCCGATTTCATTCGTAGAGCCGAAGCGGTTTTTGACCGCCCGCAAAATACGAAAAGTATGCTGTCGCTCACCTTCAAAATAAAGTACCGTATCCACCATGTGTTCCAAGGTTCTAGGTCCAGCCAAGGTACCTTCCTTGGTCATATGACCCACGATAAAGGTGGCAATATTGTTGGTTTTTGCCAACTGCATCAGCTCCGCTGTCACTTCTCGTACTTGCGAAACCGAGCCTTGCACACTAGAAATTTCTGGCGATAGAATCGTCTGAATGGAGTCTATAATCAAGAAATCTGGCTTAATTTTTTCAATCTCAGCACGAATCTGATGCATATTGGTCTCGGCATAAAGATAAAACTCACTGTCAATATCGCCTAATCGCTCCGCACGCAACTTAATCTGCTCAGCAGACTCTTCCCCACTGACATACAATACCGTTCCCTTGTGAGAGAGTTGGGTTGAAACCTGCAATAAAAGTGTCGATTTCCCAATACCGGGATCTCCTCCGATTAGAACTAAACTTCCTGGCACCACGCCGCCACCCAAGACGCGGTTAAACTCATCCATATCTGTCTTGGTACGGTTGACATTGATAGAAGTCACCTCCGCTAACTTCATCGGTCGACTTTTTTCACCCGTCAGCGAAACACGCGCATTCTTAACCTCTGTAACTTCTACTTCTTCGACAAAAGACGACCAAGCACCACAATTCGGACAACGCCCCAGATACTTGGGCGAATGGTATTCACAATTTTGACAAACAAATGTCGATTTTTTCTTGGCTATGATAGATTCCTCTTTCTTAATGCCCAGTGCTTCCAAAACCACCTGTCCGCACACCATCTGCTTCATCATTATCAGCAAGCAAAAACGGCGCAAAGACAGCTTGAACGATACGGTCTTCCTCTTCTAAAACTACTTCTTGCTCTGTAATGTTCTGCATTTGCGCAAAGATATGACCTTCATTTCCCGGATTGCCATAATAATCCCCGTCAATAACGCCCACAGAGTTAATCAAAACTAATCCTTTTTTACGTGGATTAGATGAACGATCATAAAGATAAAGCACTTCACCAACCTGCATATAGGCCTTGACACCTGTTGGCACTAATTTAATCTCTTTTGGCGCAATCACTGTACGCTCTGCCACTTTTAAGTCATAACCAGCCGCATGAGCCGTCTCACGCTTTGGCAGTAAATTTTTATTTTTAAAGCTTGAAACAAGCTCAAAACCACGAATTCGCATATTTTTCTCTTTTCTACATTTGCTTCCCCTATTATACTAAATTCGTAAACAACACGCAAAATGCAGGTCATTCTTCAACCTGCACTTTTGAAGTTATTTCAGTTCATTCAAAAATCGAATGACTTGCTCGTTGGCATCCACCTCAGCTTTCACTCCAAAAGGAACAATTGCTCTTGGGGTAGCATGTCCAACATTTAAGTTATATAAAATAGGAATATCTGTATCAATGACATCAAGCAGGATTTGTTTATATTCTCCATAATAAGTTTCATCCATTGGTTTTCCAACAAGTACACCATTTAAAACAGAAAAAATCCCTGTCGCCTTTAAGGCTTCTAGCATTTTTCGATATAAAATTGGTTCTGGTTTTTCCTCACTGGTTTCCAACAAAAGAATTTTTCCTGCCCACTCTGAAAGACTAGGAAAGAGCTGGTATTGAGCACACAGTTCAATGGCACCTTCATATCTTTCATCAAATATCTGATAGAGCGACTCCAAACAGCCTCCTAAAATTTCCCCTTCAAATGTTGCCTTCCCTTTCAGCAATTCAAAACCTTGATTTTCATGACGAATCCGTTTCGTTCCTAAGGCTTTTTCACTAAAATCCGTCCTCTCATCATACCAGACATTGCTCGGTCTAATTTCTGAGATAGTCCCTGTTCCAATCAGTTCCTTAAAATATGAAAGCGTATAAGGCAGCATTTCTTCCTCTAACTCACAAACATCAGCAAGAAATGACTGACCATAAAAAGTTTTCATTCCCAACTTATGAAGCATGAGGTGATTTATAGTGGTGTCTGAAAAGCCTAAAAATACTTTCTGATTCACAACCTTTTTTAACTGTTCATCTTCAAACAAATAGGGTAACAATCGATACGTATCATCTCCACCAATAGCACATAAAATCATATCAATTGAAGGATCTTCAAAAGCTTGAATCAAATCTTGCGCTCTCGATTTAGGATGGTCTTTCAGATAATCCATTCCCTTTTGTGCATACTCTAAAAACGTCACTTCAAGTCCCAAGTCTTTTAAACGCTTTAATCCTAGATCAACCTCATGCCTAACGAAACTTTCTCCTATAATCCCGCTTGATAGACTAACGATTCCAACGTTCTTTATCATCCTATTTCCTCCCTTACTGATAATTTGAATCATTATATCACAAAATACAATCAACTAAAATGCTAAATGACCAATATTCACAAAACAAAACATACTAAGATTAGGAGTGAGGAAATCTCCGACGGGAGATGGTACTCACTGCTTTTTCTTTATGTTAAAGTAGAGGTGTCTTGTTAAGTCGAGGGTCTTTTTGACGCTAGATGTCGTACACAAAACTGGCAAGACACCTGTTTTAGGAAGAATGTTATCAAAGTATGTGGGACGCTTGACGTCGTGTATTGAAAATGACATCACTAAAACAAGGAATCATTCAAGACAAAGAGGTAATATCATGAGGGTTGTTTTCGGAATTGATGTGAGCAAGGCAAGTTCAGAGGTAGCGATTTTAGTGAATGGGGAGAAAGTTCATGACTACACCATACCCAACGATACCATTGTATTTGCACGTCTCTTGAGCGATTTAAAAACCATTCAACTCCCTGAAATCATCTTTGAGGCACTGGGGTCTATTCACGGCGCCTTCAGGCATTTCTGGAGGAGAATAACTATGCTTATACACGGCTCAATCCTCTGGAAGCTAAGAAGCAATTGGATAGCCTGCGAGTTCGTAAAACGGATAAGATTGACGCTGAAAAACTAGCACAATCTCAATTTGTGCTCAATCGTAAGCCAACCCATGTTCAAGAGGAGGTTTATCAAGATTTGCGGGATTTGAGTCGTTTCTATCAGAATCTGACAGAGGATACCGTTCGTACTAAGAACCGCCTTCACAAAGTACTGCAAGTGACCTTCCCAGAAATAGAGTCTATTTTATCAGCGCCAACAGATGAACAATACTGGCAGCTGGTGAGGGCATTCCCAAGTAAAGCTTTCGCCCTGGAGATGTCTGAGATGGAACTGACTGCCATCATTCGGCAGTCTACAGCCAAACGCATCTCTGACAAGCGTGTCGCTTATCTGGTGGGGAAACTCATTGAACTAGCCAAACAGTCTTATTGTGCTACCAAGAAAACCTCTCCAATAATCGAAGAGGTTCGTTACTATGCAGGAGAACTCCAACGATTGACCGAACGCAGACAGACTATCTTAGACAAAATGGTAGAGCTGGCCAAACCTCTACCAGAATACGAGATTCTTCTCTCCATTCCTGGTATCGCTGAAACAACAGCCACCTCTATCATAAGCGAATTAGGAGATATTCGCCGTTTTCAGTCTGCCAATCATATTGGAATTGATCTGAGGCACTACGAATCTGGAAACTTTCTGGCTCAAGAACACATCACCAAGCAGACTTTTATGAGAAACGAAAAAGACAATCGCAGACGACTTCAACTAAGCCTCATACGATTGCCTCAATGCATCGCCTCATACAGACAATGTATTACCTCATTACGCATAACAAACTTTTCGATTACACTTTAACCCAAAATTATTAAAGCCGTCTATGCTCTATCATTGTAACACCTTACAAAAAATTTCGCTAGGTATGGTATTGATTTTGTGTACTCTTTTTCCAATCAAAAGAGCCGAAAAGAGCTAGGATAAACTATTAAAATCAAATCAATCATCAATTCTTTGACTGAAAAACATTGAATTGCTTGACAAATGGTAGAAAAATAACTCCATAATCTCTGCAGTGGTGTTACCCCTGTCTCTTATACACATCTGACGCTGCCGACGATATGCAGTGT
>OFRV01000120.1_pt1 | contig 11782 bp, 10 predicted proteins | sample 1543231 | NCBI WGS metagenome assembly OFRV01 (sample SAMN05442499, study PRJEB24371) | freshwater metagenome | isolation source: Freshwater Lake | place: Canada: Niagara | collected 2013-08-21 | reverse complement strand
CACTGCATATCGTCGGCAGCGTCAGATGTGTATAAGAGACAGCGACGATGCAGCGCGCCACCAGCTCGGTCCAGCCATCGAGATCGTGGCGGCTGTGATAAATCACCGTTGGCATGCCCGTTGTGCCGCTGGAAGTGTGCAGGCGCACCACCTGTTCGCGATCCACCGCCAGCAGCCCATCCGGATAGGCGGCGCGCAGATCGTCCTTGGTGGTATAGGGAATGTGGCGCAGATCACGCAGCGCGCTGATGTCCTCGGGATGGCGCACACCGGCTTCAGCCAGGCGCCGGCGGTAAAAGGGCGTGCACAGCGCCCAGGCTACGGTCTGGCGCAAGCCCGCCAGTTGCACGCGCTCCAGCGCTTCCCGCGACATGAACTCCACTGCCGGATTCCAGACCGGTACCTTCATCAGTCTTCTCCGCGCGAAACCCTATCCCCAAGGCCAGGGCAGCGCTCATCGTCTGTATCGTTGCTCGTTTTGATGTTGGCGCGGACCGGATCCGCCAGGACAGGCACCTGCCATGCACCCGGTCAACCCGCGCACCTGCGGGCAAAATGGTACCATCGCCGCCCTGTTCCCGTTCACTGCCGCGCGTCTGGAGATCGCATGCTTCGCCTGTCCCCCGCCCTGCTGCTGGTCGTCCTGCTGCACATCGGTGCCTGTGCCGCTGACGATTTCACCGTCACGCCGCTCAACCTGCATGAGCAGATCAAAACCGGCGCCAGCCATGCCGGTGTGCGCCTGCTGGGCACACTGCGTCTCAATCACGCCACGATCAACGGTCAGACCCTGTGCGGTCTGTCGGGACTGGCCTGGGACGAGAGCGCCGGGCTGCTCTATGCCCTGTCCGACCGGGGCGTGCTGTTCCACCTGCGCCCCGGCTTCGATGCCGACGGCATACTGAACAGCCTGCAGGCGGTGGCCGCCTATCCACTGCGTGATGAAGTCGATAAACCCCTGCGCCCCCCGCTGAACGACTCCGAAGCGCTGGGCCTGGAACGGCGCGACGGTCAGCCCGCGACCCTGCTGGTGTCATTTGAAGTCCGCCCGCGCGTGGTGCGTTATGACCGCAGCGGTCACTGGCTTGGCGAGCAGGATCTGCCCATGGCGCTACGCGATCTGCGCCAGTATCGTGACGCCAACCAGGCTCTGGAAGCGCTGGCCATCGACCCGCGCTGGGGCTTCATTACCGGCACCGAGGCGCCGCGCCGCGACGATCCGCCCGGCCAGGTACGCATTTTCACCCGGGACGGACTCTCCTGGCGTTATCCGCTCGGCAATGCACCCAACAGCGCCCTGGTGGATATGGTGGTGCTGAACGATGGCCGCCTGTTGACCCTGGAACGCGCCTTCACCGCGCCGCTGCGCCCGCTGATCATCAGCCTGCGCCGCAGCCCGCTGCCTGCGCCCAGCACCGCCGGCACGCCGCTCACGCCGCAGGATGTCGCCGTATTCGACAGCAGTCAGGGCTGGCTGCTGGACAATTTCGAGGGCCTGAGCCACTACCGCGAACAGCGCTTTTTCATGGTCAGCGACGACAACTGCAACAGCTGGCAAAACACACTGCTGGTCCAGTTCGAGCTGCTGCCGGCAGCACCGCGCTAAGGCACGCCATCGAACAGAAACCGATGTTATGACACGGAGTTGCTGCATGCTGCGGCGCAGAATCGGTTGACAAGGTCCATGGCAAGCTTCAATATGCTGCGCTTAAATTCAAAGGGGTTTTCCAGTCTGGCTGGATTACCTTGCAAAAACCCGAAGTTGGCATCGCTACCCGCGCGGTCATGCATCGTCCCCAGCGATGCCGGGTGTCTCTCCGAAACAGACCATCCCCACAACACAAATTAATTCTTGAGACTATCCGGAGGTTAACTCGATGGAAGACGTGGTTATCGTCGCCGCCGCCAGGACCGCAATCGGCAACTTCATGGGTTCGCTGTCAACCATTCCGGCTAACGTTCTCGGCGCCAAGGTCATTCAGAGCCTGCTGCAGAAAACCGGCGTCAAGCCCGAGCAAATCGATGAAGTCATTCTGGGTCAGGTGCTGACCGCCGGCACGGGCCAGAATCCTGCCCGCACCGCTGCGCTGAATGCCGGTCTGCCCATCGAAGTGCCCTGCCTGAACATCAACAAGGTCTGCGGCAGCGGCCTGAAGGCGGTGCATCTCGCCTATCAGTCGATCCGCGACGGGGATAACCGCATCGTCATCGCCGGCGGTCAGGAAAGCATGAGCCTGTCGCCGCATCTGCTGATGGGTTCGCGCCGCGGCACCACCATGGGCGATGCCAAGCTGGTCGACTCGATGATCAATGATGGTCTGCTGTGCGCCATCAATCATTACCACATGGGCATCACCACCGAGAACATCGCTGCGCAGTGGAACATCTCCCGTGAAGAGCAGGACGCTTTCTCTGCCGCATCCCAGGGCAAGGCCCTAGCCGCCATCCAGGCCGGCAATTTCAAGGACGAAATCGTCCCGATCGAGATTCCGCAGCGCAAGGGCCCCCCGGTCGCTTTCGACACTGATGAATTCCCCCGTGCCGGCACCACTGCCGAGGGTCTGGCCAAGCTGCGCCCGGCCTTCAAGCAGGATGGCAGCGTGACCGCCGGCAACGCCTCCGGCATCAATGATGGTGCCGCGATGGTGATGGTCATGGCGGCGAGTACCGCTCGCGAACTCGGCCTGAAGCCGATTGCGCGCATCGCTGCCTACGCCAAGGCCGGCGTCGACCCGAAAATCATGGGCACCGGCCCGATCCCCGCCTCACGCGCCTGCCTGAAGAAAGCCGGCTGGAGCGTGGAACAGCTCGATCTGATCGAATCCAACGAGGCCTTTGCTGCACAGGCGATCGCGGTCAACCGTGAAATGGGCTGGGATACCAGCAAGGTCAACGTCAATGGCGGCGCCATTGCTCTGGGTCACCCGATCGGGGCCTCGGGCTGCCGCATCCTGGTGAGTCTGCTGCACGAAATGGTCCGTCGCGACGCCAAGAAGGGTCTGGCGACCCTGTGCATCGGTGGTGGTCAGGGCGTTGCCCTGGCTGTCGAGCGTGATTGATCCATAACCATAAACCTAGGAGGGTTTGCAATGTCCCGAGTTGCCGTTGTAACGGGTGGTATTGGTGGTCTGGGCACGGCGATGTGCAAGGCGCTGATCGAGCAGGGCCGCAAGGCTGTGGCTGTTGACTACAATGGCCTGAGCGCTGAGGCTGTAGACAAGTGGAAAGCAGCCCGCGCCGCCGAGGGTCTGGATATCCCCGTTTATCTGGCTGACGTGACCAGCTTTGAATCCTGCGCCGACGTGTGCAAGAAGATCGAAGCGGAAGTCGGCCCGATTGAAATTCTGGTCAACAACGCCGGCATCACCCGTGATGCCATGTTCCACAAGATGAGCCCCGAGCAGTGGGACGCGGTCATCAAGACCAACCTGTACAGTCTGTTCAACATGACCAAGCAGGTCTATGAAGGCATGACTGCGCGCGGTTGGGGCCGGATCGTCAACATCGCCTCGGTCAACGGCCTCAAGGGCCAGGCTGGTCAGAGCAACTATTCCGCGACCAAGGCCGCCGTCTATGGCTTCTGCAAGGCGCTGGCACAGGAATGCGTCAAGAAGGGCGTGACGGTCAACTCGATCTCGCCGGGCTACATCGGCACCGAGATGGTGCGGGCGATCCGTCCGGACGTGCTCGAAAAGGTCGTCGCCGGCATCCCGGCCGCCCGCTTGGGCGAGCCCTCTGAAATCGCGCGCACGGTCGCCTTCCTGGCGGCTGAAGATGCGGGCTATATCACCGGTGAAGACATCACTGTCAACGGCGGTCTTTACTACCACTAAGCCCTAAAGCGCGCGGCGTCGCCGATCGGTGGCGCCGCGCCTTTATTTGCAGCCTGCCATGAGCGAACCGCGCATCATCAAGAAATACCCCAATCGCCGGCTTTACGATACGGCTATCAGCAGTTACATCACCCTCGAAGACGTCAAGCATCTGGTGCTCGACCGCGCCGATTTTCATGTCATCGACGCCCGCACCAATACCGACATTACCCGGGGCATCCTGCTGCAGATCATCAGCGAGCAGGAAGAACAGGGCAACCCGATCTTCACCACGGAAGTGCTAGCGCACATCATTCGTTTCTATGGCGATACCCTGCAGGGCATGATGGGTAACTATCTGGAAAAGAGCCTGCAGGCTTTCGTTGACCAGCAACACCTGTTCCGCGAGCAGATGCGCACGCTCATCGGCAAGAACCCGCTGGCGATGATGACCGAGCTGGTGGAGCACAACCTGTCGCTGTGGAAGAGCGTCAACGAGCATTTCCAGAAGCCCTACAACCCGGCCGATCCGGTCAGCGGCCTGTCGCTGCTGTCGCAGAGCCTGGCGCAGGTGACCAGTCCGATTGAGTCTACAGCGGCTGCCAAAAATCCGGAAAAGAGCCCGGATCCAGAACCGGCACCCGCAGCCAGCAAACCAAGCACAGCGGAACGGGAACGCAAGCCACGCAAACCGCGCGAATCCTAGGTCCGTGGCCCACACGGGCTAATCGCGCTAGCGCGTCAGCAGCCAGCCGGCGATAGCCGGTGGCACCTCGCGCTGGGCACGGGCGCTGACGTACAGGCCAATGTGCCCGCCCTGAAAGGACAGCTCCGTGTAATCGCGGCTGCCGCAACAGCCGGCGAGCGCTTTTGATGCCGCGGGCGGCACCAGGTGATCCTGGCTGGCGTAGACGTTCAGCACCGGCATGGTCACCGCGGCCAGCTCCACCCGCCGCTCGCCCAGCATCACTTCCCCCTTGATCAGACCGTTGCGCTGGAAAAACTCCTTGGCAAACTGGCGAAAGGCCGCGCCGGCCTGATCGGGGCTGTCGAAAATCCATTTTTCCATGCGCAGGAAATTCTTCAGCGCTGCGGCATCGTCGAGGATATCGACCAGATCGACGTACTTCTGCCCGGCGAGGCGGAATGGACTCAGCGACAGGAAGGTAAAATTCAGCAGCGCACCCGGCACATTACCCAGGGTATCGACCAGCCGGTCCACATCGACATAGCGGATCAGGTGACTGAGCACATTGTCCGGGGTATGAAAATCCACCGGCGTGACCATGGTCACCAGATTGCGGATCCGGTCGGGAAAGTGCGCGGCGAAACACAGGCTCAGCGCGCCGCCCTGACAGACGCCAAGCAGATTGATCGCTGCCACGTCGCAGCGGGCGCGCAAGACATCGACGCAGTCGCCGATATAACGGTGGACATAGTCGGTCAGGCTCAGATCGCGATCACCGGCATCCGGATAGCCCCAGTCGATCAGGTAGACATCCAGGCCAGCATCCAGCAGGCCGCGAATCAGCGAACGGTCTTCCTGCAGGTCCATCATGTACGGTCGATTCACCAGCGCGTAGACGATCAGCAGCGGCACCGGATGCGGCGTGGCCACCCGTGGCCGATAGCGGTACAGCACCAGCTTGTCCTGCTGGTAGATCGGATCGCGCGGCGAGACGCCAGTTTCCACCTCACCCACACCGGCCAGGGTCTGGGCGCCGTGCTCCAGCCGCTCGCGAAAGGCCTGCAGCTCGGCAGCGATCTGTTCAGCGCTTAAGCCGATCATGACGCTTCTCCCGGACGCGGGCAGCAGGCCAGCAGGGCGTTGAGCAGATGACCGATGTGGCGCGCGTAGTGCTCGCCGCGCAGCATGCGGCCATAGGTTTCCTCATTGCACGCCACCCACAGGTTATACAACTCGCGCAGGCCGCTGACGGTTTCGCCGGCTGCCTGCCGCTGTTCAAGGCGCTGCTGCATGATATCCAGCGCCTCGCGGGCCGCCTCCTGCAGCATGCCCAGATAGTCATCCTGTACCTGCAGATAGTGCGGCCAGCCGGCACGGGTCGTGACCCCCTCCAGCAAGGGCACGGCAGCGCCCAGCGCGGACAGGGTCTGCTGCCAGGTTGCAAAGGTCGCCGCCCACAGCTGCGCCAGTTGCGGATCGTTCTCGGCACCGGGCACTGTCGCATCGGCAATAGACGGGTCCAGCGCGGCGCGGAACTGGGCAAAGTGCTGCTGCAGCAGCGCACCCCAATCGGCGCTGTCGGTGGCGTTTTCGCCCAGGCGGACGGCGCACTGGCGCAGCCGTTCACCAAAATCCAGATAGCTGCGGGCCTGGTCGAGCAGCAGGCCCAACTCGAGAACGTGGCCATCGGCCGTCGTAGCAGAATCAGACATGGCAGGCGCGTAGGTTCCGGTTAATCGACGATGATTCAAGTATAGCCATTCGCCGCACGCGCGCCGGGGACCTTCAGGGCGTGTCCCGGTCGATGCCCGGCAGCTTGCGGGCGATGGCCTCAGCCTTGAACTTCTTGAGGCGGGCGCGCAATTGCGCTTCCTGATTGGGCGACAGGTCGGACTGGCGCAGACCGATCTCCAGTTGCTCGATGGCAGCGCGCAGATCGCCGTTCAGGTAATGATATTCAGCCAGCGTGGTACGGGTCGCGGCCTGATCGCCGGCGCGTTGCGCGGCCTGGGCATAGGTGGCATACAGAGTGGGATCGTTTGGATAGCGGCGCAGGTGCGGCTGCAACAGACGCATCGCCTGACGGCCATCACCCTGGCTGGCCAGGGCCCGGCCGTAGTACATGGCCAGGACGAAGTCATCCGGATACAGGCGGCGAGTGTCCTCGAACAGGCGCCAGGCTGCGGCGCGATCGCCACGCGCTAGAGCAATTTCGGCCGCTTCCAGGCGAAACGCCAGCCGATCCGGCTGCTCGCGCAGCAGGCGCTCGACCTGCTGGTAGGATTCGTCATAGCGGCCGGCCTGCTTGAGCGCCAAGGCATAGGCGTAGCGGGTAGCGGCCTCCTCGGCGGGTGTGGCCTTGGCGAGACGGATTTCCAGCTCGCGAATCAGGCTGCGGGTATCGCTGGTGGACAGCACCAGGGCGCGGGCCTTGGCCAGCAGGTAGGCCTGGCGGTCGTGCGGCACCGTGCGGCGCACGGGCACCGATGGCAGGCGATCCTGGGTGTCGGCGGCACGATTTTCCGGGCGTGGGTGAGTCAACAGCATTTCCGGTACCTGGGTACGATCCTCGCCACTCGATAGGCGTTCCAGCTTGGTGAAAAAGTCACTCATGCCGCGCGGATCGAAACCGGCCTGGGCCAGCACCTGCACGCCGATACGATCGGCTTCCTGTTCGTTAGCGCGGGTAAAGCTGATCTGACGCTGGGCGTTGGCGGCTATCGAACCAACCATGGCCGCCTGCCCCGCCTGACCGCCGGCACTGGCGGCCAGCGCTGCCGAGGCCAGCATCGCCGCCGCCATCGGCAGGGCCATGCGCCGGTTGTCAGCGATGGCGCGCACGATGTGGTGCTGGGCGACGTGGGCGATTTCGTGCGCGACCACCCCGGCCAATTCGTCCTCGCGTTCCGTGGTCAGCAGCAGGCCCGTATTAATGCCGATGAAGTTGTACGGCAGAGCAAAGGCGTTGATGCTGGAATCACGAACCATGAAGAAGGTAAAGGGCACACCGTTCTGGTCGGCATAGGTGGCCAGGCTTTGCCCGACCGAGTTGATGTACTGGGTGAGCTGCACATCGTCGAGCACGCGGTCACGATCGCGCAGGTAGCGCATGATCTCCAGGCCCAGTTGCTGCTCTTCATCGGGACTGAAATAGACCTGGGAAGGATCACCGATATCCGGCAGCAGCAGCGGCGTCTGTGCGCATGCTGGCGCGGCGGGCGTCAGGCTCAGCAGCACACTCAGGCTCAGGACGGTAACAAGCGGACGGTGGGGCATGGCGGTTCCATGAGCGAACGGAGACTGGCCTTGAGACTCGATAGTCGCAGGCGCAGTTCCGGGATTTGCGGGTTTGCACCAGCCACTGCAGCATGCTGAAATGCAGCACTTGAACCTGACCTGAATGGGCTGCCACAGGGGAATCCATCCATGACCGCCATTGCCGTTGATGCCGAACTTGACGCCGCCGGGCTGCGCTGTCCGCTGCCCATTCTCAAGACTCGCAAGGCGCTGGCCCGTCTGCAGGGCGGCCAGGTGCTGCAGGTGATCGCCACCGATCCGGATTCGGTGCGTGATTTCGAGAGCTTCAGCCAGCAGCTCGGCCATGAACTGCTGGAAGCCCGGCAGGAAGCGGATCGGTTCCATTTTCTGCTGCGCAAGCGTGCCGATTGAAATTCACTCCCCCGCCACTGTCATCTGCTCCAGCAGCAGCGAGCCGCAGCGAATCCCGCCCCGCACATCGACATCGCTGCCCACTGCGACCAGATTTCTGAACATGTCGTTAAGGTTGCCGGCGATGGTGATCTCGTGCACCGGGTATTGCACCTGGCCGTTTTCCACCCAGAACCCGGCAGCGCCGCGTGAATAATCGCCAGTCAGCAGATTGACGCCGTGCCCGAGCAGGGTCGTCACCCACAAGCCGGTATCCAGTTGCCGCAGCAGCGCCGCCTGATCCAGCGCACCCGGCTCGACGATCAGGTTATGGGTGCCGCCGGCATTGCCGGTGGTCTCCATGCCCAGCCGGCGCGCCGAATAACTGTCCAGCACATAGCCCTGCAGTACGCCATCGCGGACCAGATCGCGGTCAGCCGTGCGCACGCCCTCGGCGTCGAACGGCGCACTGGCCAGGGCGCCAGGCAGATGCGGTCGCTCGCGGATGGTCACGAAATCCGGGAATACCGGCGTGCCCAGCCGATCCAGCAGGAACGAGGCCTTGCGATACAGCGCGCCACCGCGAATCGCGGCGATGCAATGACCGATCAGGCCGCGCGCCAGCTCCGCATCGAACAGGACCGGAACCTGGCGGGTGCTCAGGCGGCGACTGCCCAGGCGGCGCAGGGCCCGTTGCGCGGCCTTCTGGCCGACCGCGTACGCTGTTTCCAGGCCGCTGCTGGCCCGGGCCACGCTGTGCCAGTGCGCGCGCTGCATGCCGCTCCCGTCCTGGGCGATCACCGCGCAGCTCAGGCCGTGGCGGCTGGTCGGATAGCCGCCGCAAAAGCCGTGCGAGTTGCCATAGATCGCCAGGCTGGACTGGGTGGACACGCTGCCGCCCTCGGAATTGCTGATGCGCGGATCCACGGCCAGTGCCGCTGCTTCGCAGTCACGGGCCCGTTCGATGGCCGCCTCGGCGCTCAGCGACCAGGGATGGTAGAGATCGAGATCCGGAATATCGCGCGCCAGCCGTGCCGGATCGGCCAGTCCGGCATAGGGATCGGCGGCGGTATGACGGGCAATGGCGATGGCGCTGTGCACGGTGGCGCGGATCGCCGCAGGCCGCCAGTCGGCGGTGCTGGCCGAGCCGCGACTTTGGCCGCTGTAGACCGTGACCGCCAGACCGCGCTGGCGGTGATGCTCCAGGGTTTCCACTTCGCCCAGGCGCACCGTGACCGACAGGGCGCTGGAGAAGCCGACCGCGGCTTCGGCGGCAGTGGCGCCCTGGGCGCGCGCTTCGGCGAGGATATCGGCGACCAGGGTTTGCAGCTGGCTGCACTCGGGCAGCGGCACAGTGGCGTGGTCAATGGCTTCGGACATGGAGAATGGCACCGGTTGGGGGGATCGAAAGGGCGCGCGGCTTCAGGCCTGCGTGCCGCCGACGGTCAGCGTGTCGATTTTCAGGGTCGGCTGGCCAACACCGACCGGGACGCTCTGGCCGTCCTTACCGCAGGTGCCGACGCCAGGGTCGAGCTGCAGATCGTTACCGACCATCGAGACCCGGGTCAGTACGTCCGGGCCGTTACCGATCAGGGTCGCGCCCTTGACCGGCCGGGTAACCTGGCCCTTTTCGATCAGATAGGCCTCGCTGGCCGAGAACACGAACTTGCCCGAGGTGATATCGACCTGACCGCCGCCGAAGTTGACCGCATACAGCCCGCGCTCCACCGAGGCGATGATCTCCGCGGGATCATGCGCGCCCGGCAGCAGATAGGTATTGGTCATGCGCGGCAGCGGCAGGTGGGCGTAGGACTGGCGGCGACCGTTGCCGGTTGGCGCGTTGTTCATCAGGCGGGCGTTGAGTTTGTCCTGCAGATAGCCCTTGAGCACGCCGCGCTCGATCAGCGTGGTGCACTGGGTGGGCGTGCCTTCGTCGTCAATGTTCAGCGAACCGCGCCGTTCGGCCAGGGTGCCGTCATCGACCACCGTGCACAGCGGCGAGGCCACCCGTTCGCCGATGCGACCGCTGAAGGCCGAGGTGCCCTTGCGGTTGAAGTCGCCTTCCAGACCGTGGCCGATGGCCTCGTGCAGCAGGATGCCCGGCCAGCCCGGCCCGAGCACTACGGTCATGGCACCGGCCGGCGCGGGCGTGGCATCGAGATTGACCTGCGCCAGCCGCACCGCCTCGCGGGCATAGCCGAGGGCGCGTTCCTGATCGAGGAACCAGCCATAGCCGACCCGCGCGCCGCCACCGCAACTGCCCTGCTCGCGGCGGCCGCTACCCTCGATCAGCACGGTCACGTTCAGGCGCACCAGCGGTCGCACATCGCCGGCCAGGGTGCCGTCACTGCCCGCGATCAGGATGATGTCCTGGGTGGCGGCGAGGCTGACCATGACCTGGCTGACCCGGGGATCGAGGCGGCGCGCTTCGGCATCGAGCGTTTCCAGCAGATGCACCTTGGCAGCGGCATCGAGGGTGTCGAGCGGGTCGAGTGCCTGGTACAGCGGCGCCCGGGCCACGCTGCGCCAAACCTGGAGCTGGCCGGCGCCGCCGTGCTGGGCGATGGCGCGGGCGGCGGTGGCGGCTTCGAGCAGGGCCGGCATCAGGATCTCATCGGAATAGGCGAAACCGGTTTTCTCGCCGCTGACCGCGCGCACTCCAACGCCCTGCTGGATGGCATGGCTGGCGCTTTTCACCTGCCCATCCTCCAGCGACCAGGATTCGGCGCGGCGCTGCTGGAAATACAGATCGCCGCTGTCGATGGTGTGACCGAGCAGGCAGGACAGGGTGCGCTGCAGATGGTCCTCATCGAGGCCGGCGGGCGCGAGCAACTGCTGGCGAGCAAGCGTGAGCGTGTCAGTAGTCATGGCGGTCTCGCTGGGGTGATGTGATATTCGGTTTTTCGGCATGGGCGCCGTGTTCACCAGGCCTCATGCAGCAATGGTGCCTGGAGAGCTGGCTGGCGCACACACTCAATGATGCCGGCCGTGATGGCTGATCGCGGGACCGGGTCGTCGCGCAATGCACGATCAGGACCGCGCCAGCGCACTGTCCGCAACCCGATGCTCCAGCGCTGGAAAACGCTGCCGGACGTCCTGCAAGAACGCCCGATCCATCTTCGCCACGGCAATACCCGGCCCCCAGGCCAGCCGATCCAGCACCAGTCCCCACGGATCGATCAGCAGACTATCCCCAAAGGTCTCGCGGCCATTATCATGCCGCCCGCCCTGCCCCGCCGCGATCACATAGCACTGATTCTCAATCGCCCGCGCCCGCAACAGCGTCTCCCAGTGCGCCGCACCGGTCGCAGCAGTAAACGCTGCCGGCAGCGCCAGAATCTCCATGCCCTGATCGACCATGGCTCGAAACTGCTCCGGAAAGCGCAGGTCATAGCACACCGCCAGCCCCAGCCGGCCCAGCGGCGTCTCCGCCACCACAATACGATCGCCCGGCGCGATGGTTGCCGATTCGGCATAACGCTCGGCGCTGCCGACCACCTGCACATCGAACAGATGCACCTTGTCATAGCGGGCCACCTGCCGCCCCCGGTCATCAAACAGCAGACAGGCCGCGCGCGCCCGCCGCGCCTCGCCCGGTGCTACCAGGGGAATCGTGCCGCCCACCAGCCACAGC
>OFRV01000118.1_pt1 | contig 11821 bp, 9 predicted proteins | sample 1543231 | NCBI WGS metagenome assembly OFRV01 (sample SAMN05442499, study PRJEB24371) | freshwater metagenome | isolation source: Freshwater Lake | place: Canada: Niagara | collected 2013-08-21 | reverse complement strand
TGGGCTCGGAGATGTGTATAAGAGACAGGAACGCGAAACTGTCACCGTGGTCGGGCCGCTGTGCACGCCGCTGGACCTGCTCGCTGAGCGCATGGAACTGGCCAGAGCCGACGTGGGTGATTTGATCGTGGTGTTCCAGTCCGGCGCCTATGGCCTCACCGCCAGCCCAAGCGCCTTTCTCAGCCATCCGCCCTGCCTGGAAGTGCTGGTTTAAGGCCGGAGCGGATTCCCTGCCTTACAGGGGCGCTTGTGGCAAACGGGCCGGGCTGGACGCGGCCTCGATGATCCGCCGGTAGGATTGATCGGACCTGACCAGCGCGGCGGCGCTCTGCGCGGCGCGGCGCGGCTGCGCCGGCAGGCAGCGCCCGAGAAAAGCCAGCGCCGCTTCCCGCAGGGCCGCACCCTTTTGCGCTGCATCCTGCAGGGCCGGATCGCCGAGCACCGCCGCGGCCCAGGGATACAGCGGATCACGGTCAAAACCGCTGCCGAGCATGAACATCAGCGCCACATAATGCATCAGGCCCGGCTCGGTGCTTAAACCCTGACGCCTGGCATTCTCATAGCCCAGCCGCACCAGCCCGCGCAGTGCCTCCTCGCCCAGCGCCCGGTATTTCTCCGGGGCCAGCATTTGCAGCAGCAGCAGCAGGCGATGGCCAATGCTCGGCCCGCTCAGGCCCTCGTACACCTGCGGCTGGCGCCAGACATTCAGCATCGGCGGCAGCGGCATCTGCTCCGGGCCGGCGATCCGGTCCAGAAGGGCCGAGGCCTGCCCGTAAATGATCTCGATGCGCTGATCGGGCGTTTCCAGCCCGGACTCGGCTACGGCGGGTGCAGGCCCGCTACTCGTACTGAGCGAACTTGTGCTGAGCGAAGCCGAAGCAGTCGAATTACCGGTTTCCGCTGCTGCCTGCACCTGCGGTTCCGCCGGCACGGGCGCTGTCTGCAGCACGGGCAGCACGCGCAGTTGCGGATCATCCTCAAAACCGCTGCCAAGCAGAAACATCAGCGCCAGATAGAGATACACGCCACGCTCACCGCGCAGGCCACGACTCTCGGCGCGCTGCAGGCCATAGCGCAACACCCGGCGCAGCGCAGTCTCGCCCAGCGCCGCCGCGTGTTCGGGGAAAAAAGTGTGCACATGGTCCAGCAGCCCTTCCTCGAAGCGCTGCACCGCGATTTTCTCGAACGCCTGCATCTGCGAGGCGCGCATCACCAGCATGATTCGAACTCCTTTGCGGCACTACGCCTGATCAGGCGCGACGCGCGCGCTGCCCAGTTGACCATCGGACACCCAGAAACTGAGCAGGGCGCCCTCTTCATCCTCGCACAGCAGCCGTGTCGTCGGCCCAAACAGCGTCTGCAACTCATCAGCGGCGCAGGTCGGCAGGTAAACGCGCAGCACCCGCGGATCGTAGTAGCGGAAATACAGCGGCTGATAATCGGGATCGTAGACCAGGGTCAGGGCACACAGATGTTCGCGCAGCGTCCGCCAGTCGCTGCGCGTCACCACGAAAATGCCCCAGTGCCGCCCCCAGCCTTCGCGCAACAGCCAGTCGGTGAACGGTGATCCGCGCTCCAGCGCGACCTGATACGGCGCGACCGCCGCCAGTTCGGGAATCAGCGTGCCGCGATACAGGCACACTGCGTCGATCGCGAAATCATGCAGCGGCTGTGGCCAGCCGGGAATGGCAGCACCATCCAGCACTGCATAAACCTGCGCGCCGGGATCAGCGAACAGGTGCCGGTTCAAAAAATCCAGTGCATTGGGAGTCGCCATGCGCGTGCCTTGTGACCAGCGGAATTAACTTACCTGGGTTGCGTGGTTTTCGCCGTTGATGGGGGCGCCTTGGGTTGATTCTGATCCGGCGGCGGTTGATAGAACGGCTTGCCGCTGTCGCTGGCATTCTGCGCCGCCTGGGCCTGAGCAGTCTGCTGCTGGGCGGACGGTGCAGGCTGGGCCGTCGTGGCAGGCGTTGTGGCGCCGGCACCCTTGGGCAGGCCGTCATCGAGCAATTCCACGTTATCCACCGTGCTTGAATCGAGGCGCTGGCTTTTCTGCTGGGCCTTGGGGCCAGCTTGGGCATCGCTGACCTGACCGGATTCGGCGTTAGCGGCTTCCTTCGGCGCGGTGGGCGCATCTGGCGGGTTTGGCGCGGCGGGTGAACAACCGGCACCGGACCCGGCTGCGCCACCGCTATTGATCATCACCAGGGTGCCCTGAATGAACACGCCGCCGGGATTGATGTTGATGAAATTGCCCCCGACCTTGATCGTCAGCGATGCGCCCGCCTCGATGACCACATTCATGCCACCCTTGAGATGGATCTCCATGCCGGCATCGACGGCGTGCTTCATGCCCACCTTCTGCTGCAAATCCATGCCGGCATTGATCGAGATCGTGCCGCCGGCCTTGATGTTCTGCCGGCTGCCGATTTTCAAATGCTGATCACCGCCGATTTCCTCCTTCTGGTCGCCACCGATTTTCAGCGAGGCATTGCCGCCAACCTTGGCTTTCTGGTCGCTTTTGACCTCCAGATGCTGGTTACTCTCGACCTGCTCGAACTGGTCGACCTTGACGATCAGGTGCCGCTCGTTGCCGATCCACTCGAAAGCATCGAGCTTGACCCTTGTATCCTGGTTGCGCTCGGCGTGGACAAACAGCTGTTCCTGGCCCTTGGTGTCGTCGAGGCGAATCTCGTTGAAGCCGGCGCCGCCCTTGCTGGAATTGCTCTTCAGCGTCGAGGTAGTGGCCTTGGCTGGCAGACCATAGGGCGGCATGTTGATGCCGTTGTAGACCCGACCGGTGATGATCGGCTGATCGGGATCGCCTTCGAGGAAATCGACGATCACTTCCTGACCGATACGCGGAATGTTCATCGCGCCCCACTGCTTGCCCGCCCAGAGCTGCGAAACCCGGATCCAGCAGGAACTGTTCTCGTCGGCCTGGCCGTAGCGGTCCCAGTGGAACTGGCACTTCACCCGGCCGTATTGATCGGTATAGATCTCCTCACCCTTGGGCCCGACCACCACTGCGGTCTGCGGTCCCTGCACCACCGGCTTGGGCGTCAGGCGCGGCGCTCGATAGGGCTGCCTGGCCTCGATGGCGCTGATCTGGCCCAGATAGGGCTTGCCGGAAATCGCCGCGCCCGAGAATGACTCGTACTCGTCGGACTCCATGTGGTGCACGGCGGACACGATCAGGTATTCGCGATTCTGGTCATCACGCGGACAGTTGCTCAGGCTGAACAGATAGCCGGCAGCCAATCCAGCCGCATTACCCACACCCTCAGCGGTCTCGTGCTGGGCAAGCAGTTCTTCCAGGCGAATCCTGGAATAGTTGCTCCCGTCGCCAGGATCGACATACGCGCCGGGATAGTCATACATTTCGAAACCGGACAGGGCGTGCGACTTGGGCTTTTCCAGTACCGAACGCAGGCTCTTGCGCGGCGCGGTGAAGTCATAATCGTTCAGGACGAAGGCGCCAGGCTGCACCTGCTGATCGACGCGCCATTCGTATAGATGGTCGCGCGCGCGATGATCGTGGCTGTCGGGCGGAAAATAGGGCACCGTCTCGTAGCGCGGAAATTTCTCATGCGAGCTGTAGCCGTCGGCCAGCACCAGCAGATGCTTGCCATTTTCGTGCTTGAAATAGTAATAGATACCTTCCTGCTCCATCAGCCGGCTGATGAAGTTGAAATCGGTTTCCCGATACTGCACACAATAGTCCCACTGCCGGTAGCTGCCGCTGAGCGCATCCTTGAAATCCGTGAAGCCCAGTTCCTGGAACACCTGCTTGATGATGTCCGGCACTTTCTGGTTCTGGAAGATGCGGCAATCGGCGGTGCGGGTCAGAAACCAGAACCAGGGGCTGAGCGTGGCCCGATAGGCGCCATAGCGCAGGCCACGGGTTCCGGCGTAGCTGAAGCGGGTGACCATGCCGTTGAAATAGCGCACACCCTGCTGATGGGGCAGTTCCAGGCGCACTGTCATGTTGGTGCCGAGAATATCCGCCAGCTTGATCGCGGTCTTCTCGCTGAACAGCTCCAGTTCGTACTCAAACAGGCGGCCGATGCGTTCGTGTGCCGTCATCCGCCCAAACAGCAGCACGTCGGCACCCAGCGCGCATTCGACAGCGATGATCCGGTGTTTTTGCGTCGTAGCCATGCATCCGCTCTCCGATTCCCATGCCGTTCTTGCATATTCTGCAAAAGCCGTTCCGGGCTGACAGTTACCGCTGAAGTGTAGCAGCAAACGCCAGAACGACCGGTCCAGCCTGACCCCCGGCCGGCCAAATCGACGCGCCAACCGGTCGATCGCGGCGGGATCGTTGCCGGCAAAAGCGGTCAAAGCAGTCTAGACTTGTTGCATCATCGGCACGCCCGGAGATCGACCCTCATGCCCGCCCGGATGGAATTCACTGTGAACCTGCCCCGGTCCGCTCCGCCAGCGCAACCGGTCGCCGCTGATGCGCCGTTCCGCATCCTGGTCATGGCCGATTTCAGCGGCCGCAGCCAGCGCGAACCGGCGGCCAACCTGCTTGACCTGGGCAACCGGCCGCTGCTGGATGTCGACGTGGACACCCTCGACGCCGTTATGGCCCGCCTGGCACCGCAGCTGCGCCTGCCGGTGGCCGGTGGCAGCGTCACGATCAGCTTTCACCAGCTCGACGACTTTCACCCGGATGCGCTTTATCAGCGCCTGGACCTGTTCCAAGCCCTGCGCCGCAGCCGGGCCCGCCTGCTCAATCCAGCCAGCTTCGCCCAGGCGGTTGCTGAATTGACTCCAATGCCGGCAGCGGAGGTGGTCACGCCCCACCCACCCGCCAGCCGCGAGGCGGATGCCGAGCTGCTCAACCGTCTGCTCGGCCGGCCACCGGCTGCCGCCGAAGTCCGCGCCATGCCCCGCGAAACCGAGTCAGCAGCGCTGCTGGAGGGTCTGCTGCGCACGCTGGTCCAGCCGCACATCGTGCACAGCGATCCACGCCAGAGTGCCTGGGTGGATGCGGTGGACACGGCAATCGGCGACCAGTTGCGGGCACTGCTGCACCAGCCCACCTTTCAGGCGCTGGAAGCGGCCTGGCGCGGCGTGCACGGTCTGGTCAGCGGCCTGGAAAGCGATGCGGTGCGCATCACCCTGCTCGATCTGAGCAGGCAGGAATTGCTTGCCGACCTGCACACCGCAGGTGGCGTGCCCGAGGCAAGCGGCCTGTATGCACGCCTGATCGACCAGGATCTACGCTTGGCCGATGGCCAGCCGTGGTCGCTGCTGGTCGCCGACTACACCTTTGGCAACGCGCCCGAGGATATCGCCCTGCTCGCCCTGCTCGGCGCGGTGGCGGCGCGTGCTGGCGGCCCCCTGCTGGCTGCTGCCGACCCCGCCCTGCCCGGCTGCACCACAGTCGCGGACCTGGCCGATCCCGGACGCTGGACACCGCCATCCGACGTGAACGCGCGCAACTGGCAGGCTCTGCGCCATTGCGCGGTGGCACCCTGGCTGGGCCTGGCGCTGCCCCGGATGCTGTTACGCCTGCCCTACGGAGCCAAAACCGATGCGCTGGAACATCTGAGCTTCGAGGAAATGCCGCTGGGCCGCGATCCGCGGGCTTATCTGTGGGGCAATCCGGCCTTTGCCTGCGCCCGGCTGATCGCGACGGCATTCGTGGAACAGGGTGCGGATTTTTACCCCGGCGCCGTGCAGCAACTGGACGACCTGCCAGCGCACATCTATGAACAGGATGGTGAACGCCTGATGCAGCCGGCCACCGAAGTACTGCTGGGCGAACGGGCGGCGCTGGCGCTGCTCGATCAGGGTCTGATGCCGCTGTTGGGTTTCCGCCAGCGCAATGCGCTGCGGCTGGCACGCATCCAATCACTGGCCGACCCGGCGATGGAACTGGCAGGGCGCTGGTCTTTGCAGGACCATCGCTAGCCACGGCCCTCCTGCCCGCCCTTCGTACCCTGGAACAGCGACTCCATGCCACTGACCCCGCCTTTCCTCTCCCGCACCGGGCGCGCCATCGGCATGCTCCCGCCTCTGCTGGCAACAGCGTTACTGGTCCTGCTGACCCTGCCGGTCAACGCCGCTCCGCCCTGTGGCGAACTGCGCGGCGGCTGGTATGGGCCATACGACTACACGGACGCCGAGGACCGTAGCCACCTGCGTGTGGTGGAAATGTACCATTTCACCCCGCAGGTCGAGAGCCTGATCAGCGGCCGCTCCGGCTATCTCTGGCAGGATCTCGACTACACCCTGCGCGCCTTTCCCAACCACCATCGCGCCCTGTACGCCTTCATCCGCTACGAACTGCGCGAGCGGCAGAAAAGCCAACAGGAAAAAAAGCCCTACCTCCCCCCGACCAGCGTCGGCGAATTTCCCGTCACCGCCGCCTGCTTTTTTGATCGCGCCATCCGCTGGCAACCCCGGGATGCCAACGTCTACATGCTCTATGGCCTGTACTTCCAGTTAAACAACCAGCCGCTCAAGGCACTGGAGCAATACCGGCTTTCGGAAAAGCTGCAACCCAATTCAGCCGATCTGCACTACAATCTGGGTCTGCTGTATTTCGATGCCAAGGACTACCCCCAGGCCAAGGTTCATGCCAAACGCGCCTACCAGCTCGGCTATCCGCTGCCGGGCCTGCGCAAAAAGCTGGCCGGCGTCGGCCAGTGGCCCTAGCCGTTCTTGTGCTGAGCGAACTTGCCCTGAGCGAGGTCGAAGGGGTCAAAGCAACTGTCCATGCCCGCCATGCCCGCCACTCTCCAGCGTTTGTGGACGCACCTTCGGCAGCTCTTCGCCGAACTGGGTTACTGGAACGGCCTGCTCTACCTGGCTGGTGAACTGCTGCGCCGGGTCAGCGGTGGTCGTATCCGCCTGATCCGCTATGCGATCGTGGCCCAGCCCGTCCATCCAGGTCGGCTGCCGGCTGCCGGCAGCACCACGCTGATTCGCCGCGTATCGGCTGGCGATCCGCTGGTAGCTGTTTTTCCACGCCCGCCCGCCGTGATCGCGCAGCGCTACCGCAGTGGCTCGATCTGTTTTGCCGCCCAGGTCAACCAGCGCTTCGCAGGTTTCCTGTGGCTGTCGTTTGGCCAGCACGACGAGGATGAAGTGCGCTGCCGTTATGAACTGGTCGATGCAGCACGTTGCGCCTGGGATTTCGATGTCCACGTCGAGCCGGACTTTCGCATGGGCCGTACCTTCGCCCGCCTCTGGGATAGCGCCAATCAGCACCTGAACGAACGCGGCATCGCCTGGAGCCTGTCGCGGATCTCGACCTTCAATCCGGCCTCGTTGCGCGCCCACGCGCGTTTGGGCACGGTGCGCCTGTGCACAGCGACTTTTCTGTGCGTCGGCCCGGGGCAACTGGCCATCTTCGACACGCCGCCATTCCTGCACCTGTCGCTGCACCAGGGTGCGATCCCGCGCCTGCGCCTCAGCCCACCGTAACAGATGCAAGTTCGCTCAGCACAAGTCAACCGTCACCGGCGCCCTTCGACAGGCTCAGGACAGCGCGCAGCCTGCTCCAGAACCGCCAGGGTTTGCACAGCCGTTTCCCGCCAGGAAAACCGTCCCGCCCAGTCCCGTGACCGCGCCGCTATCTGCACCCGTCCTGCCGAATCCGCCAGCACGTCGCTCAGCGCCGCCGCCACTGCGTCCAGATCATCAGGATCCACGCTGATCCCAGCCGGGCCGATCACCTCGGGAATCGACGCCCGGTTGGATGCCACCACCGGCACACCCTGCGCCATTGCCTCCAGCAGAGGTAAACCAAAGCCTTCATAAAGCGACAGGTAACACAGGGCGCTCGCGTGCTGGTAGCAGGCCGTCAGCAGCGCTTCGGATACGAAACCCGGCAGAACCAGCCGCTCGGCAATGCCACAGTCCGCCGCCAGGGCTTCAATCGCCGCCCGGGCGCCAGAATGGCCCAGACCGACGATGACCAAGCGCAGCCCGGGAAAGTCTGGCGCCAGCCGCGCGAAGGCTCGCACCACCGCCGGCGTATTCTTGCGCGGTGCATCGCCACCCAGCGCCAGAATATAGGGCACTGGAAACGGTGGCGCGCTGGCCGTGGCCGTGACCGGGTCGCTACCCCAGTGAATCACCGTGGTCTTGCCCACGCTGGCCGGAAACTGCGCTTCCAGATCACGGCGGGTGCTGGCCGATACGGCAATAATGTGGCGCGCACCCCGCACCCCGTGCCCGAGACGACGCTGAAAACTCGCGCGCACTGCTGCCGTCTGGCCATCATCAAACAGCAGCGGGATCAGATCATGCACCGTCATCACGACCGGGAGCGGCGACCAGAACGGCGCGCCGCTGCTAGCGCAGTGCAGCACATCAACACCGGCCCGCCACGCCTGCCAGGGCAGACCCAGGTTTTCCCAACTGTTCCAGCGAAAACCCGGACAATCGAAGGTCACGATCCGGCTGCCGGGCAGCGGCGGCGGCTGGAACACACCGGGCACACCAAACAACACGAAGGAACAGTCCGGCCGCAGCCGCGCGATTTCCTGATACAGCCGCAGCAAACTCTTGCCCTCGCCGCGGGGCTCGGCGCATAGCAGACTGCTGGCATCAATGCCGATCCGCATCACCGCTACTCCCGCCCGGCCCGCGCCGCCTGTTCCAGGATGCGCGCAAAGGCTATCGCCTGCCGCGACCATGTGTACTGCTCCAGCACCGTACTGCGCGCCGCAGCGCCCAGCGCCTGGCAACGCTCTGGTGCGTCCAGCAACTCCAGCACCGCCCCGGCCAGTGCCGGCGCACCCTCGCGCAGCACGATGTTGTCGCCCTCACGCGCCGCCAGACCACCGATGCTCAGCGGCGTAGCCACCACCGCCTTACCCATCGCCCAGGCCTGCAACAGCTTGTTCTTGATCCCGGCCCCGGAGCGCAGCGGACAGACGAACAGCGCCGCCTCGGCGACAAACGGCCGCACATCGGGCACCGCACCGGTCACCTGTATGCGCTCGTTTTGCAATGCCTGCAGCGCCGGCGGCGGATCACGTCCGACCAGGGTCAGGCAGATATCGGGCCGCACCTGCCAGATCAAGGGCAAAATCGCACTCGTCAGGAATTGCACTGCATCCTGATTGGGTGGGAATGCCATGCTGCCCTCGAACACCAGCCGGTTCGGTTGCAACGGCACCGGCAGCGGCGTGAAATAATCGACATCGACGCCATTGGCCACCACCACCACCGGTACCTGCGGCGATACCCGACGGAACATGGCCGCATCCTCCTCCGACACCACGACACACACTGCCGCGCGGCGCATGCAGTAGCGCTCGAACCCCCAATGCAGAATTCGATACTTCCAGAGCCGGGCACGCTGCAGCCAGCTTTCGGTCAGCCGGGCCTCGCGCCCAAAGGTCAGCACCATGTCATCGACCAGATCGGCCACCAGCGGTACCGTGCGCCAGCGCGGCGACAGATGCGGAAACAGGCTCGCGCCCGCATCCCAGATCACATCGTAATCAGCAGGCATCAACTCGTGTTCCAGCACATGCGCCAGGGCGCTGCTATGCGGATAAAGCTGACGCGGATTCCAGTCCAGCAGCGGCGCCAGCCAGCTCGCGCCGGAACGCACGTCCGGCGGCGCCACAGTCCGCACGCGATTAAACAGGGCCACCGTTTCCCCCTCCGGAACGCCAGAATGGAAACAGAGCAGGTCTATCGCATGCTGCGCGCGCAGCTGCCGCACCAGATGCAGCACCCGCAGCAGCAGGCCATCGCGGTAGGAATCAGGAAAACGATCGCACAGCAGCAGGATTCGCATACGGTTTCCGGGATTGCATTTATCCGTTTGTTTTAATGTGGTACTGGACGTGGAAAATTTAATCGCGCCGGCGGCTCTCAAGCTGCGCCTATAATGCCACTATTATTCGCTTTTCACCTGCCACCACTGCCATGCTCTGCGAAATCGATCTCGACCAACTCGATGCTAAGGCCACCCCGACGCGCACCACGACCGGCGACTGGAATGCCCCCGGCCTGCGCCTGCAACCGGGTCATGCAACGGCCGATATCGCACTCACTGACGGTACACTGCTGATCCTGCGCGGACGCGCCCGCGACGGCGACACGCCGCTCACGGCCGCACAGCTCGCTGCCCGTTGTGCCCGCGACGGCGCAGCGTTTCTGGACTCATTGCGCGGCAGCTTTGCCCTGGCGCTCATCGACTGCACCACCGCCAGGGTCCTGCTGGCCAACGACCGCATGGGTACGCATGGCTGGTGCTATCGCCTGGACGGCGCCCGCATCGCCTTCGCCACGCGCGCCGATGCGCTCGGCAACGCCGATCGGATCGATCCGCAGGCACTGTTCGCCTACCTGCTGTACTACATGATTCCCGCGCCGGCGACCGTGTTTCACGACGTGCGCCGCCTGCCGCCGGCGCACTGTCTGCGTCTGGACCGCGCCGGTGTCGAACTGCGCCCGTACTGGCAACCGCAGTTTCAGGAACCGGCACACGCGGATTTCGCCGCGCTGCGCGACGAATTTCGCCAACTGCTGGAACAGGCGGTACAGCGCGAGGCCCAGACAGGCCAGGTGGGCACCTTTCTCAGCGGCGGCACCGACAGTTCCACGGTCAGCGGCCTGCTGGCGCGGTCACGATCCGCACCGGTGCGCGCCTACTCGATCGGTTTCGATGCCGACGGCTACGACGAAATGGCCTACGCACGCATCGCCGCCAGCCATTTTGGCCTGGAACACCGCGCCTATTATCTGACCCCGGACGACGTGTGCGACAGCATGCCGCAGGTCGCCTGCCATTATGACCAACCCTTTGGCAACTCCTCGGCGGTACCGGCCTATCACTGCGCGCGCATCGCCCGCGCCGATGGCATCGACACCCTGCTCGCGGGTGATGGCGGCGACGAACTGTTCGCCGGCAATGCTCGTTACGCCCGGCAGCGCATTCTGGGCTGGTATGAACATTTGCCCGCCGCCCTGCGCCAGCATGTGCTGGAACCGCTCGCCGCTGCCCCGCGTGCCGCGCGCCTGCCGCTGATCAGCAAACTGGCCAGCTATGTCCAGCAAGCCCGGGTGCCGCTGCCCGAACGCCTGCACCGTTATAACCTGCTCATGCAGCTTGGCCCGGAACGGGTGCTCACCGCCGCATTCCGCCAGCACATCGATCGCGACCAGCCCGATCGCGATCAGCACGCCGCCTACTGGCAACTGCCCGAGACTGCGCCGCTCAATCGCCTGCTGGCTTATGAATGGAAGCACACCCTGGCCGATAATGACCTGCCCAAGGTATGCGGTACCGCAGCGCTGGCCGGAATCACGGTCGCCTTCCCGCTGCTTGCCGACGAGCTGATCGATTTCTCGCTGCGCCTGCCCGTGGCCTATAAGCTCAAGGGCCTGCGGCTGCGCTGGTTTTTCAAGGAAGCGCTGCGCGAGCTTCTGCCGGCGGCGATCATCACCAAGAAGAAACAGGGCTTTGGCCTGCCGTTTGGCGTCTGGACCCTGCGCCATGCAGCGCTGCGACACCTGGCTTTCGATGCGCTCGACAGCTTTGCCGGGCGCAATATCGTCGATGCGCGTTTTCTGCAGCAGTTGAAAACCGAATTGCTGGCCGCCCATCCTGGCTATTACGGCGAACTGGTGTGGATTCTGGCCATGCTGGAATTCTGGCTGCGCGACCACGCCCCCGACTATCGACTAGCGCGCTAGGCCTGCCTTGACATCCTCCCCGCCCTGACTGGTACTGAGCGCAGCCGAAGTAAGGACGGGGATTCCTGATTTCACAATCAGGATTTTCTGTTTCATTGAGGATTGCCCAGAGGAGTTAAGGCTTGGTTTTCGCCGATTC
>OFRV01000117.1_pt1 | contig 11841 bp, 9 predicted proteins | sample 1543231 | NCBI WGS metagenome assembly OFRV01 (sample SAMN05442499, study PRJEB24371) | freshwater metagenome | isolation source: Freshwater Lake | place: Canada: Niagara | collected 2013-08-21 | reverse complement strand
CACTGCATATCGTCGGCAGCGTCAGATGTGTATAAGAGACAGCTGCGCCACCAGCGGCAGCTCAAAGGCACCGGGTGCCCAGATCAGATGCATGTTGGCATCGGCGACGCCATGGCGGCGCAGGGCGTCGGCGGCGCCGCTGATCAGGCTCTGCACGATGAAGCTGTTGAAGCGGGCCGCGACCAGGGCGAAGCGGGCATCCTGGGGCGGGGTGAAGTCACCTTCAAAGGTTTTGAACGGGTACATGGCGGGCGGTCCGTGACGGTTGGGTAATGAGTAATCAGGAAATGTATTCAACCACTTCCAGGTTGAAGCCGGACAGGCCGGTGAGGCGCTTGGGCGCGCTGAGCACCTGCATGCGCCGCACGCCGATATCAAGCAGGATCTGCGCGCCGATGCCGTAGGTGCGCAGCGCGGTGGTGTAGTCGACGGCGCGGGCGGTGTCGCCGGCTTCGAGCTGGTAGCTGCGCATGCGCCGGATCAGGGTCGTTGGGTCTTCCTGGCGGCTGAGGAACACCAGGACCCCGGCGGGCGCATTCGCCACCCGCTGCAGGGCATCGCGCAGCGGCCAGCCACTGTCGGCCAGCCGCAGGGCCAGCAGGTCGCTGAGCAGGTGCTGGACATGCACGCGCACCAGTGCCGGCTGCTCAGCGTGAATCTCGCCCTTGACCAGAGCGAAGTGCACCTGTTTGCTGACTACGTCCTGATAGGTGAGCACCCGGAACGGACCAAATTCGGTGTTCATCACCGCATCGGCGACCCGCTCGACAGTTTTCTCGTTCTGCATCCGGTAGCGGATCAGGTCGGCGATGGTGCCGATTTTCAGTTCGTGGCGCTCGGCGAATACTTCCAGATCGGGCCGCCGCGCCATGGTGCCGTCTTCATTGAGGATTTCGACGATCACTGCTGCGGGTTCCAGACCGGCCAGTCGGGTCAGATCGCAGCCGGCTTCGGTGTGCCCAGCGCGGGTCAGGACGCCGCCGGGCTGAGCCATCAGCGGGAAGATGTGGCCGGGCTGCACCAGATCTTCGGGGCGAGCATCGGGACGCACCGCAGTGCGGATGGTGTGGGCACGATCATAGGCGGAAATGCCGGTGGTGACGCCCTCGGCCGCCTCGACTGAAACAGTGAAATTGGTCGAGTAGGGCGTGGCGTTGTCCTGCACCATCAGCGGCAGGCGCAACTGCTGGCAGCGCTCGCGGGTCAGGGTCAGGCAGATCAATCCGCGCCCGTAGCGGGCCATGAAGTTGATGTCCTCGGGGCGGACCAGCGGCGCTGCCATCAGCAGGTCGCCTTCGTTTTCGCGGTCCTCGTCATCCATGATGATGACCATCTTGCCCTGCCGCAGGTCGGCAAGGATTTCATCGATACTGTTGAGTGCCATGATCTAGTTCCAGAAGCCGTGTTCGCGTAGCAGGGCTTCGCTGAGGGTGCCGCTGCCGGGCTGGGCGGCGCGTTCGCCGAGCAGCAGCCGTTCCAGGTAGCGGGCGATCAGGTCGACTTCCAGATTGACCCGCCGGCCGACCTTGCAGGTGGCGAGGGTGGTTTCCGCCAGGGTGTGCGGGACGATGTTGAGTTCAAAGCTGGCGCCGTCGACCCGGTTGACGGTCAGGCTGATGCCGTCGATGCAGATCGAGCCCTTGGCGGCGATGTAACGAGCCAGCGCGTCCGGGGCCTGAATACGCAGACGCCAGGAGCGGCCATCCGGGTGCCATTCGCTCACGGTGCCGACGCCGTCGACGTGGCCGCTGACCAAATGGCCACCGAGGCGCGTGGTTGGGGTCAGGGCCTTTTCCAGATTGACCGTCAGGCCCGGCGCGGCATCACCGAGGATGGTGTGGTCCAGGGTTTCGCGCGAGACATCCGCCCAGAACCCGTCGCCGGGCAGTTCGATAGCGGTCAGGCAGACGCCGCTGACCGCGATACTGTCGCCAAGCTGCACGTCGCGCAGGTCCAGCCGGCCCGTGGCGATGCGCAGACGGACATCGCCGCCGCGCGGCTGGATCGCGGTGAGGGTTCCGACTGCGGTGATGATGCCGGTGAACATGGCAATATCCTTCTGGAAATCTTTAAAGAACGGGATGGATGCGGCTCGGGCAGCGTGCTGTCGGGGTCATGGTGGTGCTGAATGCGCGGCAGTGCAGGCGCTGGCCAGCGGTGCGGCTAGGGCGCAGGCCGCAGGCGCAGGCGCCAATCCCGACCCACCGCGCGGGTTTCGACGATCTCCAGTTCGTGCCGTTCCTGCATCTGCATCAATTCCGGCAGCCGGAACAGAGCGCGTGCCTGATCGCCGAGCAGAATGGGTGCCATGTACAGCAGCAGTTCATCGACCAGATGGGCCTGCAGCAAGGCACCGGCCAGAGTCGGGCCACACTCGATATGGATTTCGTTGCACTCGCGGCGGGCCAGTTCCGCCATGACTGCGTGCAGATCCAGTCCCGGCCCGGCGCAGGGCGTCACGATCAGATGCGCTCCCGCTGCCTGCAGGGGGGCATGCAAGCCGCTATCAGTCACGGCCGTGAAAATCAGCACCGTGCCGGGGAGCTGCAGGGTCTTGGCGGTGGGCGGCGTGCGCAGGGCGCTGTCGAGGATCACCCGCAGCGGCTGGCGTGGCGCATCCGGCAGGCGCACGTTCAAACCGGGATCATCGGCCAGCAGCGTGCCGATGCCGGTCAAAATAGCCGAACTCCGCGCCCGCAGTCTTTGCACATCCTGCCGCGCCGGTGCGCCGGTCAGCCATTGACTTTCACCCGAAGCCAGTGCGGTGCGCCCATCCAGACTCATCGCCAGCTTGAGGCGCACTAAAGGCCGGCCAGTGGCCATGCGCAGGATGAAACCGGGATTCAGCGCCCGTGCCTCGGCTTCCAGCAGCCCGCAGGTGACGACCACGCCGGCCTCACGCAACTGCGCCAGTCCCTGACCGGCGACGCGGGGGTTGGGATCGGCCATCGCTGCGACCACCCGGGCCACGCCGGCATCAAGCAGCGCCGTACTGCAGGGCGGGGTGCGCCCGTGATGGCAACAGGGTTCGAGGGTGACATAAGCGGTCGCGCCCCGGGCCCGTTCGCCCGCCTGCCGCAGAGCGTAGATCTCGGCATGGGCTTCACCGGCGCGCTCATGCCAGCCCTCACCGACGATTTCGCCCTCACGCACCAGCACGCAGCCGACCCGGGGGTTGGGATCGGTGCTGTACAGACCGCGCCGCGCCAGGGTCAAGGCACGTGCCATGTGGCGGTAGTCAGCGGATGACATCAGGGGTTATCCCGCGTGCCGGGTGGCGTCTGCAGGCGCTCGATTTCCTCGCGGAAGGCGTTGACATCCTCGAAGCTGCGATAGACCGAGGCAAAGCGCACATAGGCGACCGGGTCGATCTGGCGCAGTTCATCCATGACCCATTCGCCGATCTGCCGGCTGCTCAGCTCGCGTTCATTGCTGGCACGGGCGCGGTTGCGAATCCGCTGCAACAGTTCCTCGATACGCTCGGCGCTCACCGGGCGTTTTTCCAACGCCCGCATCAGCCCGGTACGCAGCTTTTCATCCAGAAACGGCTCGCGGCGCCCGTCGCGCTTCACGACCGGCGGCATCAGCAACTCGGCGATCTCGTAGGTGGTGAAGCGGGCGTTGCAGCGCAGGCACTCGCGGCGGCGGCGCACCTTGTCGCCTTCCGCCGACAGCCGCGAGTCGATCACCCGGGTATCGGGTGTACCGCAGAACGGGCAGTGCACTGCCGCGCGTCCGCTACCGGTTGCGGTTTCAGCCGTAGACCGGGAAACGCGCGCACAGTGCCTGTACCTGGCTGCGCACCCGCTCGATCACCGCTTCATTGCCAAGATCATCGAGGATGTCGCAGATCCAGCCGGTCAGTTCGCGGCACTCGCGTTCCTGGAAACCACGGGTGGTGATTGCCGGCGAGCCGATGCGGATGCCGCTGGTCACGAAGGGCGACTGCGGATCGTTGGGTACGGCGTTCTTGTTGACGGTGATCCAGGCGCGGCCAAGCGCAGCATCGGCGGCCTTGCCGGTCAGGCCCTTGGCGATCAGGCTGACCAGGAACAGGTGGTTATCGGTGCCACCGGAGACGATGTCGTAGCCGCGCTCGATGAAGACCCCGGCCATGGCCCGGGCATTGGCGACTACCTGCTGCTGATAGGCGACGAATTCCGCAGACAGCGCTTCCTTGAAGGCCACCGCCTTGGCGGCGATGACGTGCATCAAGGGGCCGCCCTGGGTGCCGGGGAATACCAGCGAGTTGAGTTTTTTCTCGATCTCGGGGTTGGACCGGGCCAGGATCAGGCCGCCACGCGGACCGCGCAGGGTCTTATGGGTGGTGGTGGTGACCACGTCGGCGACCGATACCGGGCTGGGATAGACGCCGGCCGCGACCAGTCCAGCGACGTGCGCCATATCAACGAACAGGTAGGCGCCAACCTGATCGGCGATGGCGCGGAAGCGCGCCCAGTCGATGACCCGCGAGTAGGCGGAGAAGCCGGCGACGATCATTTTCGGCCGATGCTCCAGCGCCAGGCGTTCCACCTGGGCGTAATCGATCTCGCCGGTGGCTTCGTCAAGGCCGTACTGCGCTGCCTGGTACAGGCGCCCGGAGAAGTTGACCTTGGCGCCGTGGGTGAGGTGGCCGCCGTGCGCCAGGCTCATGCCGAGCACGGCATCGCCCGGTTCCAGCAGCGCCATGTAAACCGCAGCATTGGCCTGCGAGCCGGAATGCGGCTGGACGTTGGCATAGGCGGCGCCGAACAGTTGCTTGGCGCGGTCGATCGCGAGTTGCTCGGCGATGTCGACGAACTCGCAACCCCCGTAGTAGCGCTTGCCCGGATAGCCTTCGGCGTACTTGTTGGTCAGCACCGAGCCCTGGGCTTCGAGCACCCGGGGACTGGCGTAGTTTTCCGAGGCGATCAGCTCGATGTGGTCTTCCTGGCGTTGCTGCTCGCCCTGCAGGGCGGCCCACAACTCGTTGTCAAAACCGGCGATCCGCATCTCTCGACTGAACATTCGTGACCTCTGCAAAGAGCGCCCGCAGTTTCCCCAGGGTCAACAGCGAGCAAATCATGGAAAGCGGATAATCATATCCGATTTTGCCGCCGGTCGGCGCAAAATTCGCCAATCAGCGGCGGAACGAGAACATGGCCCGACCCGGTGTTGCGGGTCGGCCAGGGTCAACAGCGGAGCAGGTGGAAACGAGGCCGGATGCTACGGGATCAAGCAGGGTGATCTAGGACATCGGCGCTTCGAGGAAGGCGTCAACCACGGCCACCCAGGCCTTGCCGACATTGCGCAGTTCATAGCCGCCGCCGCCAACGCCGAGAATGCGGCCCTCGGCAAATTCCTCAGCAATCTGGCACAGGCCACGGGCGGCGCGGGCATGAGCGCGGGCTGAGTAGTGCAGGTGGGCGAGCGGGTCGCCGTCGAGGCCATCGGCACCACAGTTCATGAAGATGAACTGCGGTTTCCACTGGCGCAGGAAGCCCTCGACCTTGTCCCACATCATCATGAAGTCATCATCGGCGGACAGTGGCAGCAGCGGGATATTGAGCTTGCGGCCCTTGGCTTCGCCCTTGCCGACTTCGTGCGGGAAGCCGCTTTGCGGGAAGTTGTAGCGGCCATCCTCGTGGATATCGGCGAAGATCACCGTCGGATCGGTTTCAAAGGGGTAGAACAGGCCATCGCCATGATGGGCGTCGATATCGACATAGGCGATGCGCTCCAGACCATAGTCCTGCTGTAGGATCTTGATCGCCACGCCGACATCGTTGAACACGCAAAAACCGGCAGCAGTGTCGGGCATGCTGTGGTGCAGGCCGGCGATGGGCACGAAGATGCGCCGCGCCTCGCTGTTCATCAGCTTGCGGGTGGCATCGACGACTGTGCCGACTACGGTGGCCGCGTCCTCGAATACGCCCTTGTAGGCCGGGGTATCGCCGTAGTCGAGCAGACCCTCACCGGCCTCGGACAGGGTCTTGACCTTATCGACGTACTCGACAGTGTGAAACAGCTTGAGTTGATCTTCGCTGGCTAGCGCCGGGTGAAACACGCGAACCTGGTAGTCAAGATGGCGCAGGTGCATCTCATCCCAGAAAGCGTGGATGCGATCTTCTCCGAAAGGATGGTCTTCGAACCCGTAGCGGCCCAGTTCTTCGCCGGTATAGACGGCCACCGTTCTACTGCGTGACATTATTGTTGATCCTCTCTTTGAATGTTGGCGCTGTTTCAATCACAGTATGATAGTCCAGTCTGTGGCGAGTTTGACACGGCATTTTGCCAAAGCCGACTGCCGTGCCGCATCTTGCGCTGCATCAACGCCGCCTGGTTTTTTCCGCATCCTGTGAGGAGTTGCCATGTCTAGCCCCGAATCTCCCGCGATCCCGTCAGCTACCGACACGTTTCCGCGTGATCGCCAGCCGACCGTGCGCATCCTGGCGATGCCCGCGCATGCCAATCCCAATGGCAATATCTTCGGCGGCTGGATCATGGCGCAGATGGATGTTGCCGGCAGCGTGGTGGCGGTTGAGTATGCCGGTGGCCGGGTCGCGACCGTGGCCGTGACGTCGATGGAGTTTCACAAGCCGGTGTTCGTCGGCGATCTGCTGAGCTGTTTCGCGCGGATTCAGAAGGTCGGCTCGACTTCGATCACGGTCAAGGTGGAGGTGTTTGTGCAGCGCGCCTGCGATGGCGAATTGCTGTCCGATCAGGTCACCGAGGCAGTGATCGTCTATGTCGCGGTCAATGCGGACGGTTCGCCGCGCCAACTGCCGAAACGCGGGCCTGATTTCAAGCAGTACTGGTAGGTCCGGTGCAGAAGAGATCAAGGGGCTGGATCGCCAGGTGTGCCCCAGCCCCCGCCGCCCGGCGTTTCGATGACAAATACATCTCCCGCCTGCATCGCAACCTGTGCCGTGCCGGCTAACTCCTCGATCCGTCCATCAACCCGTTCCACGGCATTGCGCCCGACCTGACCCGGTTTTCCACCGTCCAGGCCGTAGGGCGGAATGCGGCGATGGCCGGAGAGAATCGCCGCGCTCATCGGCTCCAGGAAGCGAAGCCGCCGAATCACGCCATCGCCGCCGCGCCAATGGCCGGCGCCGCCACTGCCGGCTCGGATGCAGAACGCCTCCAGCCGCACCGGAAACCGCCATTCCAGCACCTCGGGGTCGGTCAGCCGGGAATTGGTCATGTGCGTCTGCACCGCCGAAGCACCATCGAAACCCGGTCCCGCGCCGGCACCGCCGCAGATCGTTTCGTAATACTGGTGGTGGTCGTTGCCGAAGGTGAAGTTGTTCATGGTGCCCTGCGCGGCGGCCATCACCCCGAGCGCGCCGTACAGGGCATCGACCACGCACTGCGAGGTTTCCACATTGCCGGCCACCACTGCCGCCGGCGGGCGGGGATCGAGCAGGCAGCCTTCCGGGATGACAATGTCCAGCGGGCGCAGGCAGCCGGCATTGAGCGGGATGTCGTCGTCCACCAGAGTGCGAAATACATACAGCACCGCTGCCAGAGCCACCGCGCGCGGGGCGTTGAAATTGCTGGCCTGTTGCGGCGAGGTGCCGGTGAAGTCGATGCGGGCCGAACGTCGTTCCCGATCCAGGGTGATGGCAACCCGGATGGCCGCGCCGTTGTCCATCTCGTAGGTGAACGCGCCATCCTGCAGCCGGCCCAGCGCCCGGCACACCTGTTCGGCGGCGTTGTCCTGGACGTGGCCCATGTAGGCGTGGACCACCGGCAATCCGAACTGCGCCACCATCTGCCGCAGTTCCTGCACACCCTTTTCGTTAGCGGCAATCTGGGCCTGCAGGTCGGCGAGATTTTGCTGCGGGTTGCGCACCGGCCAGGGCCCCCGGTTTAACTGTTCGAGCAGTTCCCACTCGCAGAACCGCCCGCCCATCACCAGTGGAAAATTGTCCAGCAACACGCCTTCCTGATCGATGCTCACGCTGTCTGGCGGCATCGAGCCGGGCGAAATGCCGCCGATATCGGCGTGATGGCCGCGCGAGGCGACGTAGAACAAGACCTGTTCCCCTTGTGCATCGAAAACCGGGGTGATGACCGTGATGTCCGGTAGATGCGTCCCACCGCTGTAGGGCGCGTTGCTGGCGTAGACATCGCCAGGCTGGAACCGGTTGCCCCGTGCCTGAATGAGCGCCTGCACCGCTTCGCCCATCGAACCAAGATGCACCGGAATGTGCGGGGCGTTGGCGATCAGTTGACCGTGCCGGTCGAACAGCGCGCAGGAAAAATCCAGCCGTTCCTTGATGTTGACCGAATGCGCGGTATTGGCCAGGGTCACGCCCATCTGTTCAGCGATGGCCATGAACCGGTTGTTGAACACCTCCAGCAAAATAGGGTCCACTGCGGTCCCGACCGCTACCCGTCGGGCGCGGGGTTCATGCCGCGTCAGCACCAGATCGTGCCGCGCCGTGATCTCGGCCTGCCAGCCGGGTTCGATCAGCGTCGTAGCGCCGGTTTCACTTAGGATGGCGGGACCGGTTATGCGATCGCCGGGGCGCAACTGGTCACGCCGGTACAGGGGCGCATCATGGTCGCGGCCCGCGATATGCACCGGAACCGTCGCGATGGGTTGCGGGATCGATGACGCAGCCTTGCATGCCGGTGCAGGCGCATCGGCGTGGCCGGTATCGAAGCCGCTGCCGATCACCTCAAGCAGTGCTGCCTGTACGATTAATGCCTTGTCCGGTATGAGAAAGCCATAGCGCTGCCGGTGAACGGTTTCAAAGCGCGCCTGCAGTGCGCTCAGCGCATCGGCGGTGATGCTCAGGGCGCTATCGCTGCCGGCATAGCGCAGGCGAACGGCACGGGCGGTGCGGATGTGAGCGGCGGGAATGTCCTGCGCTGCCATGTCCGCTCGCCCGGCCTGTTCCAGTTCGGCGAATACGCTATCCAGGGTTGATAAAAGTTCGGCGGTCAGCGGCGCTTCGATCGCCTGTTCCCGCAACAGCCGGGCGTCGGCCAGCCCCATGCCGTAGGCCGACAATACCCCGGCGAAGGGATGAATGAAGACGGTTGACATACCCAGCGCATCGGCCACCGCGCAGGCGTGCTGGCCGCCGGCACCGCCGAAGCAGCACAGGGTATATTCGGTCACATCGTAACCGCGCTGGGTGGAAATCTGCTTGATGGCGTTCGCCATGTTGTCGACGGCGATATTCAGGAAGCCCTCGGCCAGTGCCGTTGGCGTATGCAGCGTGCCGGTTGCGGCCTGAATCCCGGCGACCAGCGCTGCGAAGCGGTCGATGACTGTTGCCCGGTCCAGTGCCTGATCCTGAGTGGAGCCGAATACATGTGGGAAGAATGCCGGTTGAATCCGCCCGAGAAGCAGGTTGCAGTCGGTCACGGTCAGCGGCCCGCCGCGCCGGTAGCAGGCCGGACCGGGGTTGGCACCGGCGGATTCCGGTCCGACTCGCAGCCGGCTGCCATCAAAGCGGCAGATCGAACCACCGCCCGCCGCCACGGTATGGATATGCAGCATCGGTGCATGCAGCCGCACGCCGGCAACCAGGGTTTCGAAGGTGCGTTCGTATGCACCGGCGTAGTGGGCGACATCGGTGGAGGTGCCGCCCATGTCGAAGGTGATGATCCGGTCGAAGCCGGCGCGGACGGCGCTGCGGGCGGCGCCGACAATGCCGCCGGCTGGGCCGGACAGAACACTGTCCTTGCCCTGAAAATGACGGGCATCGGCCAGACCACCATTGGATTGCATGAACAGCAGCCGCGCATCGCCCAGTTCGCCGGCCACTCGATCCACGTAGCGGCGCAGAATCGGCGATAGATAGGCGTCCACTACGGTGGTGTCGCCGCGCCCGACCAGCTTCATCAGCGGGCTGACCTGATGCGAGGTGGAAATCTGAGTGAAGCCCATGGCGCGTGCCAGTTGCGCTGCTCGCCGCTCGTGATCCGGGTAGCGATAGCCGTGCATGAACACAATGGCGACGGCGCGGATACCGGCCCGGTAAGCATCGATCAGTGCCGCGCGGGTGCTGTCGGTATCGAAGGGGATGATGATGTCGCCATGCGCCGTGACCCGCTCGCTCACTTCCGCGACCCGCTCGTACAACAGCTCCGGCAGCACGATATGGCGGGCGAATAGCCTGGGCCGATTCTGATAGCCGATGCGCAGGGCGTCGCGAAAACCCCGGGTGATCAGCAGCAAAGTACGGTCGCCCTTGCGTTCCAATAGGGCATTGGTGGCGACGGTGGTGCCCATTTTCACCGCCGCGATGCATTCGGCGGGAATTGGCTGGTGCAAGGACAGGCCGAGCAACTGGCGAATGCCGTGCAGGGCCGCATCGGCGTAATGCTCGGGATTGTCCGAGAGCAGCTTATGGGTCACCAACTGGCCGTCGGGGCGGCGGGCAACGATATCGGTGAAGGTACCGCCACGGTCAATCCAGAACTGCCAGCGGGACGGGTCGGCAAGCGTAGGCACGGGAAGGTCAGGCATCGCGGTATCAGATCATGGAACAGGCGCTAGACTCTAACCAATCCCTGCAACGCTGAACAGCGACTCGCTGCGGCGAACCGTGAGAGGCTGTCCATGACCCTTCTGCTGCTGATTCTGCTGTTTATACTCGGCGCGATTTTCACACCGCGCTTCGTTCCCGAAACCCGAACCACGCGCGGTGGCCAGCTCATCACCCTCGGCTGGCTGCGCAGCGGAATCCGCGTCGCGCTGTCGCTGGCGGCGGTGTTCATGGTGCTGGCGACCTCCTTTGTCATCATCGATCAGGACAAGGTCGGCCATCTGAAGCTGATCTATGGCGTTAAGCAGTTGCCGTCGGGCCATATCATCGCCATGTCCGGCGAGGCTGGTCCGCAGGCGGAAATCCTCGGTCCCGGCTTTAACTTCAAGCCGCTGTTGAATCTGCTCTATGAGGTCGAGCAGTTACCGGTGACCGAGGTTCCCGAGGGCCACTACGGCTATCTGGTCGCCCGTGATGGGTTGCCGCTGCGCCCGGATCAGTTTCTCGCCGACGCCTGGCGCGATGAGCAGCGCATGCTTGATGCCGACTTTTTCCTCAACCAGGGCCAGGGGCAGAAGGGCCCACAACTGACTGTGCTCAAGCCCGGGCGCTATCGCCTCAATCAGTATCTGTTCGAGGTGCAGGCCAAGGGTGAGGCACTGCGCGCGACCTCGGTGCCGGCGGGTTTTGTCGCAGTGGTCAAAGCCAACGTCCGCGAGATTCCAGCCGAGAATTGCCAGCCGATCCACGATGAGCGCACCGAAAAGTCGTCAGTGCCCTTGGTGCCGCGTGGCTGTCGCGGGGTGTGGAGCGAGCCGCTGCTGCCGGGCACCTACTACCTCAACAAGCGCGCCTATGAAGTGGCGCTGGTCGATACCCGCATCCAGACCTGGCAATACCAGGGCGGCTACGTCAAGCGGCGCATCAATCTGACCCTGAATCAGAATGGCCAGATTGAACAGACCGCCGAGCGCGAGGATGTGGTGACGCCGCAGAATGCCGCCGATGTCGCCGTGCTGCTGCGGGTTGAAGGCTGGGAAATTCCGCAGGATCTGCGCGTGCTGGCTCAGGTGACGCCGGAGGATGCGCCCTTTGTGGTTGCCTCGGTCGGTGATCTGCAGGCAGTCGAGGACAAGATCATGACCCCGACGGTGCGCAGCATCGTGCGCAACGTCACCGGTTCCTATGTGGCGCCGGTCGATGCCCGGGGCGGCGATGTCACCCAGAGTGTGCATCGGGTGCTGGATCTGCAGGACAAGCGGCCGCAACTGGAACAGGCGGTGCTGGAGGCGCTGATTCCCGAGGCGCGCAACGCGGGGGGTTCGGTGCGTGAGGGGCGCTTTGGCGATCC